>Ga0123334_1001592_pt1 | contig 28101 bp, 24 predicted proteins | sample BiotimSIPDNA_FD_89706 | JGI IMG/M metagenome (GOLD analysis project Ga0123334, IMG submission 89706) | Anaerobic biogas reactor microbial communites from Washington, USA - Biogas_R1 time_0 SIP DNA | ecosystem: Engineered > Bioreactor > Anaerobic > Unclassified | place: Washington, USA...
CGTAAGCAATCTTAAGGAATCGGACGTCACAGAAGTGTATAATTACATTGTTTCGCTTATTGAAAAAGACGGTCATGTCACTGATAAGTGAAATGGCATAGCATATGGCTGTAAAGCAAATCGGAGGGATGCTGCATCCCTCCGATTTGTTCGTATCTTTATTGATTTTCCCTAAAGAGGCTGTCGACTTCTCGAAGAACCTCAGCCACCGTTACGCCCGCCTTTTCGGCGACATGTCGCGCGTCTTCAAACTCAGCCTTGGACTTGCTTACTCCGTAACCCGTTCCCATCTTAACTCGCACGCTGCCCCACCGCGTTTGGACCGGAATAAACCGCCGCTCCAGCGTATACCTTTGACAGAGGCTTCTTCTGACGCCGAAAGTCGATGTGTTGGCAAGCATCAGCCCGGCAAATCGCTCCGCTTCCTCCTCGGCGCACAGCAGCGTGAGCAAAACCGCGGGCCGTCCTTTTTTACCCTGAACCTGCGTAAGAAAAACCTCAAGCGCTCCCTCGGCGCGCAGTAAATCGCAGGCAGCGCCGAGAGTCTCGCCCGTCATATCGTCTATGTTGCAGCTGAGCTCTGCGACGACTCCCGCTGCGCCTCCCGACACCTCGCCGAGGTAAGCAGTCAGGCAGTTTGCTCTTTGCGCGAAGACCTTTTTGCCGAAGCCTCTGGCAAGACGGATCAGTCGCATCTCAGGCATAGCTCCGTATGAGACTGCGTAGTGCTTAATGAGAGCCGCGCCTGTAGGGGTCGTAAGCTCTCCTTCCACATCGCCTCCGGTTACAAGAACACCCTTTAAAATCTCCGCTGTGGCCGGAGCCGGAACCGGAAGCAGACCGTGGGCGCATTTGACGGCGCCGAAGCCCATTGTAAGCGCGGAGGCAACTATTTTATCCGGCGCAAGCTTTTCAATAAGCAGGCATACCGCGGTTATGTCCAGCACCGCGTCTAGCGCGCCGACCTCGTGAAAATGGACCAGCTCGACCGGTTTCCCGTGCACCTTTGACTCGGCATCGGCAATAATCGAATAGACTTCTTTCGCGCTGCGCTTAACACCGTCAGAAATCGGCATGGAATCTATAAGGCTGCTGACGGAACCGAGGTCGGAGTGTTCGTGCTCGTGATGATGCCCGTGCGCGCCTTCTTCCTCGCCGTGCACCGTAACCGCGGAACGCAATCCGGATAGTCCCCTGTCGCTCACACGTTCCGCGAGCACTTCGACGCCGGGCAGCCCGAGTCTGCTGAGTGAAGCTAAAAAAGAATCCGCGTCGTCTAAAAGCCCCGCCAGCGCGGCGGTCAGCATATCCCCGGAAGCGCCCATAGGGCAGTCAAGATACAGAATCTTCATATTGCGCCTTTCCTGCTTTGTTAATCATATCGGCCAGATAACCCGCGCCGAATCCGTTATCGATATTCACTACCGATACTCCGGCCGCGCAGGAATTGAGCATGGCGAGCAGCGCCGAAAGTCCGCCGAAGTTCGCGCCGTAGCCCACGCTTGTGGGAACAGCGATCACCGGGCAGGACACGAGCCCGCCTATAACGGAGGCAAGCGCACCCTCCATACCCGCGACGGCAACGACGGCCCTTGCCTTAGTAAACTCATCAAGCCGGCTGAGCAGTCTGTGGATACCGGCCACGCCTACATCGTACATCCTAGTAACACGGCTTCCGTGTACTTCCGCCGTGACGGCAGCCTCCTCGCAGACAGGTATGTCTCCGGTTCCTCCGCCGGCAACGATCACCAGACCCTCGGGCTTAATCCCGCGGCTGCGGTCAACCACGGCGAGCTTCGCTTCGGCGTGATATTCCACGTTAAAATCGTCTTTAATCGCTTCATAACCCTGGGGAGTGATGCGTGTTATCAATATATCGCGGGTACCGGCGTTTTTCATGGAACGAACGATTCCGTACAGCCTCTCGGGCGTTTTGCTGGCGCCCAGTATTACCTCCGGAGCCCCCTGGCTCATCGCCCTGTGGTGGTCGACATTCGCGTATCCCAGGTCCTCATAAGGCAGGACGCGCAGCTTCGAAAAAGCTGCCTCGGCGCTTATGCCGCCGCTTTCAAGTTCTTTCAGTATACCCAGAATGGTGTCGCTGTTCATATGTACCTCCCGCAGGCAGGATAGATAATTTGTCTATTCGCTTTTTTTGCGTATCCGCAGACTCAATCCGGAAAAATCATTTCCGAGCAGGGTCTGAAGCCTGTCTTTCATGCCCTCGGCCTTTTCAAGCTGCCCGGCAGGAAGCTCAAGGAAGGCTCCGACGCCGTCAGTCCGCAGCCGGAAGTCCGTAAATCCGAGTGCCATCAGCTTGTTTTCACCACGCTCAACCCGACCCAGCAGCGCGGCGTCAAGCCCGACCCCTACAAGGCGCGTAGCAAGGCAGGAGTACGCCGGCTTGTCCGCCGTAAAAAGACCGGCCTCGCGGGATAAGCGCCGCACCTCCGCTTTTGTCAGTCCGGCTTCTCTGAGCGGGGAACGCACCTCAAACTCGGCCGCGGCTCTCATTCCGGGCCTGTCGGCGGGATCGTCGGACGCGTTGCAGCCGTCTGCCAGCACGGAAAAGCCGTCCTTTAATGCCGCGGAGCGTATCTCCCGTAAAATCGCGCGCTTGCAAAAATAGCAGCGCAGCGGTCCGTTTTCCGAAACCTCGCGTAATGACAGCACGGAGTATCTTATAATCGTGAGAGGAGCGCCGAGGTCACCGGCGAGCCGCTTCGCGTCTTCCGTTTCAAATTCGGGCTGCAGCTCCGTATAAGCATAGTACGCGTGAACCTGTACCCCCGCCTTAAGCGCGGCGTACAGCAGATAAGACGAGTCAGTTCCGCCTGAAAAGCACAGCGCAAAGCGCGGGTTTTCACGAAAAAAACTATTCAGCATCTTCAGTCACCTGCATGTCCGACTGCTCGACCGGCTCACTGCTATGCAGAAACGGTACGTCGAGGATGATACCGTCATCGGTGTAGACTATATATCTTTTAAACCAGAAAAAGGCAAATACGAACAGAGCCGCCGCGATGATTATTATCCAGAGCAGGACCTTAAGCAGCGCACGCAGCGGATTTCGCCCGTGGTAAATCCTCCCGGAACCCGCGCCCATATTATCCCTCTTTTCTATCTGGTTTCGATATCGCTTATCAGATCCACGCGCCGTGCGTGTCTTCCTCCCGAGAACTCCGTGTTAAGAAAGACATCAACTATCTTAAGCGCCAGACCCGGACCCGTAACGCGGCCTCCCAGCGCAAGGACGTTCGAGTTGTTGTGCTGGCGGCTCATCTCGGCTGAATAAGAATCGCAGCACAGGGCGCAGCGTATTCCCCTTACTTTATTCGCGGCTATGGACACGCCGATGCCGGTGCCGCATATAACAATGCCCCTATCGCACTCGCCCGACACAACGGCGCGGGCTGCCTTTTCCGCGTAGACAGGGTAATCTACGCTCTCGTCCGTGAAAGTCCCGTAATCCCTGTATTCGACTCCAAGTTCTTCAAGGTGGCGGATGATTTCGCTTTTAAGGGCGAAGCCGCCGTGATCGCTCGCTATGGCAAGCATTTTATACTCCTCCTAAAGCTCGTAAAATTCGGGCTTCCTGCCCCTGAAAACGGTGTAATGCGTAAAGCCCGCATCTTTAAGCGCATCCACGCCCCATGAAAAGTCGGCAGCTATATCTTCCCGTGTATGCGCATCGCTGCCTATCGTCACTATCTGTCCGCCGCAGTCTCGAAAGAGCCTTATTAACTCCGGCGACGGAGCGACCTCGCCCATTCCCCTTCTCACACCCGCTGTATTAACTTCTATACCCCTTCCGGATCCCGCAAGCAGGCGGAATATCTCGGCAAACTCATCGCGAAATCCATCCAGTGTCAGGTCAAATCCGGCGTCTTTCATATAGCGCAGCGGATATCCTATATGCGCGATTACATCAAAGCCCCCGAATCGGGCAAGCTCGAGATGTTCCTTTACGTAGCGTTCGAGCAGCTTCATGCACTGCTCCTTTGAGATAAAAAGGTTTCTTGAATGCCGGGTGTAAAAATCCACATCCCCGCGCAGATTGTGAATAGACCCGATTATCAGATCAAAGCCGCCGCAAGCCAGTATTTCCGCGGTTTTCTCCGGCCTGTGGGCCGATTCACCCAGCTCGAGTCCGAGCAATATCTCAATATCGCCGCCCACACTGAAAAGAGCGTTTTCATAAGCCTCGCGTCTTACCGCTCCGTCAAAGCAGTCAGGGTCATAAGCGCCTGTCTGATAATCCTCAAGATCGCAATGATCCGTAAAGCACAGGCAGTCGACCCCTTTTTTAACAGCAGCGCGGGCCATTTCTCTCATCGGTACGGAGCAGTCGCCGGATAAATCACTGTGTACATGCTGATCGGCAAGAAAAGTCATTTAATGCCCTCTTTACGTGAATTTTATACCGGCGGTTCAGAACGGATAGCTCCCGTTAAACCAGCGCAGCCAGCCGTTTGTGTATGCCGTGCTCGCCCGCAGCCCGGTAAGCACCGGATAGAAAAGCGCGAACATAACCAGCGCCGCCGCCGTGAAGCCGATCGCCGCAAGCCGGCCGGCGCGCCCCCAGGCCTTTTCTATTTCGTAAAACATAAGCGAGACAGCCAGAGCCAGAAACACGGTGCTGGGGAAGTAATGATAGGCAAAGGTAAGTCTTGTTACAAAGACCCAGGGCAGCAGCTGGGATAAAAAGCCGATGAGTATAAACAGCGCGATCGCGTTTTTTCGCTTAACGGCCGACCATACGCATGCGATGATCGCCAAAATACCGGTCCACCAGAAAAGCGGATTTCCAAAAGCCCCGAATGCGGATTTTGTGCCGTCATCGAAGTTTTCCAGATAATACAGGATAGGTCTCGCGTCTAATATCCACTGCCACCAAACGGAACTGTACGGGTGGGCGGAAACCAGATCGCTGTGGTAATCGTACATGTATATCTGATTGTCCAGGACAATACGGAAAAATTCCTTTGAATATATTCCGGCTTCCTTAGCCAGAGCGTACGGTATATACGCGGACACATATATTGCCGCGGGCAGCGCTATAAAAAACACAAGGGACAAAAAGACGGTTTTTATCAGATAGGCCGCAAAGCCCCTTTCGCTGGTTTTGCGGTACCATAAAGCGCGCATTATCTGGCGTATCAGCCAAATCAGCGCAAGACCGGCGCCCCCGTATATCACCGTCCATTTTGAAGCCGCGCCCAAGCCGAAGAACAGGCCGGACAAAAACAGAGGGAGTGTGGTTTTTCCGGCAGGTGTGTCGAGCGGCTGCGTAAAGTAAATATACATGAAATAGAACATCAGCAGTATGAAAAACACCGCGTACGTGTCTATCGTTGCAAGGCGCGTCTGCACGAAGTGCATGAAGTCAAAAGCGAATATGATCGTACCGCAGCAGGCGATAGAACGTCTTCCGAAAAGGCGCTTTATGAAAACGTACATTATCGGGAGCATCAGAACGCCGAAGAAAACGCCCATGAAACGCCAGCCGAACGGATTAAGGCCGAATATCGCGATGCCGAGCGCTATTATAATCTTCCCCAGCGGTGGGTGCGTTATCTCGTATGGCCACAGATTCTCCATATGTTCGTAAGCGGTTCGCACATGGTAGATCTCGTCAAAATACGCGCTGTTTTTAAAGGTGAAGGATTCGGGCACCTCGCTTTGTTCATCCGCGAGAAAGGCCCCGGGTCCCCGGCCGGAAATCATTACGAGAGCACCGTCCGCGCCGAATAAGGCAACCTCCCCCAGATACATCTTTGTTGAAAGCGCCGTTAACCGGACATATTTAACATCGGAAAGGATCTCAAGCTCAGCCTCTTTCCATTTGAGAACGTCCGCGTACTCCTGTTTAATCTCCCCCGAATCAGTCCACACGATACCGTCGGACGAGACCTCCAAATTATATGAACCCGACCTCACGCCGCAAAAATACCACATACGAGTAATATCCTGCCTGTCTTCAAGCTCAATAACGGCGGAATCGCCCGTGTTTTCAAAAACGGTAAAGCTTTCCGGGCCGTGAGTCTGCCCGAGTCCGAGGAAAGCAACCACGGCGTATGCAGCGGTTATGACAAAGGCGGCAAGCGCGTCCCATCGATCCAGTCCGTGAGGAATGTGAAAGGCCGAACCCTTATATTCCGGCACGGTGAGCCTCCTCGCGTTAAGCGAGGCCGCCTTATGAGCTTTGGCAAATAAGAGTATTGATATTAGAGCGGTGACACCGGCAAAGCCCGCCCATCTGTATTCGATGACCGCGGCTCTTAGCGAATCGAAAGCAGCACGGAGAATATCCGTCATGATAGTGCGCCGCCCTTCAGGGCCGAGGACAGAGCGGCGATATGCTCCGGTGTTGTACCGCAGCAGCCGCCCAGAAATGCCGCGCCCATTTCTTTGAATCGAAACATTTTCTGCGCGAACTCATCCGGGCTGAGCGGGTACAGGTTTGTTTTCGGATCAGGCAGACCGGCGTTAGGTTTGACAATTACGGGCAGGCTCGTGCAGGCCAAAAATCTTTCGACCACAGGCAGTGCCTCGTCAGGTCCGAATGAGCAGTTTAAACCGATCGCGTCCGCGCCCGCCTCTTTGAGCGCCTCAGCGGCCTCTTCGGGCGAATTTCCCATAAGCGTTCTGCCCTCTTTGCCGAAGGTTAGCGTTACAAATACCGGAAGACCGGTTTCGGCCTTTACGGATCTGAGGGCTATAAGCGCTTCGGTTAAATCGATCATGGTCTCTATCACCGCGAGATCGGCTTCCCGCCCGGCTCGTGCGATATGTGAAAACTGCTCCGCGGCTTTATCGGAGCTCAGCGGTCCCAACGGCTGTAAAAGCGCGCCAAGCGGTCCGATATCGAGTGCGACTCTTACGCGTCCGTCCGCGGCGATGTGAGCGTTTTCAACTGCCGCTTCTATGACTCCCGAAATATCCGCGACGCCTGTTTTTAGCTCGCTGGCGCCGAATGTGCAAGTATTTATTATTTTGCTTCCGGCCTCGATATAGCGTTTGTGAACCTCACGCACCAGTTCCGGCCTTGTAAGATTTACTTCTTCGGGAAACCTGCCCTCAGGCGCGCCCAAAGACCGAAGCAAAGTGCCCGCCGCGCCGTCGAGGACTTTGGGAAACGAGCCTTCCAGAAGGACCTGAGAATCATCAGCCATACGAATTTCCTTTCTGCGGTTGTTAAAACGCCGCTATGGACGCGGCGACCAGCGCTTTGAAATTTATCGCGGCGGCATCTGCCGATGAGATAACCTCCTCATGGGTAAGCGGCATACCCGTCATGCCCGCGGCGAGGTTGGAAATGCATGACACCCCGCATACGCGCATGCCCATATGCCTCGCGGCGATAGCCTCGCACACACTGCTCATGCCCACGGCGTCCGCTCCCATAATGCGCAGCATACGTATTTCGCTCGGGGTTTCAAACTGAGGTCCGGGAAGCTGACAGTATACACCACGGAAAAGTTCTATGTCAAGCTCGGCGGCACAGGCCGCGATCGTCCCCCGCAGCTCGGTATCATATACCTTTGTCATGTCCGGAAAGCGCAAACCGAACTCCTCTTCGTTGGGTCCGATGAGCGGGGAACCGATAAACGTGGAAATGTGATCCTCTATGAGCATCAGCGAGGCGGGCTTAAAATCCGTGTTAATACCTCCCGCGGCGTTTGTGATGAAAAGTATCTGCGCTCCCATCATACGCATAAGACGCACCGGCAGAACCACCGTCTGCATGTCATAGCCTTCGTAAAAGTGTATTCTCCCCTGCATGCAACAAACGGGAACACCCTTAATCCTGCCGAATATATACCGGCCCTGATGCCCGGGTACAGTCGAGACGGGGAAACCTTCCAGCTCGGAATAAGCTACCGAGCACTCAACATCTATATTTGCGGCAAAGTCACCGAGACCAGATCCCAGAATAAGCCCCACCCGGGGAACAAAGTCGGTTTTAGTCCTAAGCTGCTTCAGACAGCGGCTCAGCCGCTCATGTGTCGTCATCATATCTTCCTCCGTTTTCAGATATATCTATCGAGCAGCCGGTTGCGAAAAAATATACCAGGCTCTGCCGGACCGGCTTATTTGTTATGCGCCGGAGGGCAAGCGAATACGCGCTCAGCTGCGGTAAGTACGTAATAGCTTTTTGTTCTTGCGTCTGCGCCGTGACATGATCGCTCTTAAAATCAATCAGTGTGAGCTCGCCGTCCTCCTCGATGAAGCAATCGATCACGCCCTGCAGGAGAAGCTTTTCATCTCCGCCCCTTCCGAGCAGTTCATCCGCCCTTACCAGCAAAGAGAACTTAAACTCGCGTCTTACACTCTGCGCGTTCCTGATCCTCACTCCTATGGGCGAGAGAACAAGCTGCACTATTTTCATCGGATCGACGGCAGCGGCCTCCTCCTCGCGGATAAAGCGCATATTCTTGAGACGGAGCAGCTCCGCTTCGGCGCTTTCAATATCAAGGCAGCGGTTCAGGTCGATAAACTGGACTGCCCTGTGAATGGCTGTGCCCCTCTCCGCGGCGGTTAAGCCCATTTCCCGGTAGACAAAGCCCGGTTTTGTAAACGTACCGCCGAAAAAATCTCCGAGCAGGCTGTGTGCTTCCTCGGCAGCCTCGGCCGCCTTACCGGTAATTCCCAGCCCGGTAGCCGTAATCTTTGAGGGAAGGCTCGCGGCTTCCTTCCACGGGTATCGGTACGATACGGCTTGTGATATGCGCCTTATGTCTTCCTCATCGGGCTCCCGGACGCTTTGCGCATCAGCCTGAGCTTTTTTTTCGGTTTCCCCATCGTATCTGTAAATAACGGGCTTCCACATCGGATCGCGCTTGGATAAGGGAAGTGAGGCCAAAAGCATCCATTCCGCCATCGACCGGCAGTTTTCCAGCACGTTCGGGTCTACCGGCAGCGATGCTTTCAGGGACAATTCCGAAAGAAGCTCCTGCGCGGGTGCTTTTGAGGTGCAAACGCAAATAAGCTTATCCCTCGCCCTTGTCATTGCAACGTATAGAAGCCGCATTTCTTCGGAAAGGAGCTCATTTTTCAGCTTCTGCCGAATAGCGATCCGAGGCAGCGTCGCGTATTCTATGCGCCGGTCCGTATCCGTGCGCTTCGGGCCCGCGCCGAGATCCTGATGTATAAGCAGCTTTTTGTTGAGGTCGCCGTTATTAAACTCACCGGCGAGGTTAGAGAGCACAACCACCGGGAATTCCAAACCCTTTGACCCGTGTATGCTGATGACCGAAACCTCGCGTCCCGTTGCCGCGGGTGTAATGGAAAGGGAGTTCTCTTCCTGCTCCGACATCACCCGAAGCTGGTTGATAAAGCCGAAAAGACCGCCTCCGCCCGCCGCTTCGAAGCTTCTGGCGTAATCTAAAAGCAGATAGAGCCTTTCTCCGCCGTACGCTCCGGTGGCCCCGGCAGCGGCCGTAATAGAGGTTTTATCAAATATATAACGCAGCAGCCTGTCCACGCCGAGATCCTGCGCTTTATCGCGGAAATCGCCGAGCGTGTTAAGAAAGCCTTCGCACTTAGAGCACACCTGCGCTCGCTTTACAAGCGCCGTGTAAAAATCCGAGGTTTTGTCGGCCTCGCGGATTAGCGCCAGCTCATCTGCCGTAAATCCGAACAAAGGAGAGCGCAGCACGGCTATCAAAGGCACATCCTGCAGAGGGTTGTCCGTTATGGAAAGCAGAGATATAAGCGTCGAGGTCTCCGGATCGTCAAACAGACTGGCCGACTTGCGCGCAGCCGCGGGAATACCGAGCGCTGCGAGCGCTTTTACAAACTGAGTGTCCCGTCCTTTCGGTGAACGCATAAGAATAGCAATGTCGCCCGGCCTTATCGGCTTGCCCTCCGTTTGCATCCCGGAATCTAGCAGCGCCTTTATCCTGCGCGCCGTAATTTCAGCCTCCGCATTAACGCGGTCGGTGCCCTCCGGCGCCTGCGAAATGTCAAGCAGATCGAGCTCGAAAGCCGGTTCGCTCTCATCCCCGACTTCTCTTCCGGCGGAGAGAAATTCCCGCTCGGTATATTCCATCTCTCCAAGATCCTCGGACATGATCGACGAGAATAAATCGTTTACGGCTTTAAGGATAAGTGCCTTGGAGCGGAAATTTTTCGTGAGCAGCAGTCTTTTCGGCTCGCCTGAAGCGGGCTTATCCGAATACGCTGCGTATTTTTCAAGAAATATGGTCGGGTCAGCCAGCCGGAAGCGGTATATCGACTGTTTGACGTCGCCCACCATTACCAGGTTCCTCCCGCTTTTGGACACCGCCCCGAATATCATGTCCTGTACGCGGTTGACGTCCTGATACTCGTCGACCAGTATCTGCTCATAGCGCTCGGAGATCTCGGCCGCCTGAGGTGTATATTCTCCCTCGGGCGTATAGAGAATCTTGAGAGCCAAATGCTCAAGGTCGGAGTATTCAAGCAGGCCCCGTTTTCGCTTTTCGGAAGAAAACTCCCGTCCGAAATCGATTACAAGTCTGAAAAGCTCATCCGTCGCCGGTCTTGTGGCGGCTATATCGGCGATGAGTTCGGCGCTTGCCAGGCTAAAAAGGCCGCGGATCTTTTCCATTGCGGCTTTACACCGCTTTCGCTCTTCCATCAGCACTTCGGCCTCCGGGGTTTTGTATTCGGCTTTCAGAGGTTTAACCCGCGGGAACGGAATACCTCCGAATGCGGTCGCCGCGTCCCAGCCGCGTTTGAGGGCATCGGTAAAAGCGCGAAGCCCGCTTACGGTTTCAAGGAACGAATCTCCCCGCGCGGCAAAAACCTTTCCGTCGCTTCTCATGCGGTCCGCTGCCGCGCTCATACGCCCGAGCCAATACTCCACCGTCTTCCGTGCCTTTTCAAGCAGCAGCGCACCCCAGGGTGTCATTCCCGCGTCGCCCTCGGGCAGCGGCCCGGCAATCTGCCCGGAAAGCCATAGCTCCGGATACGGATGGCTTTGTACTGCGTCGTAGGTATCCAGGATGGCTGAAACGAGCGCGGCGTCATCTCTTCCCGCTCCGAGGGTATCTACCAGCTGCCTGAAGGGTTCTGTCATCTCGGCGTATTTTTTCTCCAGCAGGTCTTCAAGTACCGAGTCCCGAAGCACCGATATCTCCGCTTTATCCGGTACGCGGCTGTCCGGCCTGACATCCAGCAGATGGGCGTTGGTTCTTACGAGCATGCTGCAAAAAGAGTGTATCGTGCCTATATGAGCTCGCGCGAGGAGCGATATCTGTCTTCTGAGGGTTCTCTCGCGCGGTGCCTGCGCCAGCCGCTTTGTAAGCTCGTCCGATATGCGCGCTTTGAGTTCCGCCGCGGCCGCGCGCGTATAGGTTATAACGAGAAACCTGTCTATGTCGACGGCATCAGGGCCTGTTATCCGCCGCATAAGGCGCTCGACGAGCACCTTTGTTTTGCCGGAGCCCGCCCCGGCCGCAACGAGCAGGGCGCTGCCTTCGTGCTCCGCGGCTTCATGCTGCGCCGGTGTGAATGCAAGCTCAGCCACCGTCTGCACCTCCCCGCTCCAGACGATCCCAGAAGTCGGCGTCCGAAATTTTACTTAGCCTTCGCACCGTGTCCCTGCTTTCGTCAAAGCGGCATGCACTTGCATATTCACACCAGCTGCAATAGCGCATCGAGCCGTTATCATACGGGTCGGCGTTTATGCTTCCGTCCTTCATTTGCGTGCCCATTGAAGTGAGCAGTTCCTTTACATATGAGGCAAGGCGTCCGATGCGCTCGGCCGTAATAAGGCTGCCCGAAGGCTCGCCGTTTTTAAATGTAACGGGTATGTATTTCGGAGACTGGCTGTGCTCCATAGCCTCAATAACCTTAGGATCGTCCAGAACTATACCGCTCCTTCTCAAAAGCCTGGTGCGCTCCTTTTCAAGCTGCTCGTCCGTGCTTTCTTTGGGCATGTCAAGTATCATGTCGCGGGCCGGCGAGTAGAGAACTCCCGCCGGAACGATCTTTTTGCCGTATCTCGCTTCGCCGTGTTCCGCGAGCACGAACAGATACACAAGCATTTGAATCCCCAGACCGTACCAGACGTCTGAAAGAGAAAATCCCTTTTTGCCCGTCTTGTAGTCCGCGACGCGCAGATACAGCGTGTCTGCGTGCAGCCAGCCGTCCACCCTGTCGACAAGGCCGTTTACGCAAAGGCTCATGTCGCCTTTTTTCAGCTCGGCCGGCGGCATATCGGCTCCCCGGTCGAAGTGAAGCTCAAAATCCAGCGGCTCGAAATCGGAGTTCATCAGTTCACCCGCCACATCCTCCACAATGCGCTCAACAGCGTACTGCAGCCTGACGAACAGGTACATGAATCTGCTGCTCCGGTTCTGCGCGGGGCCTATGGTTATGTCGGTGTATTTTTTTATATACTCGCGGCAAAGCATGCGGCACAGGTCCATATCCACCGCCGAAAAGCCACCGAGCTTTTTTACCTCGCGCGAAACGTTTTCGAGGATGTAATGCACGAAGCTTCCCAGCTCCGGCGCGGCGAAGCCGGCTTTTTTTCTGGGCTTTGCCCTCAGGCCGTACTGCATGAAATATGAAAATCGGCATGAGTTGTAGTTTTCGGCCCGCGAGGCCGAGACACGGAACTCCTTTCCGAAAAGCGCCGTTACGCTGCTTTGCGAAAGGCTTCCGCGAGGAGCGAGAACGCGCGCACGCAAGTCCGCCAGGCGCGCTGCGCCCTCGGTAGTTGATTCAACACAGGCCGCCGCCGCGGGAGCGAGCGGCGACTTTCCCGCCGCAGCCAGCAAAAAACACGGCTCCGGTGCCGTCGCTCTGAAATAGTCACCAAGTTCCGCTTCGGAAACGGGCCGTATATTCATCAGCGAGGCCGCGCGCCCTATAATAAAAGAAGGTCTGGAGGGTTCGCTGCCGCCCTGCGGCCATGTTATTATTATTTTTTCCGAAGCGCACGAAAACGCTGAATATATTGAAAACAATTCCCGGGAAACGCTCTCATCCCCGGAGTCCCCCAGTTCAAGGCCCAGCTCGAGCAGCTTGTTTCTCTCTTCCTCGGAAAAAAGACGGGTCTTGTCGGCGGGCTGCGGCAGAGCGTCGCTTGAGGCGCCTATGATCATAAGCACCCGGAAGCTTGCTCCCCTGAGCGCTTCAATATCGCAAAGAGTGACCGAGTCGGCCAGCGCAGGTATAGTCGCTACACTGTATTGAGACAGTACGAGCGGGAAGAGTTTTGCAAACTCTTCCTGTGTCATAGGCATTTCGCCGAGAACTGAATCGCACTGTTCGAGAGCTCCGACAAGTACTCCCCAGATCTGCGCCGTTTCGTCTGCGCCCTGTATGTCACCTTCGCTGCGCAAACGCCCGGCTCTCTCGGAGAGCCTCTCGGCAAGCTCCAAACCGTCAAGCAGCGAGTAGAGAGCCATAACCTGCCCGCGCGCTGTCGAGGCCGCCTTTCCGGCTCTTCGCAGTTCGGCCAGCGGTGCGGCAGCCTGCCTTCTTAGCTCATCTATGTATAAAAGAGTCTTATAATCTTCTTGTGAAGTTTCCGACACAAAACCCGAGGGGCTCAGCCGCCATGGCTCAGCGGAAGTCCAGACATTTTCACCGCGCAGATTCCAAAGCAGGCAGTAGTTTTCAAGCCTGTCTCTGTCACCGGCGTCCATTCCGGTAAGACCGGTCTTAAGGTAAGTGAACACGTCCTCATACCGGTATCCCCCAGTCACGGCGGCGAGTGCCGATACGGCAAGCTTAATCGCGGATTTCTGGAGTATGTCGGCCCGGCGTCCGGAATATCTGGGAATCCCGTACAGAGAAAAAACGCTTTCGGCGACTGCTTCGTAGCCGGAAAAACCACATAAAGCTACCGCTATGTCGCGGCATCGCAGCGTCGGGTCCTTGCGGAGCATCTCTCCTGCGAGTGAGGCGGCCAGCTCGCATTCCGAAAGCGCGTCGTCCATGGTGTAGAGCTCCAAGGTGCGGCACTCACCGGTAAACGGCGCTGCGCCGTAATCGTACAGGCTTCGCGTCAGATACTCAAGCTCCGCGGCTGCGCGGCCGCCGGGTTCTTTTATTTGAGTTATCTCACAGCGCACACCGCGTCTGCGAGCCATTGCAGAAAGCACGGATATGGTTTTGTCGGGTATCGCAAACTCATCCGCGCCCGTGAGATCCGTCGTGAGCGCGACCGTGAGATCCGTACCTCTTCGCAGTACGGACTCGAGTACGGCGAGCTCCGTTTTCGTAAAATCGGTGAAACCGTCGGCGTATATACCTCCAGCGCCAACGGTGCTCAAAGGCAATATCTCCGCCAGCCGCTCCGTCTTATCGCGCGGATCCGTAAGGCGCGAGGCGCGAACCGCATCATATGCCTCCGATATGAGCGCCATGTCATGAAGCTTTTGTGAAACAGTGCCCTCTGATCGCTCCGCAGCGTCACGCATGTCATCGGGACGCACAAGGCAGGCGTCCAGTTCTTCTTTTGCGCGCAGAATACTCTCCAGAAACCGGACGCGCTCCCCCCGCCCGCCGCAGATAGTAAGCTTCTCGGCAACCGAGGATACGGCAAGACTCATCATTAGAAGCCTTGCTCCCTTGTCGGGGGCTATATCGGCAGCACCTCCGCATTCCGCAGCGACACGTGAAGCAAGTCTCGTGAAGCTCAATACCTCCGCGGCCAGACTGATACCGTCGCCGCACAGCTGCGCCATAGATCTTTCGGCGCGGTGGGAAAACTGCTCCGGTACCAAAAGCAGCATACCTTCGCGTTTTTCTCCGGCAGCCGAAGCTATGCGTTTTAGCAGCTCACGGGTAAGGGCAGCCGCATCCCGGCTAAACAGTATCGTAAGCATGTGCGCTCCGCCCTCCCTTTTTTATGCATTATTTTTTTACTAATATATCATAACGCGCAGGCTAATTCCACCACTTTAAAAGAGCGCGCGCAAGCGTTTGAGCAGCTCCAGTATGCGAAACTTAATTACGGTACCCTTGCCGGTGATAAGAGCGCGCTCATCCTCGTCAAGCTTTAAGAAAGCCGCGTCCGAGTCACCGCACTCGGAGCAGAGAGGGGGAAAGACCACACACCACCAGTTGCGCCCGCTGCCGCCTCCGAGCGTTACGCGAAGCGAACTGTATTCGCCCGCCGGCAGGGCAAAGCCCTCATAGACCTTTGCGGGGAAGCTCTCGGCGCAAAGTTTAACCGTAACGGCCTGGCCTCCCGCCGCGTCACGCGCCGTTTCGGCGATCTGACCGATATTTTCCCTAATGACCGCGCGGGCCTCTTCACTGCCGCCGCAGGAGTTAAGCAGCGGTTCCAGAAGACGGGTTACCGCGTTACGCGCCATGAGCTTTCTCGACTGCGCCTCCCCCGAGTCCGAGTCCGCCACAATATGCAGCCGGACCAGCCGAGAGGAAAGCTCCTCCTGCTGGCGCTGGACCGAGGCGCAAAAGGCCATAGACATAAGCAAACAGAGCGCTAATACCGGCATCCATACGTTTTTCATCACATTATACCGTCCGAAAATAAAATCAGCGGGCTGAATACAGCCCGCATATATTCTTGACGGATATACCTATATTTAATACCGATCTATTAAAAATCAGGACCAGTATCAGTGTCCATGCGGGCGCCGGACGCCCACTGCCTTAACAAAAGATATCTGAAACCTTTCAGAGTTCCTGCCTGGGCGAAGTGCGCGTAAGCCACGCAGAATATCCTTCTTTTATAAAAATGGTAACCGCACGGGCGGCTTCATCGGTGTCGCCGAAAAGGCCGAACACCGCGCTGCCCGTTCCCGTCATGGAGGAAGCCAAGGCTCCCATATCGAGCATCATACTCTTAACAATGGACACCGCCTTTGCCTGCCGTCCGGGAAGCGCGGCTTCAAAAACGTTGAAAACACGTCTGGCTATTGCGTTTATATCTCCCTTTTCTATGGCTTCGAGCATACCCGCGGTATCTGGATGCGCCGTTATCTTCAGGCTGTCGATAGCTGTGAAGAGCTCGGGAGTCGAAACAAAGAAATCAGGACGGCAGATTACAACGGAGCAGGACGGCACCGGTCTTAGTTCGGTCAGCTTTTCGCCCCTGCCCTCGGCTAAAACCGTACCGCCGCATACGCAGAACGGGACATCGCTTCCGAGCTTCTCCGAGAGTTTTTCAAGTTCCTTTGAAGTAAAACCGACATTGTATTCCCTGTTTAAGAGTCGCAGCACCGCGGCAGCGTTTGAACTGCCCCCCGCCATTCCCCCACCGACGGGAATTTGCTTATCAATCATTATCAGACCGCCTATTTTAATGCCCGCTGCCCGCGCGAACAGCTCCGCGGCCCGAACGGCAAGGTTTTTCACATCGGTCGGAAGCCATGGAAGATTTGACTGCGCGCGAATGCCAAGGTCGCCCGGTATGTACCGGACCGTGTCTGCGAATTCGACGGTTTGCATAACGGTTTTCACACTGTGGTAGCCGTCGGCCTGTACTTCCAGCACGTCCATCGTCAGGTTCAGCTTGGCGCGGGCACGCTCAATGGCATTAGACTTCAAGTTTTCTGCACTCCAAATAGTATCTTTTATCGTGGGCTTCTCCCATCGAGAAGGTCTTTCGCGGCAGCGCCCCGTCGATAACTATGCTGCGAAAGAAGCTGGACTTGTCAAGGGCCGGAAGAATGAAGCCCACGGTTTTTTCCTTGCGCGCGAGCTTTAATACGACATTGTCACCATGCACATAGTCCACAACACCCTCGTGTTCCGGGAAATAGCTGTCAAAGAATTTGCTGAGCGCGCCGATGGCGAGCTCGGCGCAGCACCTCGGCAGCGTCAGTTCCTCTACCGTGTCCGCATAAGCGCAGACGAGCTTGAGTCCGTCCGAACCGCTGCCTGTCTCGGTGCCGGGGAAGAATTCGATTAAATCACGAACCAAAGCTTCCGGATCGCACTCGGTTACAACGCGGTTTATCGGGAAGAACTCGAGAGCTTCATCCATGATATTAATCAGCTCCACGAGCGCGAATCGAGCCGGATGGATCGCAAGCTCATCAGCCGAAAGCGAGGGTTTAATTGCCTCCCAACAGGCCTTTGCGGTCGCCAGCGAGTGATTGCCGTCTCCCACGGCAAACACGAGCATGGAGGAAGGCCCCGACCCGTAGCGCTCATGGCAGACCTGCGGCTGCGAAAGCGCGTCCACGGCCGAGCTTACCATATCGATGAGTTTTCCGCTGACACGCCATCCCGCAATTCTTCCGCCTTTTTCCATAAGCCGGAAGTCGTAGAGCTTTTCCATTTCGCTCTTGTGTTCCCCCAGAGGTTCTATGAGTGTACGCATAGGATCGTCCACAAGCACCATGACATGCGTGAGTTCGGCCTTCGCTCCGCTCCTTAGAGCGATGCGGGGGGGCATTTTCTCGGCCACTATCCCCTCTGTGGCCCTGATCGGCGCTTCGCTCTCCGCGGCCGGCGAATACTGTTCAAGATCTATAACGCCTACCAACCCGCGTCTGACAGCGCCGCCCAGAAGTGTCCGCTCCACGTATACGCAGGAGTTTTCAACAGTCCTGAACACACCGGCGTCCAGATATTCGGAAATCTTCCCACGCGCTTTCTCCGCGAGCTGATAAAAGTCTTTCCTTCTGTATAAATGCTCGGGAAGCATCATTCGCAGCGTACTGGGCGCGTCGCCCACATACTCATCCACGCGCTCCCAGTATTCGGGCTCCGAGGTGTGCTGGTCGCAGGCAACCACGCTCCACTTTTCAAGGCCGGATTTAGGTATAAGCATGTCCGCGGGACCGAATATCCTCGGTCCCGCCTTAATATTAGCATCTTCTTTCATATCTTCACCCACCGAACAGAATATTCATAAGCCGGGTTCCGTTTTCTATATAACGCCCTTTCGCGCCGCCTGCCTCGCAGTAACCTTCCTCGGGACCTGTTTGCGGCAAGGTACTGTCATAAATGATAAACGGCACGGGCTGCGCGCCGTGGGCCCCGGTCGCCATAAGCGTCATATGGTCGCTGAGTATGAGCATGCGGTAGGCCTCCCCGCGTTCCTCCAGCTCCCTGCATACACGCATGACCACGCGCGAGTCGATATTCGCTATGGCCTGCAGTTTTCCCGCGAGGTCGTGGTTATGAGTGCACTCGTCAGGCGCTTCTATGTGAATGGCGACAAACTCAAAGCCCTCCTCGCACAAAGCCCGGACCGCAGCGTCGGCTTTTCCCTCGTAATTGGTGTCAAGCTCGCCCGTGGCGCCTTCCACTTCGATGCTCTGCAGACCTGTCATAGCCGCAATCCCACGGCAGAGCGGCACAGCGGATATGACCGCGCCCCGCTTTCCGTAGGCATCCGCAAATGACGGAAGCTCGCAGGCCGTACCCTCCGCCCAGAACCATATGCAGTTGCACGGAAGCTTGCCCAGCGCGATTCGCTCCTCGTTTATAGGATGGCCGGGCAGCAGCTTGTTCGAGAGCTTCATGAGCTCGGCGAGCACACCGGCATTTCGGCTGCCGCGGGGCATATTGTCTCCGACGCGTTCACCGAGATGGTCGTGGGGCGGGAAGAGAACGAGTCCGAGGCCGTCGCCGGGCGTCTGCACGCATATATGCCTGTAAGAAAGACCGGGCTTTACTGCAACACCGGCTTTTTTTGCGGCGGCGGAAAACTCCGGCTGACTAAAAAGCCATTCGACAAGTTCCTTGGACTCCTCCCCCTCTATGCCTCCGCTGCTGTGCGATATAATGATCTTGTCCTCGAAGGGCACGTCTTCGCCCCCCAGGCTCGCCATATTACAGCGGAAGGCAAGATCGCCTTCGCTGAGCTTTATACCCTGCGCGGCCGCTTCCAGCGGCGCGCGTCCGGTGTAGTATTTAAGAGGATCACAGCCGAAAATCGATAGAATGGCGGTGTCGGAACCGGGGGGAAGTCCGTCAGGACAGTTTTTTACGCTGCCTGACTCGGAGCGTCTTGCAAGAGCGTCAATAAATGGTTTGTCGGCGGCTTCGAGCGGCGTTTTCCCTCCGAGCTCGGGCACAGGGAGGTCCGCCATCCCGTCGCCTATAATCAGCAGATATTTTTTGTCTCCCATGGCGATCACAGCCTGCCTAAAAACCGCTCTATGCGCGTGAGTGCCTCTGTTATCTGCTCGTTTGAGGCGGCGTAACACATTCGCACGAATCCCTCGCCCCCCGGTCCGAAGGCGGATCCGGAGATCACGGCGACTTTTTCCTCGACAAGAAGCCTTTCGCAGAATTCATCCGAGCCGAGTCCTGTACCGGCTATGCACGGAAAAACATAAAACGCGCCGAGCGGTTCGTTGCATGGTATACCGATTTTCCTCAGCCCCGCTACCAGCAGGCGCCGCCGTTTGTCATACTCGCTTCGCATGCGCTCTATATCCGCATCGCCCTTGCTAAGCGCTTCTATCGCAGCGTACTGTGCCGTCGTCGGCGCCGACATGATGGCAAACTGATGCAGCTTTATCAGCTGGCGGATTATCTCCCGCGGACCGCACACATAACCGAGGCGCCATCCGGTCATAGCGTAGGACTTGGACATGCCGTTAATGACTATCGTGCGATCCTCCAAACCGGGAATATTCGCCGGAGAAACGTGTTTTCCCGAATAGGTAAGCTCCGCGTATATCTCATCGGATATAAGGACTATTTGGGTGTCCTTTACCACCTCTGCCAGAGCTTCGAGGTCAGAGCGCCGCATGATACCGCCGGTGGGGTTGCACGGGTAAGGAAGGATAATCGCCTTTGTTTTCGGCGTGATAAGTGCCTTTAACGCTTCCGGAGTTACGCGGAAGCCTTCCTCATGCTTTGTTTCCAGAGTGACAGGCACTCCCCCTGACATTTGTGTCAGCGGAATATAACAGACAAAGGACGGAACAGGGATAATTATTTCATCTCCCGGATTAATAAGCGCGCGAAGCGACAGGTCTATGGCCTCGCTTCCGCCGACCGTCACAAGTATCTGAGAAGAAGGATCGTATTGAAGCGAAAAGCGCCTGTTCATATATGCTGATATCTCGGTGCGCAGGGTAAGCATTCCGGCGTTGCTGGTATATTTGGTGTAGCCCTTTTCCAGCGACCAAACTCCCGCATCGCGAATGTGCCAGGGGGTAATAAAATCCGGCTCGCCCACCCCGAGAGAAATCGCGTCCTTCATTTCCTCGAGGATATCGAAAAATTTGCGTATGCCCGAGGGCGCTACGTTTTGAACCTTCTCGGACAAAACCTTTTCGTAGCTGATCAAAAGAACACCATCCTCTCCTGCTGCTCCGGCATCTTTTCAAAAACCAAGTGCTTTTCCTTATATTTTTTAAGTATGAAATGAGTGGCAGTGCCCGACACTCCGTCGATTGTGGAAAGGCGGGAGGAAACGAATGCCGCTACTTCCTTCAATGTGCGTCCGGAAATAATAACGCACAGATCATATGCTCCCGACATCAGATACGTGCTTTCCACCTCTTCATACTGGTAGATACGCTCTGCGATACGTTCATATCCGTCGCCCCGCTGCGGCGTGACCTTGACCTCTATGAGCGCCGTGACCGCTTCACTTCCTGCTTTGTCCCAGTCGACCTGCGCCATATATCCGATGATCAGGCCGTCTGCCTCGCATTCTGCAATGGCATTGACTACCTCATTTTCGGATGCGCCCAACATCGAGGCGATCTGTCCCGCCGTGAGCCGGCAGTCTTTTTCAAGCAGTTTGAGTATTTCGGTCTTCATAGCTGAAAGCCTCCCGCGATAAAAATGATTTTTTATTATATAACACTATCAGGTCAAATGAAATAGCAAACCATTCGAAATCGGGTCTTTTCACGCTCTGCTGCGCGAAAGACCCGACAGATACGTTTATTCACGGCATCCCGCGCCGTTCGGTCAGTTCCTGCCGCCCAGCGGATACATTTGCGTTATTATACGCCGTATATTGTCCGCAGCAACCGATTTGCTGCGCTTCGGCCAGGCAATCACGGACTGGAACTCGGCGTCATCACCATCTATGGGTATTGTCACAACATTCGGGCAGTTGTAAAAATCGCGTAGGGTAACCGGAAGTATCGCAAGCCCTACCCTTGCGTTCACCGATAAAACAACGGCCTCGGCACGGTTGTGGAAATTGACGTAATCGGGCTCCCACCCCCGGTTTTCGCAGATTATTCGTATGTTCCGCGTGAGCATCGCGTCTTCCTGCGTAACCGACACAAAGCTGAAGTCCCGAAATGTTGACCAGTCGTTTATATCTATACCCGGTGCGTCGTCCTTATGAGCAAACAGGTGAAGCCTGTATTTTGATGTGAGCGTATACTCCAGAGCACTGCCCGCGGGAAGAAGTGCCTGCGGCGTGAAATAAAAGTCATACTCGTCGCGGCTCATAGCCTTTGTGGTCTCCGGCACGTTGAGCATGTCTATGTCGGTCTGAATATAAGGATAGCGACGGTACATCTCGCCCAGACAGTCCGAAAACTCATAAGCCGATGACGAGAGCACCGCAACGCGAATATGGCCGGTTCGTCCTTTTGAAATGCCTTTAACACGGTGCTCCGCGGCGCTAAGCTCCCCGAGAATCCTGCGGGCGTGCAGAACCAGCTCCTTTCCCTCATCCGTTAAAGAGACATTATGACTGTCGCGCTTTATCAGCAGAGCACCCAGCTCGTTTTCAAGCGCCTTTATATGATGGCTCACCGTAGGCTGAGATATATAGAACCGTTCGGCGGTCTTCGAAAAGCTCAGCGTCTCGGAAACCGATACAAATAGTTTAAGTTGTAATATGTCCAAAACTCCCACCTCTGATATCTATTCTACTATTAATTATTTCTATTTCAATACAAACTTTTTTAGTCCTCCATAAATACTACTTATATCTGACAAATCCGCGGAAGGCCGCCGGTCTCTGTCGGCGGCCTTCCGCGGATTATTAGCGGTATTCCATTATGAGATGAGCGCTTGTCACGGTTTCCCGAGAATTCTTTCAGCGATAGCCGCGTACATGTCGGCCTTTTCCGTGTTTCCGAGCTTTCGGTAGGCAAAAGAGCAATTGCGGCAGCTTATGGCATACTCGTTGTTTTCACCGAAAATCAGCTTTGTCAGCTCTATGGCTTCCTCAAACAGTTCGGCGGATTTCTCGATATTGCCGGCATTAAAGCAGAAGAAAGCCTTTGTGTTGAGAGCACCCGCGTAGTGGGGGTTTTTCCCTTCGTCCAGTTTTTTGAAAATCTCAATAGCTTCGTCCAGCTTCATTTCGGCACTTTGAGGATCCCCGGAAGCGTAATGCGACATCGCCAGATTACTTAGGCCGGTGGCGATCTCCGCAAGATTCTCCGGCGTGCGGGGCATAAGCTGCAGCGCCTTTTCAAAAAATTCGACTGCTTTCGTGTAATCCTTCATATCCTGATATACAAGCCCGGCGTTATTGTAATAGCTCGAATAGCTGTAAGCGTCAAGTTTGCCGTTTTTGTCTAGTATTGCCTTTGCTTCTTCGAAAGCTGCCAAGGCGTCCTCAAACCTGCCCAGCAGCCTGTAAGCTCCTGCCAGATTGAGTGTGACAAGCGCGTAGCTGTCATCTCCCGTAAGGCCGCAAAGTTCAATTTCCTCCTTAACCCGGGAAAACGCGCCGAGGCACTCGTCCCAACGGCTGATTCCGCGGTAAAAGCAGGCAAGCTCATTTAAAACGGTTATCTTGGCCTCCGAGAGTCCGATCATCCACTTGAGTTCCTCTTCGGTCGCTCCTTCGTCCTCACAGTCGCCGTCGGCGCAGCAGCCGCAGCCCGAGGAGATCATCATGGCATTTTCCAGTTCTTCCAGCGTATCCAGCAGGAATTTTTCCGTCGCTTCATTGTCGTGTCCGGCGTAATATGAATCCAGCTGCTCATGGAACGATTTAGCGTCCGTATACATATTATCTCCTTTTCTTCGGTTCCCGCAATATTTTAATTTGCCGTCGGGGCTCGGTTTGGAACGATGAAGCCGACCCCGTCCTCGCTTAAGTAAACACTGCCGCTCATCGGACCGTCGGAAGCTTTAGGGACAAGCTTTCCCGCTTTTTTAAGCTCCGCCGCCTTTTTCAGCTTAGCCGGCATATCTGGAGGGTTGGCAAGCGTTCCGTGAGCCCCGTAAAAAGCATCGATCAGAGGCGACATTTCGATGAGCTTGTCCATCGTTGCAATATACTCGTCATAATCGCTGTCGCTCCCCATCATGAACACAGGCCTGTCGGAGAGCATGTCGCCGGTAAACATCATCCTGTTGTCCCTGTCAAAGAGCGCTATGCTGCCCGGAGTATGTCCGGGTATTGATATAACCTGAAGGCTGCGTCCGCCCAGCTGAAAAACATAACCTTCTTCCACAGGCACGATCTCTTTTCCGAGCTCTGAAAGGCCGTCAATTTCATAGGGATGTGCGTACAAACAGTCGAAATACCGGGCACCGCCCGTATGGTCCGCGTGTTTGTGCGTGAGCACCACGATTACCGGATGTCCGGTAATCTGCGTCACCGCTTCTTTAACATTTGTCACGCCCGGACCGGTGTCTATCAGCAGCGCGAGGTCACTGCCCGTGACAAGGTATGACGCGGACATACCGGGCGTTACATTCCACACTCCGCGCGCGATAACCTGCGGAGCGCCTGCGTTTTGCATTGGGCTGTCCATATTGCTCCTCCTTAGTTTTTTATCAGATTCCGGCAACTCTGCTGTTGCGGGCTGCCTGCGCCACCGCCTGAGCTACCGCGGGCGCAATACGGGGATCGAAGGGCTCCGGCAGAAGCCTGTCCGCCGAAAGGCCGTCCTGAACGGCAAGGTCGGCAAGGGCATACGCTGCGGCGAGCTTCATCTCCCCGTTTATATCCGAAGCCCTCACATCGAAGGCTCCCCGGAATATGCCGGGAAAGGCCAGCACATTGTTTATCTGGTTGGGATAATCGCTGCGGCCTGTGCCGACTATAGCCGCTCCCGCCGCTTTTGCCTGCTCGGGCATGATCTCGGGTACAGGATTAGCCATAGCAAAAACGATGGCGTCCCGTGCCATGGAGGAGATATCCTCCGGAGTAACGAGTCCGGGCGCGGAGACGCCGATGAATACGTCCGCTCCCCGGAGCATCTGCGAAAGGCTTCCCGTTTTATTTTCCCTGTTGGTAAAGGCCGCAAGGACTCTTTTTGCCGGAGTCAGATCGCTGCGGCCCGCGCTTATGACTCCGTTTCGATCGCAAACGATTATATCACCCGCACCGCTTTCTTTAAGGAGCCGCGCCGTCGCGGTTCCCGCCGCTCCGGCACCGGAGATGACCGTGCGTATGTCGCAAAGCTCCTTGCCTACCAGTTTAAGTGCTCCCATCAGCGCCGCCAGAGCGACTACGGCTGTACCGTGCTGATCATCGTGAAATACGGGTATATCGCATCGTGCCTTAAGCTTATCCTCAATCTCAAAACAGCGCGGGGCGGATATGTCCTCAAGATTTATGCCGCCGAAGCTGCCCGCGAGCATGGCCACAGTTTCCACTATAACGTCAGGGTCCTTGCTGCGTATGCACAAGGGAACGGCATCAACCCCTCCGAAGGTACGAAACAGGGCACATTTACCCTCCATGACGGGCATACCGGCCTCGGGTCCGATATCTCCGAGTCCCAGCACCGCGGTACCGTCCGTAACAACGGCAACGGTGTTTCCCCGCCATGTGAGATCGAAGCTTTTTGAAAGGTCGTCTCTTATCTCAAGGCAAGGCCGGGCGACACCCGGCGTATACGCCAGAGAAAGAGCTTCCTTCGAGTCGATCTTCATTTTGGTAACGGTTTCAATCTTCCCTTTCCATTTATAGTGAAGCTTCAGAGATTCTTCGGCATAGTCCATATCTTAGTCCTTCCGGCGCGTCGCGCTTTTTTTCTGTATTTTACATTAACCGGGCCGAAAAAACAAGTTGTTCAGATATGCTCGCCGTCACCCGCAGCCGCGGTCATATCCGACAGTTCGGCGCCCGGATAATAGTGCGCCAGTATTTCTCCGCAGGAGCTTCCCCGCTTAGCCATTGCGTTCGCGCCATACTGACTCATCCCGACCCCGTGTCCGTTGCCTGTGACATGAAAAACAATCTCCGAATCCGTTTCTCCCCAGCTCACATAAGTGCTCCTGAGCCCGAAAAGAACACGAAGCTCCGTGCCGGTGATCTTCACTCCCCCCACCCGCACGGCGGCCACCCTTCCGGAAGAGGTGTACTCGGCCTGTGAAAGCCAGCCGGACGGTTCATCAGCGAAGACAGCGTCGGGATAAGCGGCGAAGACTGTATTTTTAAATTGTGTAAAGGGCAAGGCGACCTCTGTAACATAATTCGGGACCTCCTGTTCGCCTTCAAACGTCGGCACCGAGATCAGATACGGGAGCGACGCCCCCCATATCTCCCCGCAGGCCTCGGTTGATCCCGCCGAAGACGAATGGAATGCCGCTAAAATCGGCTTGCCCCCGCTCGTAAGGCATAGGCCGTCAGTTGCAGCGACGGCGGCGCTGATTTTCGCCATATTGGCCTCATACTCCCCGCCCCAGATACCTTGCAGTTCTTCGGTAGTTTTCCTCGCCTGACAGCACGAATAGTCGTCGCAGACCTTTCCGCCGTCGTGCGCTTCCGAGCAAAGCATGCGATAAAGCGTGAAGGTTCGCGCCGCGACAGCCTGCGCTTTCAATGCCTCCGCTTCAAACAGCGCTGGCATTTCGGCCGCAAGCACTCCGACAAGATATTCGCGCATCGACAGAGTCTGCTCGCTGTCCGCGCTGATAAGGCAAACCGGGACCCCCTCATCGATCCCTGCCGGGGACGCGTACGGAGTCTCCCGTACAGGTTCTCCGGAATTTTCAGTCGGGGCGATCTCCGGTTCGGTGTTATTTTTGCCTGAGGCGAAAAATACCGGCGAGATCACCGCCAACAGAGCCAGCAGCACCGAGAGCGCATACATTAATTTCATGTCGGCACTTCCTTTTCCTCGTTAATCGTTATATAATCTATGGTGTTTCGGGCAGGTCATATGTATTTATACTATCCGTATCGCCGCCGTAGAAGCCCGGGCGGCGCAAAGGGGTTTGCATGTTGAAAAAAGCATTGGCGCTTACAGCCGTTACAATACTCGCGGGCGCTGCGGGTGCGTTTATACGCGTGAAAGAGCTCGCCACGGTTTTCGATGATCAGGGACTTGCGCAGCGTTTTGCTCCGGTAACAACGGCACTGATCGTGTTATGCGCCGCATTCGGGGTATTTCTTTTTATCGTATGCTTTTCGGGACTCAGGGGCATGACCTGCGCGAACGGCTATGAAAACGCCTTCCGCGCGAGAAGCCCGGCCGTGGTCATTATATCCTTTATTCTTGCCGCGGGTATGTGCGCCGGCGCTTATATGTGCTACCGCTCCGAGGTTCCGGTTTTATCTCACGCTATTGCAGTCGGAGTCCTTGCGCTTTTCGCGGGCGTATCGGGCATAGCCTATCTGTGCCTTTCAATTGAAGCCCGCCGAGGTAAAGGCTCACAGACCGCGCTCTGTTCGCTTGTAATTGTGGTTTTCACATGTTATTACCTGATTATTTCATATAAGAAGAAAGCCGCCGATCCGGTTTTGCTTGACTATGTATATGATTTTCTGGCGCTTTGCTCTTCTGCTATGGCAAGCTACTATGTCGCGGGCTTCGCTTTCCGGCGGGGCGCTCCGCGCAGGACGGTTTTTGCAGGTCTTCTATCGGTGTTTTTCTGTATTGTCGCGCTGCCCGGCAAGACCGACACGCTGTATGAGGCGTTCTTTCTGATTTTTATCGCCGTGCATCTTCTCATAAGCGTTTTTCTGCTCCTTAAAAACGCTTCTTTTCCCGGCTCTGCGAATTCCGCTCATCCCGCCGCTCCTAAAACGCCGGAAAGCCCCTCTTCAAAGGAAGCCGCGCCGACACCGCAAAATCTGCTTACTCCCGATTCCCCTTTAACACCGGAAAACGAAATCGCCCGGGAGTCCGAATCGAGCCCCGGATCCGATGATGCCCCGGACATCTGATGAAGAGAGCGGCGCTCGGCATAATCAGCTTCGCTATCTGCGCTGCCGCGCTTTTGTCTCCCGAATCGGCACGAGCCGCGGCATCTGAAGGTATTAGGTACGTCGCCCTGGGCGACAGCATCGCTGCGGGTTATGCGCTGCCGGGTTATACCGGCAGCGGCTCCACACCCGACAGCGGTTTTGTTTCGATTTTGGCGCGTTCGCTGGGCGATGACGCCCATCTTATCGATTTGACGGAGTCCGGGCTTGACACGGGAGAGCTTTTATCTCTTCTGCAAACCGAAAAATGCCGCTCGGCGCTTTTTAACTCCGGTCTTATTACCGTTACCGTCGGAAGCAACAACCTTCTGGGGCCCTGTGTTCAGCTGCTTTTAAAGTCCGTGGGTCTGAGCGAAGGCTCCTCCGAAACGGTGATTTCTCTTTTGAGGGATGACCCTTCTTTGATAGTCTCTTTTACACGGGCTATGATGGGTGTAGAAGCCCGCATGGCAATGAAGAAGGGCGCAGACCGCTTTAAATCCGATTGGCCGCTGATAGCCGCGGCGCTCAGGGAAATCGCTCCGCACGCGGTGGTGCTTGTAACGAGCCTTTATAATCCTTACAGGGACTTTACGATATCCGCCATGGGAATGACTATACGAGCCGGGGATTTGCTCGGCCCTTATCTTGAAGAAATGAACGACTTTCTTCAAAGCTGCGAATACGGCTCAGATTATTACACCGTAATAGACATCACCGGCGCGCAGATCGCCGCGACGATGTCGGGCCCCGCCGGGGTGGACGTTAATCCGCACCCCTCAGTTGAGGGCCACAGGCAGATTGCCGAAGCGCTGCTCGCGGCGCTTGATATAATGCGTCCGCATGTAAATCCTGCTTTTCCGCCCAGGCGGAAAGCGGGCATGGCACCCAGGCCCGGCCTCGGCATAAGTCCCTGCCCTGCGCACCGCGTCGGCGCGGCGCTCCTCCTATAAGCTGATTCGGCATGGGCGCGTTGCAAAACGAGCTTGATGAAAAACAAAGAATCGGACAGCCCGAAAGGGTTGGCCGATTCTTTATTTTGCGTTAAAATTGAGTTATGACTACACAACAAACGCAAGGCCAGTATA
>Ga0123334_1001593_pt1 | contig 28101 bp, 22 predicted proteins | sample BiotimSIPDNA_FD_89706 | JGI IMG/M metagenome (GOLD analysis project Ga0123334, IMG submission 89706) | Anaerobic biogas reactor microbial communites from Washington, USA - Biogas_R1 time_0 SIP DNA | ecosystem: Engineered > Bioreactor > Anaerobic > Unclassified | place: Washington, USA...
AAGATTAATTTTCTTTGTTGAAATCTTAGGAACGTGTTCAAAAAAAGGAATATAAATGAGGCACTCCGAAAGACACCAATTGAAATCTGCTGTTTATCTTCCGATTTCGTCGAACTCACATTAAAATAGGCTCTACTAACAAACTTTTACATTTCATATTTTCCTTTTCTATAGAAAATTCGTACCTTTGCATATCTATAGGGTATCCATTTATCCCCAATGAGAGTTCCATCTATCAGAATTCACATTGACACACGCAAAACATCAACTAAATATAAACAACAAAATGGAAAGAGACAACATTATTTTCTCTCTCATCGAGAAGGAACACCAGCGCCAGATGAAAGGCATTGAACTGATTGCTTCGGAAAACTTCGTGAGCGATCAGGTGATGGAGGCTATGGGCAGTTATTGCACTAACAAGTATGCAGAAGGCTATCCTGGCCACCGCTACTATGGCGGTTGCCAGGTGGTGGACGAAATTGAGCAACTTGCCATTGACCGTGCCTGCCAGCTTTTCGGTGCAGAATATGCCAACGTGCAGCCACACTCTGGTGCACAGGCCAATGCCGCAGTGCTGTTGGCTGTATTGAAGCCAGGCGATGTGTTTATGGGCTTGAATCTCGACCATGGAGGTCACCTCTCTCACGGTTCATTGGTCAATACATCAGGCATTCTCTATCGTCCTGTAGGCTACAACCTCAACAAGGAGACAGGTCGTGTGGACTATGACGAGATGGAAGCACTCGCCAAGGAGCACAAGCCAAAGCTGCTCATCGGTGGTGGTTCTGCCTATAGCCGCGAATGGGACTATGCTCGCATGCGCAAGATTGCCGACGAGGTAGGCGCACTCCTCATGATTGACATGGCACACCCAGCAGGACTCATCGCTGCAGGCTTGCTGGAGAACCCTGTGAAGTATGCACATATCGTGACCACTACTACTCACAAGACACTCCGTGGTCCTCGTGGCGGTCTCATCCTGATGGGCAAAGACTTTGACAATCCTTGGGGCTACACCACTCCAAAGGGCATCGTGAAGAAGATGTCTCAACTTCTCAACTCAGCCGTGTTCCCTGGTCAGCAGGGCGGTCCACTCGAACATGTGATTGCAGCCAAGGCTGTTGCTTTTGGCGAAGCACTCAAGCCAGAATGGAAGGACTATGCACTTCAGGTGAAGAAGAATGCCACTGTTTTGGCAGAAGAACTTGTCAAGCGTGGATTCAAGATTGTCAGCGGTGGCACAGACAACCACTCTATGTTGGTGGACCTACGCACTAAATACCCAGACTTGACTGGTAAGGTGGCGGAGAATGCACTCGTGGCTGCCGACATCACTATCAACAAGAACATGGTGCCATTCGACACTCGTTCTGCTTTCCAGACATCTGGTTTCCGTCTTGGCACACCTGCCATCACCACTCGTGGTGCTAAAGAAGACCTCATGGTGCGCATTGCCGCATGGATCGAAGAGATTCTCAACGCTCCAGAAGACGAGGCTGTGATTGCCAAGGTTCGTGGAGAAGTGAACGAAACAATGAAGAACTATCCATTATTTGCATGGTAAAAACACCTCTATTAGGTATGACGCTTAAAGAGTTGCAGGACGTGTGCCTGCAACTCTCTATGCCTAAATTCACAGCCAAGCAGATGGCTCAGTGGATTTATGAGAAGCACATACACGAAATCAACGAAATGACCAACCTCTCCAAAGCAAACCGCGAGAAGTTGGATTCATTATATTGTATAGGTTGCCTTGCTCCACTCGAAATCAGCAAAAGCAAAGACGGCACGGTGAAATATCTCTTCCCTACCGAAGATGGGCAGATGATAGAGACGGTCTATATTCCAGACGGTGATCGCGCCACACTCTGCGTGAGCTGTCAGGTGGGTTGTAAGATGAACTGCATCTTTTGCCAAACAGGCAAACAGGGATGGCATGGCAACCTCACCACCAAAGATATTCTCAATCAGATCTATGCAGTAGACCAGATCTTGATGGAAGAAGGTGGAACACTCTTGAGCAATGTGGTGTATATGGGACAAGGAGAACCGCTCGACAACTTTGACAATGTGTTGAAGTCCACCGAGATTCTCACCGCCGACTACGGTTGGGCATGGAGTCCGCGACGCATCACTGTCTCTACCGTAGGTCTGAAGACCCAAATGAAGAGACTGCTTGACGAGAGCGAATGCCATGTGGCTGTTTCGCTCCACACCCCCATCCACGAGCAACGCCAGCAATTGATGCCTGCCGAAAAGCAGTATGCCATTGCCGACATCATCGAGTTGCTCAAACAGTATGACTGGAGTCATCAGCGTCGTGTCACCTTTGAATATACCATGTTTGGCGGCATAAATGACTCACCACTCCACGCGAGGGAACTCGTCAAACTCTTGCGAGGACTCTATTGCAGAGTGAACCTCATCCGCTGGCATCGTGTGCCAGACGTAGAACTCAACGAAGTGAAAGCTGAAACAATGGAGCATTTCTGCAACTACCTTAACAACCACGGCATCACATCTACCATTCGTGCCTCACGTGGTCAGGATATTTGGGCAGCATGCGGACTTCTCTCCACCAAGAAGCAACTGAATCAAAACGCATAGAAAAGTCTTTCTGCAACGAGAGAAAAAACGTTCGGCAGAAACACATATACATTCTATCAAAAGAAAAGGACATGAAATATAAACTGATAGCCATACTCCTCCTCATGGCAGGAATCTTTGCAGCATGTGATGCTCCTACCAAGAATGGCAGACGCAAAAGAAGTGCCAATCTTCTCACCCCCGTCTCTTCGGGCAATCCCTATGAGGTCATGGTGGTGGCAGACGACAGCGTGTGGACAGGTTATGCAGGAAGAGCCATTCAAGCCATTCTTGACAAACCCATGCAAGGGCTTCCACAAGAAGAACCACAGTTTCACAAGAGTCATATTGAAGAGAAGCACTATGGCAACATCACCCATCTCTTCCGCAACATCTTTCGCATTGAGTTGAGCAACATGTACACCCATGCCAAGATGACTGTGGATCGTGATGTGTACTCCACACCACAGATGATTCTCACCGTTCATGCACCCAATCAGTTGGAGGCATCAGTTTATATCACCGAACACACCAAAGACATCGTAAGCCTTCTCTCCAGCGAAGAAATAAATAGAACAGCCAATGACTTGTATTTCAAGCACAACATCAAGTTTGCTAAAGCAGTGAAAGAGATGTTTGGTTGTGACTTCTACATCCCAACGGACATCAAGAAATTGAAGATTGGCGAAGACTTTATCTGGGCAAGCGATGACGGTCTTTCCAGCGTACAGAACATCTGTATCTACTCTCTTCCATATGTCAGCGAGAAGATGTTCACCAAAGGTCCTTATATGGCTCTTCGAGACACCATCATGAAGAAGAACATTCCAGGAGATAAGCCCAATCAATGGATGCAAACCAACCATGAATTTGTCTGGACTAAAAACATCACTGTGAATGGTGCTTTTGCTATGGAGGCTCGCGGTCTTTGGGAAATGAGAAATGATGCGATGGGCGGACCATTCGTCAGTCATACGCGTTTGGACGAGAAAAATGGTAGAGTCATTGTAGTAGAAGGGTTTGTCTATGCCCCTAACAAGATGAAACGCAGCATGCTTCGCCGACTGGAGGCAGCCCTCTACACACTCGAAATTCCAGAGAAAGGAAAAGAATAAGGCAGAGAGGACTGAATAAGAGACCCCAATGAAATAGAAACTTTTAATCATACGAATTCAACATATATGGAAAAAATTAAAATAGGCATCACCCAAGGAGACTTCAATGGAGTGGGCTATGAGATGATACTCAATTCTTTTGAGGCTGACGAGATGGCAACCATCTGCACACCCATCATTTATGGCTCGCCAAAGACTGCCACATACTATCGCAAGACTATAGGGAATCAGACTAATTTTCAAGTGATAGAGGCCGCAGAGCAGGCACGTGATGGGCACATCAGCATGATTAACTGCTTTGGCGAAGAAGAACAGAAGATAGAGATTGGGCAACCCTCAGAAGAGGCTGGCTCCGCTGCACTCATCTCGCTGAACAGAGCCTTGGAGGATTTGAGAGAAGGCAAGATTGAAGCCCTCGTCACTACCCCGCTCAACAATAGTACCATCAAGTTTGAGAATGGAGAAACATTCAAGGGGCAGACCGCCTATATAGAAGAAACAGTTGGTGAAGACAAAAAAGCACTTAAAATCTTCATCTGCAATAATCTACGTGTAGCCATTGCTTCTGACAAGATTTCTGTGTCTGAAATTCCAGCCCAAATCAATCGAGATACAATTGCAGAGCGTTTGGTCACACTTCACAACACGCTCAAGCGTGACTTCTACATTGATAATCCTCGTGTTGCTGTTCTTGCCCTCAATCCTCGTGCGGATGGAAAGGAAGAGCAGGAAATCATCTCACCAGTCATTGACGAACTCTTCAAGAGAGGTGTGAGATGTATGGGACCTTATGCAGCAGAGCAGTTCTTTGGAGAGGGCTACCACACACACTTTGATGCAATTCTTGCCATGTATTATGACCAGGGTGTATCTGCCTTTAAGGCTATTGCGCTGAATGAGGGAATCAACTTCACGGCTGGTCTCCCCGTGTTGCGCACAGCACCTGCTGTAGGTGTGAACTACGGACTTGCTGGCAAGGGCGAAATGGACACACAAGCATTCCGTCAAGCCATTTACACCGCTGTTGATACTGTCAGAAACAGAGCAAGATTCGATAAGGAGCGTGCCAATCCTCTCAAGAAGCAATATTTTGAGAAGCGTGACGATTCTGACAAACTAAAGCTGGATCAAGTGACAGAAGATTAAGGTGTCAAAATATTGATTACTGCCGATTCATTATTGATATTGAAGATAAAGTATCTTGAACAATAAAGCCCGTAACATATTCTTCCTTTTCGGACTCATTGCGGTTGTCGTGATGTTGCTCACCTTCGATGTCTCTTTCACTCAATTGTGGAAAGACATTCTCCATGCAGGCTATTGGCTGGTGGCTATCCTAAGCCTGTGGGTGGTGCTCTACATCATGAATGCCTTTACTTGGCAAATTATCATCCGAGGCTCGGGTGATTGTCCCATTCCCTTTTGGAAGATTCTCAAATTGACGATTTCAGGTTTTGCGCTCAACTATGCCACACCAGCAGGACTGATGGGAGGAGAACCTTACAAGATCATGGAACTAAAGCCTTATATCGGCACTCAAAGAGCCACCTCCAGCGTGTTGCTCTTTGCCATGATGCACATTTTCGCCCACTTCTGGTTTTGGGTTACGAGCATCTTTGTTTATGTGGTGCTTGCACTCATGGGCCTTCTTCCCTTGGACTGGGGAATGGGCTGTGTGCTTCTCTTCATGATGGTATTCTGTGGCGGAGGCATCTATTTCTTTGTGAGAGGGTACAAGAAAGGCATGGTCATGAAACTCATTCGCTTTACAAGCCATATCCCATTGCTCAAGAAATGGGCTAAAGGTTTCTCGGAGAAACAACATGACAACCTTCAGAAGATAGACCAACAGATTGCAGAACTACAGTCACAGAACAAGAAGAGCTTCTACGGTAGTTTCTTTCTTGAATATGTGGGGCGTATGGTACAAAGCCTTGAGATTTATTTTATGCTTCTGCTCTTCGATGCGGGCACAGGCGGACTTCTCACGTTTGTATATGCCTTTCTCATCTTGTCCTTCACCAGTCTGTTTGCCAACCTTCTTTTCTTCATGCCTCTTCAGTTAGGAGGCAGAGAAGGAGGCTTTGCCATGTCGGTTGCACAGATGGGAATGACCAGCGATATTGGCATGTTTGTCAGTATCATCTGCCGTATTCGTGAACTTTTCTGGACAGCAATCGGGCTTCTTCTCATGAAGATAGGCAACGATCATCATTCTGTTGAAAAATGAATATATTAGGAATAAGTAGAGGTCTCATGTTCTCCCCCAATCTTGCGGGTAATGATGCTGCTATCTTCATGGCTGTATCAGACGAATTAAGTGCTCAAGGGCATATCGTTCAAACAATCCATGAAGATGAGATGGTGGCCTTTGACTACACGCCTTACGATCGTGTGTTTACCATGGCACGAGACATCTTTGCGCTTGTCTCACTTGAGCAATCTACTGATGAAGACACACAAGCAAAGTTCATCAATTCCATCAGAGGCATCCTCACTTGCACCAACAAGGCTGCTGTGGCTGCCGACATGATGGAGTCTGGCATTCCTCAACCCGAATTCATGATAGGAGAGAAACGCAATATCCTCATCTGTTCTACTGGCAATAAGAATGACATTTGTCCACCTGTATGGTTGAAGAATTGTGATGGAAGCGCCACATGTGCCAACGACATTGTTTTTTGTCCCACCAAGAAAGACTTCGACACTGCATTTCAGAAGCTGGAGAAACGCAATGTCAATCTCTGGATTGTTCAGAAGCATCTGCAAGGAGACCTTGTCAAGTTCTATGGTGTAGAGGGCACAGACTTCTTCCATTGGAATTATGCTAGTAGAGGACACTCCAAGTTTGGACTGGAGAAAGTGAATGGAAAGGAAAAAGGGTTTTCCTTTGATGCAAAGCGTATCAAATATTATGCCGATCTCATTGCAAAGAAAATAAATGTTCCCATCTACGGAGGTGATGTGATTATTGGAGAGGATGGACAGTTTTGGTTGATTGACTTCAACGACTTTCCAAGTTTTTCTATTTGCACAGAAGAGGCTGCAAAGTATATTGCTAAAAGAATAATACAATGAAAGAACAAATTCAATCCACATACAAGTCGAACGATACAGAAGAGTGGTTAGACACCGTATGGACACGCCCTATTGGTTATCAATGGGCACGTTTCTTTAACTATTTCAATGTCCACCCCAATACTGTAACGATTCTATCCATGATCATTGGTGTTGCCTCTGCTTACTTCTTCTGCTTTGGAAGTTTCCGCATGGCAGGTACTCAAGGACTCATATTCAACATCATAGGAGTATTGCTCCTCGCATGGGCAAACTTCTATGATAGTGCCGACGGACAACTTGCCCGTATGACAGGCAAGAAGACTCTGCTCGGTCGCATCCTCGATGGTGCAGCAGGTGATGTCTGGTTTGCCTTCCTCTACCATGCCCTTGCCTTCCGCTTCATGCAATACAACGACGAGGTGTTCACATGGTTGGGCATTCCTGCCACCTCTATCAACAAACTCATCGCCAACCTCATCTTCTATGTAATGATATGGATTTCTGGCATCTTATTCCATGGTCGTCAATGCGGTCTATCTGACTACTACCGTCAGATTCATCTCTTCTTCCTGAAAGGCAAGGCTGGTAGTGAACTCGACACCTCCATTCAGCAGAAGCGCATCTACGATGAGACTCCATGGAAAGGTAATCTCATCTATAAGCTTTTCCTCCTCACTTATATCAGTTATACACGCAGCCAGGAGAAGCAGACACCACTTTTTCAGCAACTCATACAACATCTCAAAGAGAAGTATGGAACAACCGAAAATATTCCACAGGATTTTAGAGAAGAATTCAGGACATATAGTTTGCCGATGATGAAATGGGCTAATATCCTCACGTTCAACACACGTGCCATCACCTTCTATATCTCTTGCCTTCTTGACCTCCCCTGGCTCTATCTCCTTGTGGAAATGACAGTATTTACAGTAATGTATCTTTACATGCGGCACACTCACGAACAATTTTGTAAAAAGCTCAAAGAAAAATGGTAAAAGGCATTATATTTGACTACGGTGGCACAATAGACACCAATTCTCTCCACTGGAGTGAAGTTCTCTGGCAAGGCTATCTTAACGCAGATATTCCTGTAGAAAAAGAAGATTTTCGCACCAGTTATGTCTATGCCGAACGAGCCCTTGCCCAGCAACCTCTCATTCAGCCTCACCACAACTTTCTTCATCTTCTCCTCATCAAATGTGATTTGGAGACACAAGATTTGGTTAAACGAGGTGTATGGACAGCGACAGAGGAAGAGCGACTCCTCAAGAGCCAAGCCGTAGCGAACTACTGCTATCAGTATGTGCTGAACGTGCTACAGATCAGCCGTCCTATCATTGATACATTGTCTAAACAATACCCTCTCGTTTTAGTCAGCAACTTCTATGGAAATATAGAGACTATTCTTGAGGATTTTCATCTTCAATACTTTCAGAGAGTGATTGAGAGTGCAGTGGTTGGAGTGCGCAAGCCCAATCCACAGATATTTCAGTTAGGAGTAGATGCCCTTCGCAAAGCAACAGGTTCTACCGAAGAGGATATGCCTGCTGACACAATCCTTGTGATAGGTGACAGTTTCTCTAAGGATATTGTTCCAGCCAACAAGATAGGTTGCCAAACGGTATGGATCAAAGGTATCGGTTGGGGCAACGAGGAGATAGACGATTCCGTGCCCACACACATTATTAATAATATAGCAGACCTTCCCAAGGTTATCAAGAATGAGGAACAGAGATAACGCCTTCTCTACACTCTGTTGCCATCTATCTAAAAAACATCAACAAGCAGTTCCCCATGGAACTCATCAATAAGTATTAATGAAAAAGTAAACATGAAGCAAAAATTATTCATATTTACCCTCAGTATCCTTTCTATCACCAATTCCTTTGCACAGGTGACCGGAAAAGTTATCGACAGCAAGACACGTGAACCTATCGACTTTGTAAATGTCTTCTATGAGGGCAAGAATGTGGGAGAACAGACTGATGAGGAAGGACGTTTCCTTATCAAGGAAGATAGCACATGGAAGTCCTTGACCATTTCCACCTTGGGCTATCAGAAACAGACCATACAACTTAATGATTTTGGCAAGAACAAGAATCTTACAATCAAGTTAGTTCCCGACAATATGACACTCCAGGGAGTGACTGTCACCTCCAGGCGTACACGATACAGCCGCAAGAACAACCCTGCGGTAGAACTGATGAGAAAGGTCATTGCCAACAAGAAGAATAGCGATCTCCACAGCAAAGACTTTTTCACCTATACTAAATATGAGAAAATGACCTTCTCGCTCAATGAAGTGAGCGACAAAGTGTTTGACGAGGGCGAATACAAGCGATTTGCCTTTCTCAAGGATCATGTAGAAAGATCTCCTCAGACTGGTAAACTCATCCTACCCCTCACAGTAGATGAAACACTCTCTGAAATATATTACCGCAAAGACCCTAAGTCAGAGAAACAAGTCATTAAGGGAGAGAGCAGCAAGGGAGTGACCGAACTTGTCAATACTGGTGAGATTCTCACCACCACGCTCAAAGACGTGTTTACAGATGTGAATATATATGAGAACGAGTGCCGTCTCTTGCAATATCCCTTCAAGTCGCCCATTGCCAATAGTGCCATATCTTTCTATCGCTATTATCTGCAAGACACAATCTATATAGAGAATGAAAAGGTGGTAGAAGTAGGTTTCCTTCCCAACAATCCTCAAGACTTTGGTTTCTCTGGGAATCTATACATCCTGCTTGACCCCGACTCCACCTATCAGGTGCGCCGAGTGGAACTCTCCATTCCTCGTCGCAGCGATGTTAATTTTGTGGAGAATATGGTTATCTCTCAAGATTTTGTTTCTCTCGAAAATGGCGAACGCATAGCAGCTACCAACGACATGCTCGTTGAACTTCAGCTATCCAAATGGCTTGGCAAGTTCCAAGTACAGAAAGTCACACGTCTCACCGATGTGGATTTCGACGATATACCTCGCTCTCTCTTCAAGAATATCAAGGGAAACACTCTTCGCGAAGCAGATGCTTCCATGCAAGATGATAGTTTCTGGAACAAATATCGGCAGGTGGAACTCACCCAGTCAGAAGGAAAGATGGACAGTTTCCTTGACCGTCTCACCCACATCAAAGGATTCAAGTATGTACTCTTTGGCTTCAAGGCTTTAGTGGAAAACTTTGTGGAGACAGGCGGAGATTCCCTTCATCCCAACTATGTGGACATTGGTCCGGTCAATACTATCATCTCTGCCAACCACTACGATGGCTTGCGCTTACGCGCCTCTGCCCTCACCAATGCCAACCTCTCCCCCCACCTCTTTGCCAATGGCTATGTAGCCTATGGCACTAAGACTAACAACATCTATTGGAGAGGTCAGCTCACCTATGCTTTCAACAAGAAAGCCTATCTCCCTCGTGAGTTTCCACAACGAAATCTCTCCATCTATTGGTGGGATGACATCATATCTCCTTTCGACCGTTATGTGAATACAGACAAAGATAATATGTTCACAGCCCTACGAGCCACAACAGTCGATCAATACTATCACACCAAGGAACTCCGCATTGACTATACTCATGAATTTGAGGATGGTCTCAAACTCTTTGCCCAGTTCACACGCACACGTAACAAACCTGTTGATCAACTCTTCTTCCAGCGACTTGACGGTTCATCCACCCCTACCCTCAACCCATCTCTTTGGCAAAAAGGCATCACCACGAGCGAGTTTAAGATAGGAGTGACGTATGAGCCCAATGTCACCTATATTAACACCAAACAGCGCCGTGTCAAAATCAACCATGATGCGCCCATCCTTTCCCTCAGCTATGCCCGAGGCATCAACGGATTCTTAGGAAGTCAGTATAACTATAATATTACCGAAGCGGGTATCTACAAACGACTCTGGATGGGACAGTTTGGCAAGATAGACCTCGACCTCAAGGCTGGTGTTCAGTGGAATAAAGTGCCCTACCCGCTCCTCATCCATCCAGCAGCCAATACATCTTATATTATAGAAGACGAGACCTTCATGCTTCTCTCCAACTTCGAGTTCCTCAATGACCGCTACACCTCTCTCATGGCAGAATGGGACCTCAACGGATGGCTCTTCAACCGCATTCCGTTGCTCAAGAAACTCAAGTGGCGTGAGAACATCGGCTTCAATATGCTATGGGGTGAACTCACCGACAAGAACAACCCAGCCACACTCAACTATTCCGACACAAATCTCTTCTACTTCCCAGGTCATTTCCTGCCTGATGGAAGCTACGAGCAAAATACCGTGCGCATGGACACTCACACTCCCTATATGGAATGGCGTGTGGGCATCCACAACATCTTCAAACTCATAGAGATTGACTATGTACGCCGCATCACCTATCTCAACAACCCTAATACAGACAAATGGGGTATCCGATTCAAGGTGCGCATGTCATTTTAGAATTCAAACATCATGAGTTGGGTGCAGAATCCATTAGGCTTAGTAAATGTCGAGTTCACGCTCAAATCGTTAATTTTATGTGAATAATTTAAGACATAGTTTAAAGGGGGATTAACACTTTCACCACTTTTGTTAAACTATATCAAAGAAAGATTTTTTTAGTTGAAATTGTTTTGTTATCACACTAATTTATCGTTATTTTGCGTTCGAAAAAGTTTCACCTCTATCAAAGAGGTCCGAACCAAGCAAAGTCGCTGTTAAGTGAGAAAACAATAAAACAATACTAAATAAAACAACAAACATAATATTTCACAGACGATGAAACAGACAACTAAAAGATTCTATGGCACACTTATAGGTGTTGCCCTTCTCTCTGGAATGACAGGCGCATTTGCCTATTCACTTTCCGAGCATTCAGCCAAGGCCATCTTGCCCCACTTCTCCACGCTTCAGAAGGTGGAGAAGCCCGCTGAGACATCCAGTATGATGAATCTATCCACAGCCTCCATGCCTGCTGCTCAGCCAGTAGATCTGACCGAAGCAGCCGAAAAGGCATGCAACGCTGTCGTATATATCAAGGTGGTACAGAAAGGAAGACGCCAGACCATCGAATACTCCAATCCATTCGAAGACTTCTTTGGCGACTTCTTTGGTAGAGGAAATGGTGGGCGTGAGCGCCGTCAGATAGAAACCCCAAAACGTGAATCTGCAGGTTCAGGTGTTATCATCTCTGCTGATGGCTATATCGTCACCAACAATCATGTGGTGCAAGATGCTGATGAAATCACCATCACCCTCAACGACAATCGTGAGTTCAAGGCACGCGTCATCGGTCTTGACCCAGACACAGACCTCGGTCTCCTCAAGATAGATGCCACTAAGCTCCCAGCCATCGTCATTGGTGACTCCGACAACCTCAAGGTTGGTGAGTGGGTTTTGGCAGTAGGCAACCCATTCAACCTCACCTCTACAGTCACAGCAGGTATCGTATCTGCCAAGGCTCGTAGCATGGGTGTTCACAAGAATGGCATCGAATCATTCATCCAGACAGATGCTGCTATCAACGCTGGCAACTCAGGTGGTGCACTCGTCAATACACGTGGTGAACTCGTAGGTATCAACGCCATGCTCTACTCTCAGACAGGCTCCTTCACTGGTTATGGCTTCGCCATTCCAGTATCCATCATGAAGAAAGTGGTTACAGACCTCCAGACTTACGGAACCGTACAGCGTGCCATCATTGGCATCAGCGGTATGACACTCCATGACTATGTGGACAACACAAACCGTCAGGAGAGTTATGATGCAAATACAGGAAAGAAAGAGAAGAAGGAAGTCAAGACTGAGGACTTCGGAACTATAGATGGTGTATATGTAGCAGAAGTCACTAAAGATGGAGCAGCCGAAGAGGCAGGCATCAAGGAAAACGACGTGATTGTATCAGTAGATGGCAAGAAGGTCACCAAGATGTCAGAACTCCAGGAGGCTACCACCAAGTATCTCCCTGGCGACAAAGCCACCATCGGATACATGCGAGACAAGAAGCTCAAGACCGCCATTATTACCTTCCGCAATGCTAAGGGCAACACCTCTGTCATCAAGACCGAGAAGGTAGATGCGCTGGGCGCAGAGTTTGAAGAACTCTCAGAGAGCAAGCAAAAGTCTCTCAATCTCTCCTACGGTCTTCAGGTCAAGAGCCTCAAAAACGGCTATCTCAAAGATGCAGGTGTGCCAGAAGGTTTCATTATCCTCAAGGCCAACAACCAAAACATCAAGACTTCAGCCGACATAGAGGCAGCCTTCAAGTCTGCCCAGTCAAGCGATGAGCAAACACTCTGGATTTGGGGCAAAACTCCTTCTGGCAAAGCAAGGTCTTTCGCTGTTTACTTAGGCGAATAGTCTTCCGAAATGTTAAAAAACAAGGGAGTTGAAGATTTTTTCTTCAATTCCCTTGTTTTATTTCTATGAATAGCCTATCTTTGCTATCAGAAAAAACAAAACGAGAGATAATCTTTCAGCAAGCGTGCTGAATACAACAAGAGAACCTCACGTAAACATATAGCCGGGATATAGGATCGATCGGGATACTCATCAAATTATATTCTGAAACCGAGATGATTTTACCGTCCAATGGCGGGCCACAACCTAAAAGTCGCCATGTCTTCGAACATGGGGTTTCGGCATTTAGAAACTTATGAGTCGGTGGATTACAAAGGGCGGTAAATACTCAAATCTTATCACATCGGAGTTTCATCACATCTCCTCCCGGCTTTTATAAAGAGCGAGTCTATTTCGGTAGGCTCGCTCTTTCTATTGAGAACCTTCGCCAGAGCATACTGAAACAACACACATCAGACCACGCTATGATTAGCGCAACTGGTTCAAGGGAAGGAACATGACCACGCCTCTCTTCTTGTAGAAGAAACCTCTTGTTTCCACACCTCTTTTTCCATTTCATATTTTGTCAATCAAGGAATTATGCCTAACTTTGCAGCCGCAAATGAAACTCGATAAGTTAGAAAGATAGGAAAGATTGTTTTAATGAAAAAGGCACAAACACTCAAGAAACAACTCAAAGTACTCACCATCCCTGTATTCGTCGAGATGGCCCTCATCATGATGCTTGGCGCAGTCGATACCGTGATGCTCAGTCGATATAGCGACAATAGTGTGGCAGCAGTGGGTCTCGACAACCAACTCATATCACTCATATTCCTCGTCTATCAGTTCTTCTCCATGGGAGCAGCCATCCTCTGTGCCCAATACATCGGCGCAGGCTTCAAGCGACGTCTTGTACAAGTGGTGGGTGTGGCACTTGCCATCAATGCCATCCTCGGAGTTGTAGTCAGCATTCTCCTCTACATCTATGCAGAACCAGCCCTACTACTCATGGGCTTGCGTCCCGAACTCATGGGCGATGGACTCATCTATCTGCAAATCACTGGCGCATGGTCTTTCTTTCAGGCATTATCACTTACCTTCTCCGCCTCCCTCCGTAGTGCCGACAAGGTGGTCTATCCCATGATTGTCACAGGAGTGGTCAATATTCTCAACATCTTTGGCAACTACGTCCTCATCTTTGGTGAATGGGGCTTTCCACAATTAGGAGTGGAAGGTGCGGCCATCTCCACAGCCGTGAGTCGAGGCATAGCCACCATTGTGCTCTGCATCATCCACTTCAAGGTGCATATCCCAACCTTTCCTCTCAAATACTTCCGTCCCTTCCCATGGAGAGAACTCCGCCACCTGCTCCACATCGGCATTCCTGCCATGAGCGAAGAGATTTCCTACTGTCTTTCACAAGTGGTCATCACCTACTTCATCAACAAAATCAGCAACGAGGCTTTAGCAGCCCGCACCTATTGTGCCAACATGATTATGTTCACCTACCTCTTCTGCATCAGCATCACTCAAGGAGGCGACATCCTCGTAGGGCATCTCGTAGGTCAAATCCGTCACAGGGCTGCCTACATCTTGGGCAACTACTTTTTCCGCCTCTCCATGGTCGTCACCCTCTCCGCCTCAGCCGTGCTCGTGCTGCTGGGTCGCCCCATTCTGGAGATGCTCACCGACAATCCTGCCATCATCGAAATAGGCTTCTGGGTGCTCGTGGTCGATTGGTTTCTTGAGGTAGGTCGTGTGTCAAACATCTTTGCCTGTGGCACACTCCGCGCCACAGGCGACGCCGTCTATCCCGTCATCATAGGCATCATCTTCCAATGGAGCGTGGCTGTAGGTCTCAGCTACCTCATCGGCATCCCACTCGGTTTCGGTCTCATCGGCATGTGGATAGGCTTTGCCCTCGACGAAAACATCAGAGGCATCATCCTCATCCAACGCTGGAAATCCCTCAAGTGGAAGACCAAAGGCTTTGTCAAAGCCATGCAGGGCGACGAGTAAGCCCCTCTTTCACGCTCACATACAAAACAACACAAAACTCTGACGTGCCTTATCTTGAAAAACATTGGGTATAAACATTACAGGGTGAAGCAACATCATTTCAATAAAATCATCCAACCCCATCCTCATCATCAAGGCAGAGGAAGGGCAGACGAAACCAAACGTGCGAGAGGATAAAACGGCTGTTTTTCCCTGCAATCTAACACATGAAATAACCTAAGTGTGCTTCATGCTCTAATGAACAATGGTTCAAAGGCAAACGAACAATTGTTCAAGTGTCAATGAACAATGGTGCAAGTGCCAACGAACAATGCTTCATCGACCAACGAACCATGCGTGCGTTTTTCCCTTAAAAGCATTGAGTTCTCGTATATCCATAAATCATTATATATGAATGTGGTATATAGATTCTTAGAATAAGATAATTATCTTTTATTGAATTAAGAATCAGAATCCTTTTTGAGTATATATAGAGAGGCTATTGGATTCATCCTTCAAGCTTTTCACGTTTCAAAAAAAGGATCCACATTTCATTTCTACTCCCCCAGAAGGAACTTTTACTTATTTTAAGGTATTGCCTGCTCTCTTTATTAGCCTTACCTTTGCACTCGAAAACCTAATAAACGCCCAAATCAACACAAATGAAGTTGAAAAGGGGAATATTCCATGAGTGTCCTGATATTGCAACAATAGATGCAATTCCATATATAGGCAGAGCACTTATCCTATGATAAATAGTTTGGGTTGTATTTATTAAAATTTACCTATTAAATATGAAAAAGAGAGAATTTGTAGAAATTTTATTGATGAGAGAACAGTTGCTCATCATGATCTGTACAAACAGGAGAATCCTTTCCTTATGGCTTTTATACCTATTCGGTATATTATCAATCTCAGCGCAGGAAACTTATATTTACGGAAAGGTTACTGACAGAAATACTGGTGAACCGCTCACAGGAGTAACTGTATCGGTCGTAGAAGAGAAGATTGGAACTACTACAGACGCAGAAGGAAGCTATATTCTCAAACTCCAAAGACCACAACAGATGGAATTGGACTTCCTGTACTTTGGATACAAGACAGAGAGGTTGGAACTGACATTGCAAGACAGCCTGAAATGCGATGTACAACTAAATCCGATGGAGAATATGCTTAGCGAAGTTACCGTAACGGCTCGCAGCGAAATACGGAAACTGAAAGAGTCTGCAATGCCTATCTCTGTCATAGGAAAGCAACAACTTCAGGGAACAGCCTCCAACATCAATGATGTACTTGCTCGTACTGTAGGTGTTGCTGTGCGCAATACAGGTGGCATGGGTAGTGCTTCTCGCATCTCTGTACGTGGATTAGAAGGAAAGCGCATGGGAATGTATATAGATGAGACACCAATGTCTCAGTTGAGCAACTTTGTAGCCTTGAACGACATTCCCACGAACATGATTGAGCGTATAGAAGTATATAAAGGTATAGTTCCTTATAAATTTGGAGGTTCAGCACTGGGTGGAGCAGTCAATGTGGTAACAAAGGAATATCCCCCCACCTATTTAGATTTCTCCTACGAAATAGGTTCGTTCAACACCCATCAAGTCTCTACTGTGCTAAAGCGTACTGACCGCAAGAGTGGCTTACAGTTTGGTATTGGCGGCGTATTTACATTTGCAAAGAACAACTACAAAATGACTTTGGAAAACCTTGACAGTCGTGTCGTGGAACGCAATCACGACCGCTTCAAAAAGGTGATGGGGGGTATGTCGGTAAAAGCGACCCAATGGTGGTTTGACGAGATGAAATTGGAACTCATATTCATGAAAACACGTCAGGAGGTACAGGGTATAGATCTTGATGTGCGAGAGGCTTATAACTATTCGTTGAACTATATAACAGCATTGACGATGAAGCGCCAGAACTTCTTTCTCGACGGACTTGACTTTGATTTGGACGTAGGATATTCCATTGGTAGGCATGGACTGCACGACAAGGCTATGCACCGCTATGATTGGGATGGCAATCAACTTCCTCCCGTATCCCCCTTTGGAGGTGAACAGAACAACTTTCCATCTGACGGACGAAACCGTTCTAATGAACTGATGGCAAAACTCAATATGGGCTACACAATTGATCTTCACCACACAGTCAATCTAAACGTTTATGCCGATCACAACTCCCTTCATCCAACCGACTCTCTGATGGACAAGGCGTTAAACTTTCGTTCCAATTTTCCAAGTAAGATGAATACTGTCACAGTGGGGCTTTCCTATGATCTCTCCCTGTTTGACGGACGTTTTCTGAATGCCTTCACTCTGAAAAAATTCTTCTTCACATCACATTCCCGCAGCATCAATGTCTATTCGGTTACAGAGCCAGAACCCGTGAAAGTATTCAAGAACTACTTCGGTTTCAGCAATGCTCTACGCTATAAGTTCACAGAAGACTTAATGGCAAAGGCATCATTCAATTCTGAGGTGCGAATCCCCACAAGCGAAGAACTCATAGGCAATGGACATTCAATCCTTGCCTCACCAGCACTAAAACCCGAACGAACATCGGGAGTAAACCTCGGCATACTCTATCGTCACATAAAGGATGATGGAGGAATCGTAGAAGTAGAACTGAATGGGTTTTACAATCAATTGGAAGATATGATACGATTCACTCCCGATATGATACCAACAATGGCACGCTATCGAAACTTCGGCAGCGTCCGTACCAAAGGAATAGAACTGGAAGCCAAGGGAGATGTTTGCCCTTTGCTCTATCTCTATGCCAATGCTACCTATCAAGATCTCCGAGATGTGCGGAAAACCATACCAGGAACAGAGGTGGAGAACCCAACATACAACATGCGTATTCCAAACGTTCCTTATCTGCTGTCTAATTTCGGAGCAGAACTGCATAAGGAAAACCTCTTCGGATTTAAAGGACAGAACACACGTCTGCTCTTCGATGCTTCCTACGTGCATCAGTATTTCTACGATTTTGAAATGAGCAAGCATCAAGAGCGCAAGATACCCACCTCCATGACAATGAATGCAGCCTTGGAACACAGCATTTGTGATGACAAGTGGACTTTTACTTTCAAAGTGAAAAATCTTGCAGACCGTCGTGTCGTATCAGAACTCAATAGACCCTTGCCAGGACGCTACGTAGGCTTTAAGGTGAGATACCTCTTCAAGTAGAAAAAAAGATTTATTTACCAATCAAATAAAATAGAATGATGAGAAATTGCAAATTGATTTTTTCAGCCATCACCATGATGGCATGTATCTGCTCATGCAGCAACAGTGATGACCCAACCCCTGTGCCAACTCCAACTCCAGAAACGGAGGCATTCAAAGGTATTGTATTTGCCACAGGAATTACCAACCCTGAAGGAAATAGCGGAAGCGTCTATATGCAGGCAGTAACCGACCTGACACCTGGTAGTTACGACAACAGCAACAGTATCCCCATCGGCTTCGGTTCCTCTCCTATAGCCACCGAGTCGGGCAACGTTTACGTATTTCCTGATTACATGGGAAATACAAAAGCGGAGATTGTCCGCTATCGAATTAGCAATACCGGCAAGTGGGAGAAGAAAGGCGCATTGTCCATTCCTGCCAGTGCCTCCGCCTGCAACATCGTCGAACTAAACAACGAGAAGGCTTATGTCAGCCTACAGGGCTTGGGCATCGTGATGGCATTCAACCCAACTACAATGACCAAACTCTCGGACATCGATCTCAACAGTCTCAAGCAGGAAGACACAAATGTCTCTCCAGCCAGTATGATTATCCGAGGAGAAAAACTTTTTATCGGACTCAATCAGATGAATTCCCAATATATGCCAGCACGAAATAATATAGAATTGGCAATGATTGACACAAAAACTGATAAAGTGGAGAAGCACATTATCAATACGACATTGGGAATGTGTTTTGCCACACGACCTATCGATCCAAATTCCATCTTTATGGATGAGAACAAAGACATCTACATCAACTGCATCGGTTCATTTGGCTTCTTGCCTCAACTGCATGGAGGTATCGTGCGCATAAAGAATGAATCCACCGAGATTGATCCAGACTACTGCATACGACTTGACCAAACCGAAGTGAAAGAGCTTCCTACCAAGTATGCAGACTTTCTTGGCACTATCTACTACAATGGGAATGGGCAACTCTATGCTTATGCCAACTCGTATAAACTTGATCCTGAAGGAATAGAAAACCCGTATGTCTCCATAACCAACATTCCAGTTGTCATTGACCTGAAACAGAAGACTATAAGTATTATTAAGGGAATGGAAATATCCAATCCACAAGGTATTGCAATCAGCAAGCACAAGGAACTGATTGTATTCGGAAGTGCCAATAAGAAAGCCAACGGCTTCTATACCTACAACCCAGAAACAAAGGAAGTGGCAGGACCAATCATGCATGTGAAGGGAAATCCTAATTTTTTCTATAGTTTTGCTAAATAAGAAAAACATGATCAATCATGGCATCTCTCCTGTATGTGGCTCGTATGCCCATACAGTGAGAAGATGCTATAAAAAGAGAAGCAATGAAAAAGATAAAAAACACTTTGAGCAAAGTACCTGAGACTATGCTGATAACATTGTGGGCAAAGGCCACAGAAACTAAGCGACCTAATGCTCTATTACACGACAAGAAGGCTGTAGAGATTATGGAACAGATAGAGTACGATTTCACGAAGTTCCAAAAAGCCAAACTCTCACAAGTGGGTTGCTGTATCCGTGCAAAATTAATAGACCATGAGACACGGCTGTTTCTGAATGAACATCCCGAAGCAGTAGTTATACAGTTGGGAGCGGGGTTGGATGCACGCTATGAACGGCTGGGACAACCAAAGGTCTGTCACTGGTTTGACCTTGACTTAGCGGAAGCCACCACACTGCGCCTTCAGTTTCTCAAAGAATCTGAACGAAACACATTCTTGGCAGAATCAATGTTTGACGAAGAATGGATAGATAGAGTAAATTCATATGGTAGGCCTATTCTCATCATCGTCGAAGGCGTATTCATGTACTTTTCATCAGAAGAAGTGCAAGGAGTTTTTCAGAAAATCTGTGCTAAACTGCCTGCGGCTACCATCCTTTTTGATATGCTTGCTTTTGCTGCTGTCGGACGTGCCAAACAACATGATACACTAAGAAAGATGGGAGAAGAGACTGAGTTCAAATGGTCGTTACTCAATACAAAAGAGATGGAAAAATGGAACAATCGTCTGCACGTAAGGAAGGAATATTACATGAGTGATTATGACGAAGGACGATTCCCCTTCATTTTCCGACTTCTTTACAAGATTCCATATTTCTGGAATCGTTTCAATCAGCGGATTGTCAAAATTGAAATAGAATGACAGGGGGATTGTGATTGAGACAAGTGAGGCAATGTTACTTTTAATACACCCTCCCCATGCTTCTGCGAGCCTTCGAGATGCCTTCGAGACGCCTTCGAGACGAGTCTTAGATAATTCCACCACCTTTTTTCTTGGGTGGCATGAAGGGATGTGGGGCGAAATGAAAGTCGAGACTGATGCAGATGTGTAGGCATTCCATGCCAGCAATGCCCATTTTGTGAATTCTGTGAAATGTGAATATTGTGTATTTCTCACCATGTGTATATGTCCATGAGTGAGAAATCTGACATTTAGCAAGAGGCTTCATACTCCATCTTATACCAGATAGACATAGTAGTAGTTTTTCTTCTGAATTCGTCGAACTCACGTTACATTACAACTGACTTTTTCTAAATCCAAAGATATCCTTGTTTATATTAATCGGGTAATACATCAACAAAAAGCCAAGGGGAAGGATTGATGATCCTTCCCCTTGGCTTCGCTATACTTATTTGTTCGAAAAATTACTTTTTCTTTTCGTCTGTCTTTGTGCCACCATTCTTAGCATAGCGCTTGTTGAGTGCCTTGACCACCTCGGCAGTCACATCGTATGCATCATTGGCATAAAGCACATTGTCAATGCCCGATGACTTGCAGAGGATGAAGTCATAACCTTTCTCTTGAGCATAAGACTTGGTGAAGTTCTGAATGGTGTCTGTAAGAGCCTGAAATTCCTTCTGGTATTCCTCCTGAAGTGAGTTGCTCAAGCGAGTCTGGAGATCCTGAAGGTCCTGCTGAAGCTTGGCAAGACGAGCCTGCTCTGCCTCAAACTGCTGCTGAGTGAACTGGTTGCTCTGGTATTTACGATTGAACTCCTGCATCTGAGTTGTGAAACTCTTACCCTTGGAGTTAATCGTTGCTTCTGCATTGGCACGCTTCTTGGCAAAGGTCTCTTCAAGGTCTTTGCACTTCTGATACTGAGAAGTGAGCGTGTCAATCTGCACGAAAGCAATCTTATAGTTGCTTGATGCCTTGGCAGATGGCCTCTCTGCCACAGTCGCAGTTGCGTCTCCATTCTCTTGATTGGTTTGGTTGCATGAAGCAATGGTCATTGCCATGCCTCCCATCAAAAGTCCACTGAGGACAAGTGTAGAAATTTTTCTCATATTATAATATGTACTGTTTGTTCATTCCTTGACAGCAAAGGGTGACTTGTGGCGGGCTGCGAAGTCTTGACTCTGCACGCATGTGACACCTCGGTCACGCATGGCCTTGGACTGACTGACGTGGGTCTTGACAAATCTTCCGTTTTTCTTGAGCAGGATTCTGACAGACAAGAGCAGGACGGCTATGCCAATGAAGATCACGCAAATTATGAATGAAACTAATATTGTATTCAACATTATTTTGTAACTTTGCAATCTAAATGCGATACAAAGATAAGGCTTATAAGTGGGGTGCTCAAAAGAATAGGTCACTTTTTAACCTTATTTATGCAAAAAAGGGATTTTTGAACTATAAATGATTTTGAATATGGATAATCAAAGACAACATGCGTATCCGAAAGGGTCTTTCCCTGTGCTCGTGAGGGTGGAAGGAAGAAGTGAGAAGGTTGATGCCCTGATGCTGCTCAAAGAATATATGAAGCATGCGGGTGAGAGGTATGAACTCACTGTGGTGAAAGAAGCTGAGGGCAACGGAACTAAGGCCGAGGCTGTGGTGGCTGTGCCTTTCCCTGACAGAGAGAACATCAGGGTGGACTTTAACATCCATGCGAGCGAGGTGGAGGAACATGTGGGCGAACAAGTGTATTTCCACATGGAGAGTGCTTTCGACATAGCATGACATGAGCCACATGTGTGAGAAAAGTGTTTGATAAATAAAAATTATGAGAGGCGATAAGTGTTTTGTGGATTAAAATAACTACCTTTGCATAAAATTATGCATAGAACATTCTAAATTTTTAGAAAAACATGAGTGAAACAAGACCTTTTAAGGTATTCTCAGGTACAAAAACAAGGTACTTGGCAGAGCGCATCTGCCAGAGTTTGGGTTGTCCTCTTGGCAACATGGTAGTTTCCCATTTTGCCGACGGCGAGTTCGCAGTTTCTTTCGAGGAGTCCATCCGTGGCAATGACGTGTTTCTCGTACAATCAACTTTCCCCAATAGCGACAACCTGATGGAGTTGCTCTTGATGATTGACGCTGCCAAGAGAGCCAGTGCACGTAGCATCGTGGCTGTGATTCCCTACTTCGGTTGGGCTCGTCAGGACAGAAAAGACAAACCACGTGTGAGCATCGGTGCTAAGTTGGTGGCCGATTTGCTGAGCGTGGCAGGCATCGACCGACTGATTGTAATGGATCTCCATGCCGATCAGATTCAGGGTTTCTTCGATGTGCCTGTAGATCATTTATATGCATCACTCGTGCAAGTGCCATACGTGGCATCGCTCAATTTGCCAGACCTCGTGATAGCCACTCCCGATGTGGGTGGAGCAAAGAGAGCCCGTCTTTTTGCCAAGAAACTGAATGCGCCTCTCGTGCTCTGCAATAAGGTGAGAGAGAAAGCTAACGTGGTGGATTCTATCCAGATTATCGGTGAGGTGAAGGACAAGGATGTGGTTCTTGTGGATGACATGGTGGACACAGCCGGCACCATCACCCGTGCGGCAGATGAGATGATGAAGGCTGGTGCAAGAAGCGTGAGAGCCGTGGCAAGCCACTGTGTGATGAGCGACCCCGCAAGCGACCGCGTGCAGAACTCTGCGTTGGCTGAGATGGTGTTTACCGACTCTATCCCCTATGCCCAGAAGTCTCCTAAGGTTGTACAACTCTCTATCGCTGACATGTTTGCCCACGCTATTGAGGCTGTGGCAGAGCAGAAGAGCGTGAGCGAAGTGCTGAACTTCTGATGAAATATGCCATTCTCGCAGCAGGCGAAGGTAGCCGACTGGCTCAAGAGGGCGTGGAACTGCCCAAACCTCTTGTGAAGATAAAGGGTGAGGCGATGATAGACAGGCTCATCCGCATCTTCAATGATTGTGGTGCTGAAGACATACATATCATCACCAACAATCTGACCCCACTCACCAGCGCGCATCTGTCAAGGCTACAAGAGAAGGACTCAAAGATACATGTGATGGTGAAAACCACACCCTCGTCCATGCATAGTTTCTACGAACTGCGACAGGTGATGGGAAAAGGCAAGTTTTGTCTCACCACAGTGGACACCATCTTCCATGAAGAGGAGTTCAAACAATACATTCACGCATGGGAGACGAGCAACGAAGATGGGTTGATGGCTGTAACGGACTATATCGACGACGAGAAGCCCCTCTACATTGCCACCGACAACGCACTCAAAATCACTGCTTTTCTCGACAAAGAACCTCAGAAGTACATTTCTGGTGGCATCTATGGGTTGAGCGACAGGAGTTTTCCTGTGATTGACAAGTGCATCAGCGAAGGACAGTCTCGCATGCGCAATTTCCAACGACAATTAGTGAAGGATGGACTTTCCCTGAAAGCCTATCCTTTCACTAAAATCTTAGACGTGGATCACGCTGAAGACATTAGAAAGGCAGAAGCATTTCTGGAAGAAGGCGAATGATAATAGGATGAAGAATCCAAACCCCACACAAACAAAGAAATTATTAACCAACTAACAACCCCTTATGAACAAATTCTTATTAACCTCAGCACTCTGTGCTACACTGACATCCTCCGTGCTGGCTCATCCGGCAAAAAAAGTTGCTACTGATGATGAAGACAAAAAGGTGGCTTACTTGTTCACCTACTTCAACAGCAACGATCCTAAGGACGAGCAAATCTGCTATGCCCTGAGCGAGGATGGCTACAACTACACACCACTCAACAATGGTGACCCCGTGATTTCTTCCGACACGATTGCCTTCACACAGTGTGTGAGAGACCCCCACATCCTGAGAGGCGAGGATGGCAAGACCTTCTATATGGTGGCTACCGACATGCGCTCAAGCCTGGGATGGTCCAGCAACCGTGGCCTCGTGCTCCTGAAATCCACAGACCTCATTCACTGGCAGCACTCAGCCATCAACTTCCCCACTCGCTACACCAAGCAGTGGAAGAACGTGATTAGAGTGTGGGCTCCCGAGACCATCTACGACCGTCAGGCTGGAAAATACATGGTGTTCTATTCCCTGCGCACCAGCGACCCAGACTCTTACGACAAGATCTACTATCAGTATGCCAATGAGGACTTTACCGACTTGGAGGGCGAACCCAAATGGCTCTTCGATGCTGGCAATGCAACGATTGATGGTGACATTGTGTATAACGAGGCAGACCAACTCTACCACCTCTTCTACAAACAGGAGTCAGGGCGTGGCATCTTCCAGGCAGTGGCTAAGAATCTGACCGACAAATGGCAGATGCTTGATGGACATGTGGAGCAGACCAACGAGGCTGTGGAAGGCGTTGGCGTGTGCAAGAGCCTTGACGGCAAGTCATGGATTGTGATGTACGACTGTTACGGCAACGGACACTATCAGTTTTGCAAATCAACAGACCTGAAAACATTTGAGTTCGTGAAGAACACCAAGACGGAAGGCAAGTTCACTCCTCGCCATGGCACAATCATGCCTATCACTCAGGCAGAGAAGGATCGCCTCATGAAAGAATACGGCAACAACAAGCAACCCATCCTCCCAGGTTTTCATGCCGACCCAGAGGTGCTCTACAGCAACAAGACAAAAAAATACTATATCTACAGCACGACCGATGGCACTCCAGGATGGGGCGGACACGACTTCAGCGTATTCTCTTCCACCGACTTGGTGAACTGGACTGACGAGGGCAAGATGCTCGACGTGAGAGGAGACCAAGTGAAATGGGCTACTGGCAATGCGTGGGCACCTTGTATTATTGAGAAGAAAGTGAAGGGCAACTATCAGTATTACTTCTACTACTCTGCCCACAATCCTAAGACCAACCGCAAGGAGATTGGCGTGGCTGTGAGCGACAACCCCACAGGTCCTTTTGTGGACAGTGGCGCTCCCATTGTAACTGACAACGACAGACCACAAACGGTTCGTGGAGGTCAAGCAATTGATGTGGACGTTTTCCAAGACCCCAAATCGGGTAAGTTCTACCTCTACTGGGGTAATGGCTTCATGGCTGGAGCAGAACTTAACAATGACATGCTCTCCATCAAGAAGGAAACCATCAAGGACATGACTCCTCATGGAGGCAGTCTGCAGACATGGGCTTATAGAGAAGCACCATACGTCTTCTACAGAAAAGGCACATACTACTTCATGTGGTCTGTGGATGACACAGGTTCGCCCAACTATCACGTATGTTATGGCACAAGCAACTCACCCCTTGGAGATATCAGCATTGACGAGAACAACTACCGTTTGATTGAGCAATCTCCTGCTGACAAGATTTATGGCACTGCGCACAACAGTGTATTACAGATTCCAGATAAGGATGAGTGGTACATTGTGTATCACCGCATCAACAAGAACTATGTGGATGGCAGAGAGTCAGGCATTCACCGAGAGGTGTGCATCGACAAGATGACCTTCGACAAGAAAGGAAACATCATCCCTGTAAAACCGACCTTGGACGGTCCTGCACCACTCAAGAAATAGTGGGAAACATAGGTGTCTCTATTTTCTGAATGGCTTTTTTCCTGCAGAAACATCAGGATTAGAAAAGACATACAGCCTCCATTCCCGATTCATCGCAATAACTATATACAATATGTATTTACCCTCTGAATGGCATCAGCAAGCATTTGTACAGATGACGTGGCCACACCAAGACACGGACTGGGCACCGATGCTGGCTGATGCTATCGTTTGTTTTTCTGAAATAGCCAAAGAAGTGGCAAAGAGAGAACCACTGCTGATTGTGGCGCAGGATGTGGCACAGGCGCAGAGAGACCTTCAAACTCAAGGAGTGAGCCTGGAGAACATGACATTTGTGGCATGTCCCACCAATGACACTTGGGCTCGCGACCATGCGTTCATCACTTGCATGGAGGATGGGACAGATAAGGATTGTGCACACAGAACGAAAGGAGAGGTCATACTGAAAGACTTCCAATTCAATGGGTGGGGTATGAAGTTTGCCGCCAACTGGGATAACCAAATCAATGAAGGCATACTGAAAGAGGTGAAATCCATCTATGAGAAAGCATCCATTCAAGCAAACTACGAGAATCATCTCGACTTCGTTTTGGAGGGCGGAAGCATTGAAAGCGATGGCGAAGGCACATTGATGGTTACTACAAGTTGCCTGCTTTCAAAAAACAGGAACAGTACATTAAATCAGCAAGATATAGAGCTAAAGTTAAAGAAACACTTTCATGCCAACAGAGTGCTTTGGCTCACCGAATCATGGCTGGCTGGCGATGACACCGACGGGCATATTGACACCGTTGCTCGCTTCTGCACAAGTTCTTCTATCGCCTATGTGAAATGTACCGAAAAGACTGATGAGCACTACGAGAAACTTAAGGTGATGGAGCAGGAATTGATGGAGATGCGCACCGCCGATGGCAATCCCTACACGCTCTACCCTCTTCCACTGCCCGACGCCTGCTTTGACGAGGACGGATTGCGCCTACCTGCCACCTATGCCAACTTCCTGATCATCAATGGTGCGGTATTAGTTCCCACCTACCACCAACCACAGAAGGACGACATGGCAATTGCCACACTCAAAAAGGCATTCCCTCATCACGAGGTAGTGGGCATTGACTGTCGGGTGCTCATTTGGCAACACGGCTCTCTGCATTGCTCCACCATGCAGTTCCCTACCCTTTAATGGCCCTTCACTCTTCACTTCCCACCATGTAGAATCATTGTGCTTTCGTGAATTCCACAAAATTCACATTCTACACTTCTTTCTTGCTACGCTTCACATGGAATGTCTGAATCTCCTCAGCCTCGTCTCGCCTTCATACCAGAGGAATCCTGCCATTTCACATCTCATATGCTCGAAGCGTTCTTCATGCTCCAACGAACAATTATGCCAGTTCGGGATAAGTTCTTTTCTGAAAATCATCCCGAACTGAAGTACTTGTTGTGCTCATGACGAATACATCCCTTTTCCCGAACTCTCAGACTATATGGTTCTTGAGTAAATACCATATGATTGCCACTCATCTACCATATGGTTGCTGGTCACGGAATATACATGCTTTTTGTTTTCAAGTCCAGGAGGCAACCCAAATTCGTCAAACTCGCATTCTTTATCCAATGGAAAGAAGGTGAACAATTCATGCCACTTGTTCCAATCACCATTCCCCAGATGTGCACTGTGTACAGAAGATAAAAAAGTAAAAATATGAATAAGGTGTTTCAGGGGCATGCGTATCAGAAGGGGTGAGATTGAGACAATTGAGACAAGACAAATAACTTCTTATGACAAACTTTCCCTCCCCATGCTTCTGCAAGCCTTCGATATGCCTTCGATAGACCTTCGATAGACCTTCGATAGGAGTATGGGATAATTCCACTATGATTCGTTATGCTCAAAAGAGGAAGTGGGTGTGTCAAAATAGGCACATCCTTTTTTTATATCAAAGCCCCGACTTTCTCAAGCCAGGGCTTCGTTATGTCGTAAAGTTTTCGTATCTTTACAACATGCAATATAAAACGCAAC
>Ga0123334_1001595_pt1 | contig 28088 bp, 16 predicted proteins | sample BiotimSIPDNA_FD_89706 | JGI IMG/M metagenome (GOLD analysis project Ga0123334, IMG submission 89706) | Anaerobic biogas reactor microbial communites from Washington, USA - Biogas_R1 time_0 SIP DNA | ecosystem: Engineered > Bioreactor > Anaerobic > Unclassified | place: Washington, USA...
AAGCTGTAAATATGAAAATACAGGTACACAGCATAGTTAGATTATACCCGGGAAAGGAATTGTTATCTAATCACAATCCGGGCACGATTAGATAATACGTAAACAACATGAAAAAAATTAATATATTGGCTATTGTCGGATCATTAAGAAAAGAATCTTACAATCGTCAACTAGCGATGTATGCCAAAAAAATAATCGGTGATCGCGCCGAGTTTGAGATTCTTGATTACGCGGATGTCCCGATACTAAATGAGGATATTGAATACCCAGCCCCGGAAGCCGTAGAAAGAGTCCGTGAAAAAGTTAAAGCTGCCGATGCTTTATGGATTTTCACCCCAGAACATAATCACACTTATCCTGCGGCGCTAAAAAACATTGTTGACTGGTTATCACGACCAATTGAAAACAATGTCATCGCCGGCAAACTTGCCACTTATAGCGGTATTTCCCTTTCTCAGTCTGGTTCTAGCCTTGCTCAAGACTTTTTAGTTCCACTACTTAGTTACTTGAATTTAACTCTCATGAACCAACCTCGCGTGGCAGTGCCTTGGGGTTTTCAACAACTCGATAGTGAAGGAAAATTAGCGCTAAATGAAACTACTTTGGGTTTTTTAGAAAAACAAGTTGAAGCGTTTTTAAATTTCATTTGCATGCATCAACCTAGACCATAATAATGGTCGCCACTTTAATTACGGCTCATGCGGGAGCAATATCCCGTAAAAATACATAATAAAGGAGATAAAAATTATGAGAAGTTTTACCACTCTTGACTTGCAGTACGCACATCGCTTCTATGGATTTAAAGGCGAAGCGCAATATTTGCACGGCCACACCGGCATATTAACTATTGAAGTAGAAGATTCAGTCAACATGGGTGTTAACATGGTTTATCCATGTAACGAAATTAAAAAAATTGCTTGGGATGTTTTACAAAACTTTGACCATGCACTTGTTTTAAGAGAAGATGACCCATTATTGCCCGCTATCCTTGGAGTATATGAACAACAAGGCATAAGAAATGGTGCGCCAACCAACAAACAAAAAGGTCCTGCTTTCAAAACTGAATTAGCCACCGCTTATCCAGAATGTAGACTCGTGGTTACTAAAGAAACCATGACAGTTGAAGGCATGATTAAAATTGTTTACGACTTGTTAAAAGACAAGTTAAACATTGTCAAGATTACCTTTACTAGCGGTGTTAATGGTGCAACAGAAGTATACGAACCGAGTGTCGATATCAATCGTTGCCCGGATTGTGGCATAACTCTTAATGAAAAAGGTATTTGCCCAAAATGCGGATTTAAGAGATAATTAACTTTATCGCTTAGAATAAAGGCACTCAATGAGTGCCTTTTCTAGTGCTATTATTTTATTCTGATATGGTAAAGTTTCGCATCAGCATCAACACCGAATAATACCTTCAAAGCCTCGATATATTCTTTAAGTTGTGCGGTGTGATCCCCTAGTACCGCATCAGTTTTATAATCAACAATGTGGTAACCTTTTTCGTCTTCGTATATTAAATCAATAAAACCATTAATCATAGTTTGCTCGCTTAAATAACAAAATGGTACTTCACACATAATTTGCCTAGCCTTGCTCAAGGTTTGATAAATGTCTTGGGGAGCGTTATTTTTTTGTTGTACATAACCACCATTTAGGACAATTGTTTCATAAACTTCATTCAAAATGTTTTTATAAGAAATACTGTTTTCTAAATTATTTTCATTTAATATTGTCTCCACTATAAGCTTTTGTTCCACTTTATTTGGAAGCGCCAAAACAAGTTTTTCCATTAAGCGGTGCACAATGGTGCCAACTACTGTCGCTTCAGTTTCTTCAAATTGATCATCTTTTTCAAGGGGGGTTTCATCAGTAGCTTTGGAAAATTTAAACCTTTCATCAATAGTGCTTGGCTTAACAAGACGATAGTTTGCCTTATCAATGAAATTAACGTTTAAATTATGCTCAACTAGGAGTTTTCTAACGAGTGGCTCAACTATATCTTCTTTTTCTCTATCTAATATTACAAAGTCTTGTTTAACCGGTAGTGATTTCCAAACGCCAGACTTATTGGGTATTAACAAATAGTCTCGAGCACGTGTGGCAGCGACGTATTCTAGTCGATCTCTTTCACTTAATAGTGCTTGTTTTTCTAATTCACTTTGTTCGTTAAAAAGTGGCGAAAAAGCAGTTAAATAGAAGGTATTAGCATTGAATCCGGTATTGCCAACCTTTAACAAAAAGCTTCGCTTATTCATAAAATCTAAACGCGAAGTTGGTGCGCTTTTTGGTGCGCCAGACTTAATCAATATGACTACTGGGCTTTCTAATCCTTTAACTTTATGTAAATTTGCGACATAAACGGCGTTAGGTTTATAAAAAAGAGCCGATACTCTTTCGCATTTATTCGCTAATAAATCTCGTAGAAACATATCTCCATCTTTTAAGGAAGCGATACTGCCACCACTCAAGGCTTCTTTAATTTTTTCTTCAATGAAAAATAAATAATCTAATTTGTTTATTTCTTCAGCATGAAAAAGGGATAGATTTTCCAAGATGCGGCGATATAAAGTTAATGGATTAAAAGTGCGACTTTCTTTGATTAATTCATTCACAAAGTTTATTTGGTATTCCTTGTTTTTAAGTAATGGAACAGATTCGCTTTCTTTGTGGATCATCAAACATTCTAGTGGAGTTAAACCTATAAAAGAAGAGGTTAAAAGATTATAATAGGTTGCATTATTTTGATTGGCAACATAAGCATAAAGAGCATAGACCGCTTTAATTAATTCAAATTCCGAGAAAACATTGTAACCTTCAACATTATACGGAATATGAGCTTCGCTTAAAGATGCAACGACTCCACGTTGATGGCCTTTGGAATAAGTAATAACCATGAAATCACGATATTGTAACTTTCGTGGCGTTTTATTTGGTCCTTCGCGTGTTTGATAGTGACTATTATTAACCATCGCTTGAATGATTGAAATTAAGTGCTCAGAATCATAGCCGTAAGCACCACTATTAAAGCCGTTATTTTCTTCATCATCAGCAATTTCAATTGGTGTATAGTTGTCAAGCGAATGAAAAGTCTCGTTGAAATATAGTCTCATTTCTTTGCTTGAACGAAAGTTTTTCAATAGTTCTATTTGAATATCATCATATTTATCAACTTCTTTTATACTATTTATAGCTTTGAATTTGTTTTTTGCTCTCAAATAAGCCTCTGCATCAGCGCCCCTAAAACGATAAATGGATTGTTTTGGATCTCCAACGATAAATAGTGTACATTTACCAGGAACTTGTTTGGCCAATATTTCGAAAATAATATTTTGAAATGGCGAAGTATCTTGTGATTCATCGAGCATAAAATACTGATAGCGATTTGTGATGTGATTAATTAATTTACCTTGATTATTTTGTTTATCTTCTTCTAAAACATCTTTAATGCATAGCAACCATTGATTGAACGATAGCTTACCTTCTTTTTTAAATTTTTGTGCGATTATTTTAGCGGCTTCAACCAAAAAAGGCAGAGAGTAATCATATATTAAATTTTCTATTTCTTGTTTAAATAAAGTGGGTATTTGATAATCTTCATCTTTAGTATCGCGTTTAAAATAACGTGTTTTTTGTCCGTCTTTTGAAGTATGCGGCTTAAACACCATTGTTTTCAGCGGCTTAGTAAAAGATAATTCGGGATCATCGCTAAAAATCAAATTAGTGGTCAATTTATCAATTTGTGAAGCAATTATTTTTATTTTGCTACATTTCCATGGACCAAGAAATAAGCCTTGATTTTTAATGAATTTATCATAGGCCGCTTGTGCTTTTTCATATAGGGCAAGTTCTTTAGGAAAATTAAGTGCTGAATGACCAAAACGATATAGTTCTTCAAGATCAGACAAGAGGTCTTCTTGATAGACTTTAAGGATTTGATTATAGCGGGTATCAAAAGAAACATTATGGTTATAAGTAGGTTGGTATTGAATTGCAAAACTTGAAGCATTAAGCACTTCGTTGATGCTAGCTTTAAATGCTTCGGCTGGGCGCTCGTGCAACTTTAGAAAATCGCTTAGTAACATCTGTAATTTGTTGTCATCATAAGGCGCGATTTTATTGACAATATTATCGAATTCTTTTTGATAAAGAGAGATTAAATCTTCTTCAAGTACGACAGTGGAAGAAGTTGGAACTTTTGCCTCAAATGGGTGCTCAGAGACGAGTTTTTGGCAAAATGAGTCGATTGTGCCCATAAAAGCCAAATCAACATCCTTGAGCGCATTAGCGCATCTAATTCTAGAAATATCGGTTGGTGGAGGTAAGAGTGTATTTTTTTCAAGTTTATGCTGTTCTTCAGTTTGTTGACTACGTTTAAGTAAAATGCTTCTAAAACGGGCTAAAAATTCTGCGGCAGCATTAACGGTAAAAGTGATTGTGCAAAACTTTTTAATGTCAAAACCCTCTTCCACCATTCTGACCATACGCGTAATTAGAATCGAGGTCTTACCGCTTCCTGCACCAGCGATGACAAAGATATTTTTGTTTAGCTTATTAACAATTATTTCTCGCGCTTGTTTATCACTCAACGCCATCATCACTGCCTCCTTGTTTTATTAACCACCCATATAAAGAGAACAAGAAGTAATATTGATCGGTGAATCTGGTTTCATCTTCTTCAAGTTCATTACTTCTTAATGCACGAAGATCTCCAACTAAAAGGAGTTGTTTTATTTCATCTACACACTTATTTAGCACTATTTTAGCCTGTTCATCAAAAGCCATTTTGGCGATGCGCTTATTTTCTGCTTCGTAAGGATAAATAAACCAAATCTCATCGATTTGTTTCCATTTCGGATTATTGGAAGTGATAAGCTGGGCATAAATTAAACCTTGAATGAATGTTTCGGGTTCATTGACGTCATGTTTTGAATGGCCGCCGGTTTTATAATCAATCAAAACGTTTTTATTTCCGACCTTAGCGATACGATCGGCCACACCACCGAAACGAAGGCCATTAATTGTTCCTTCATAATATTTTTCACATTCTGCTTCAATTCCTAGCGGCATACCAAGCAAGACATCTAAGCCACGTATAAAATCAGCTTCAATACTAGCAACATTTTGTCTTAAAACAGATGGTTTTTGTTTCATGAAATTTCTAAATAATGCTATGGTTTTTTTCCTCACTCTATCTTTGTCATCGCCATCTTGATAGTTTTCTAATGCTGCGTGTAGTAAGTTTCCTTTATCCTGCGCGGAAATAATATCAAAAGGGTCGCTTTCATCGTTAATGTTTAATCCAAACAATACATTTAGAACAAATACCAATTTGTTACCGAAAAAGTAAGTGGCAATTTGTGACGGGCTAAATTTTATATTCATTAATTTACTAGGATCATAACTAGGTTTATTAACTAAAGGTAAGCGATTTTCAATGACACAATTTTGACGGTAATCGTTAATTAACTTATATAATCTACTCAGTTTATCGTCGTCAAAGGAAAATTGCTTTATTTGACTATTAATTTCACTAATTATGGTTGATGGATTTACGTCTTTTTGATCAACCAAACGATAAGAAGGAAAAGTAAGATAAGTATTTCCTGAGACACGAAGAAAATCTTTTAGCAGTTGTTCTTTGCGTCTAACGATATTTTCTGAAGTAAAATAATTTGAAGCATCGATTTTTGCAAACTCATTATCAAAAATTAGACTGCTTTCAGTTGCTTGACCGGGATAATCGCTTGATAAACCAACAATAAACGTATAAGGACGATTCGATTCAAAAGCATTTTCTAAGCTTGTAATATGTAACGCATTTGGTGCGCTTAATGTTGGATTAACTTTTTTCTTAAGTAAGAGGTCGATAATCTTGGCATTGCTTAAATGATATTTTTCCAACAAAGCAAAAGTGTTTTCGATAGTGTTAATGGCGGAACTATCAAGGCCATTATTAGAAACAAGACAATATTTTTTAATAAAGTTCGGAATGCCTTGTTTTATATCAATATAAAAGTTTTCTAAAGCTTCTTTCATCCCCACTTCTTGATAATTAGCTGTTATCTCGCTTATTTCCTCAAAAGACAATCTAAGCCATCCAACATATTTCTTAAAATAAGACCACCACTTGTCGTTATGATCTTGTTTTATCAAATTGCGATTAAATTCCGCTGATTCAAACAAATATTCATAGCCATCAACACCATATAGACCAAGCGCTAATTTTTTTATTGTAAGAAGCATTTGGCCAGGTTTGGTTAATAATAACGGATAACCTTGACGGAAAGTGACTTCAGGCGTTTTATTTGTCAATAAAGACAAGTTATTCAGTTTATTAATGATGTGATAAATGTAATCGTTATTTATTAAGACAATTTGGCATTGTCCAAGCGGTAAATGCGCATCGTGAATTTTATTGAATGTGGCTGCGATTTCATTAACCGCGCCATAGGCTTGTATTACTTCGACTATATTGCTCGGCGAGGTTTTAATAAAGTTTTCAATATATTCAACTTTAACTTTGTTAAAAACGCAACTTAATAAAAGATGCTGCGTTTGTGTCAAAGGAAATTCGTTAAATACGATAATTTCATCAAACTTTGTTGCCCAACTTAAAGATAACAACAAGCGGATGACATCGAATTTATCATACAAGTGATTGTTTCGTTTATAAGTCTGATAAGATTGATAAGTTTGAATTAAAATATTCTTTTTATCAATGAAATCGTCACTTAAAGTTTCTTTCATCGACTGCACGACATCATTAATGATGCACTGCTCATATTGCTCGAAAGCATTTTTTAGATTTTGCGCATCTTCATATTCAAGTTGTTGACTCATGCTTAATAAAATTGTGCCAGTGACTTCATCCCCGTTAATTAGTTTCCCGGGAACATAAATAGCCCGTTTAGCCATCACATAATCAAGCAACTCATCCTCACTAAAAAAACGATATACATCTGTCTGGTTTCCACGATTAACCGTGGTGGTACGAAGTAGTTCAATCGCGTTTAGCTTGTTGACGAAAATAATATTTTCCTTCATCAGTAATTTTACCTATTAATAGCATAGCATTTTATCTTCCTAGCATGAACAAAAAGCACAACATTAAGGCTGAAGATATTCTTAAAAAGAAAAGGCGGTGCCTTATTAGAAAAGACACCACCTTATATTTCATAGAGATTTGCTATTTAAATCTAAACCGTTATTGGATCTTTCTTTCTTAAAGCAAAGAAGATAACAAGTCCGCCCCATGCGACTAAGGCCACTGAGATACCAATGGTTGCGCCAGTTAGGGCAACTTCCCATTTCGCTGGTTTATAACCTAAGATTTCTGCCCTCATGATGTTTGAGTTAGCAATTGCATAAAGGTTGTTGTGTGCAGCCTTTCTAAGCAATGAAACATCTTTTGGATTAGTTGCAGTAACGTATGGAGTTTCATATCGACCAGAGGATTGGAGTTTTTGATCGGAAACGGACACTAGGTTAAGGTCACCACCTGCGTAAAGCATTTGCTTGCTATCCATATAGTTTGAAGTATGGAAATCGCAAATGATTGAACCGCGGAAGCCCCATTCTTCTCTAAGGATTTTGGTCATAAGACGATAGGAACCGCCAGCCCATTCAGTGCCAATACGATTGAATGAAGTCATTAAACCACGGGATTTGCCTTCTTTAACGGCCATCTCGAATGGTTTGAGGTAAAGTTCACGAAGTGCCTGCTCATCCAACCAAGTAGCAATACCATATGCAGAACGGTGTGTTTCTTGGTCGTTGACAGCGAAGTGCTTGACGTTAGCATAAACACCTTTTTCTTGGACACCTTTGATGACTGTTGCCGCCATCTTTCCGGAGATGAATGGATCTTCAGAGTAGTATTCGGTGTTACGTCCAGAGAATGGAGAACGATGCAAATTGACACCAGGAGCGTACCATCCTGAATATGGGAGACCATCACCACGTTCATTACCAACAAGAGCTTCATTGCCGATGGCGTTAGCTTGTAGAGTAGCGAGTTCAAGATTGAAGGTTTGAGCGAGTAAGCATTGTGATTGATAGTATGTACAACCATAGACAGCTGGTTTGGAACCTGGAAGAACGTTTCCTAAGAAGGAGACAAGACCTGTCGGGCCATCAGCGGAGTTAGTTGCTGGAATGCCGAGTCTTGACACGTCTGTAGTTGAGTAGCAACCTTCGTTGAAGAGCTTAAGCATTTCATCAAAGGTTAGTTGATCGAGGAAGTCATCCCAAAGTGGATCATCATAACTTTTGCCCGCTAACTCTTTAAGTCTAATGATTGCATCAGCATTGTCAGCGTTCTTACCCATGGTTGGGACTTCAGTATATACTTCATCGTTTGTGGTTTCGTAAGAGTCTAATTTCTTTCTAAATTCAGTGGTGATTGTTCTTTCTTCATCAGTGACGGTGTGAGGGAATGTTACTTCAAAATCATCACGAGAGAGACTTTCTTTCATATAGGAAGTACAATCATCAAAGAGGTTTTCGACTTTGGTACCAGTTGTGGGGTCATTTTCGAACTTATAACCTTCCGCTAAGGTCTTTGTGAAGGTGCCGAAATCGGTATGGGCATCAGTGCCGGCGTGGAAAGTATAAGTACCAGCATCGAGTTCATAGCCTTTGAAGCCATTACCGTTTTTATCCTGAGAGTCATATGAAGCAAAGTCATATGGATTAACAGTGATTGTGAGTGTTTCTTCTTCGTTCGGGGCTAAAGTTTTGGTTTTATCAAAACCGACGAGAACTTTATATGCTTTTTCAATGCCACCTGGAGTATAAGGTGCTTCAGCATAAAGTTGCACAACTTGTTTGCCAGCAACATCGCCAGTGTTTTTCACTTTGATTGAAACATCAAAAGTTTCATCACCTTTTAAGGCAGCAGCATTTAAAGCTGCAACATTGGTGATTTCTTGAGTAAACGTTGTGTAACTAAGGCCAAAACCGAATGGATAAACTACATTTTCGTTATACCATTCTTCACCGTCAATTTGACCACGAGTTTCGTAGTAACGATAACCTAAGTAAATATTCTCTTCGTACTCAACTAAGTAATATTTGGAAGGATTTCCGCTTGGTAATAAGTAGTTATCACCATTTTGGGTGAAGTTGCCACCAAAGTTTTGCCATGTTGGGTCATTTTCATAATGGGTATAGACAGTATCAACAGTACGACCAGAAGGATTAACGTCACCCGCTAAAATTCTTCCTAAGGCCATAATGCCATTAGCGCCTGGCGAACCAATATTGATGGCTGCATCGATCTTTGCGTTATATGCTGGATCGTTAGTCATCTCTAGGAAGCCAAGATCAATATAATTGGAACTGTTCATAAGAACGATGACATGTTTGAAAGGACCATTACAGACACTGGTCAATAAGTCTCTTTCATTATTGTCGAGTTCAAGATAGTGACGATTTTCGTTGTCGTCAGCTTTGCGTGGAAGATCCCAGTTTTCGCCAGCAATACGAGAGAAGACGACGATAGCTGCGTCATCATATTCGCCATATGTGCTAGTTACTGTTCCGGGATATGAGGATTGAGGTGTTTCACCAGTTTTTAAAGTTGGCACACCACTATTTTCCATCGCTGGGTTAGCACTGCGACCATCGCCTGATGCTCCATTATTTTCATAGAAACTCTTTAACGCTGGATTACAAGTGAAGCCTGCGTCTTCTAGTGATTCGTAAATAGTTTTTCTCGCGCCATCTCCAGGAGCGGCGGAACCAGAACCACCATAAACAAGATTAACTGAGTTTTTGCCAAAGATGGAGACGCGCGCACCCTCTTTTAGTGGAAGGGCGGCTTTGCCATCAATGCCTTTTTCGTTTTTAAGAAGAATCATACCTTCTTCACAAATCTCTTCTGTGACTTTATTGCCATTTTCTAGAGCTTCTTCTTTAGTAAAGAAGTCTTGTTCAAAGACAATGCCGGTGTCTTCTTCGGAAACAATAGCTTCTTTTTTACCAAAAACTTGATCAAGAAGCGAACTATATGTTCCTCTTGCAAGGATATTTCCGACTGAAAGAAGGACGACGAGAAGAGTGGATGTTACACCCCAGGCAATGACGCTCTTACTTAGTAAATTCTTTATCTTCATTTTTTAATAGTCCTTATTCTCTAATTAAGTTTGTATATTTAGCTGTTGGCCAAGTGATTGTGCTATCGGAATACAGTTTGATCGAATCAATGACTGGAGCCGATGCAGCAATTGTGCCATTTAAAGTTTTATTGTTATTAACAACCATCTGGATGGTATTTTCGCCAGCAAGGAGGTTAATAGATGCACTTATCATGTAATCTTGGCAATAAATGAAGGTTGCACCTGAAGTGCCTTCGATGTTGTGAATAGAAATTTGACCATATTCCATCTCGGTACCATTAACTACGATTTGGAAGTCCTCGTCGTTAAATGAATCGATAGTGTCTTCAAATCCCTCACCGACGAATGGTTTGCCATATTCTGCGGAGAAACGGGCGAATAAAACAACGTTAGATGCCGCTTTGTCTGATTGGAGTTTCCAAGTCAAAACGTTGCCTTTATTGTAGTTGAAGTGAACATATGCGCCGTATTCGATATCTACTTCTTTTTTCACTTTGATTTTTCCCGAAGGAATTGCTTCAAAGAGATCAGCGTAACTTTCAATTTCTTCGTCCAATACCGCCGCTTCGTTAGCGTAAACTTCATAATATTCATAATTGTCAACACAAGTAGAACCCATGTAACGATCATAATCACGGCCGATTAACTGTTTGCCTTTCGCACCGCCAGAATAGGTCGCGCCATCTAAACCAGTCCCACCATTAGCTTCGGTAATTTCTGGAACTAATTCCGCTTCAAAGAGTTGTACGTTTTGGTCAGCTGGGACGAAAACTGGAACAAGTTCGACATCACCCATGACTTGATTGAGTTTATGGTCTGCCTCAAAGTCCCAAATTTGGCCACCATTCTTGGTATTTTTCCAACCATAGAAAACTTGTCCTTGTGGAGCAGTTGGATCAGCTGGTTTAGGGATTGGATTTCTTAACTCAATTGAACTTGAGGAAATTTGATTTCCATCAGCACCTTTAATAACCACATTATATTTTGGTAACTGAACCGCTGAAGTTGAGGACTGAGGGCGGCTACTTGATAATGACGATGATGAACTTTTCCCTGGACGATCTTCGCTACAAGCAGCAAGAGCAAAGACCGATACAGCAAGGATTGTGAATACGATTTTCTTTTTGTTGTTTTTCATAATGTTAAGATTTTTGTTGCTCATTGAATGACTGAGCATATTTTCCTTTCTTGTAGCTATTTTGATTATACCTCAATCAATACGATTTATGGCAAAACAAAAATGTTAAATATTTTTACGCACATATGCGTTCACTAATACACTTAAACTGCTAGGGCATAGAGCACCTAGCAGTTTTTGTTTTGATTGGGATTATTTAATCCGATTATTTATCTTCTTCTTTTCTCTTTTTGGAAATAAGTATGCCAAGTCCAGCAAAAGCAAGAAGGGAAGTAATTGCACTTATTGAAGCAATACCGCCGAAACAACCTTTTTTCTTAGGAGCATCAAGGCCAGTGTTGGTCATATCAGGCACAGCCTGAATGACAAACTTGTAAGCGACTGCTCCTGTGCTTCCGTCAGCGTATTCGATTTCTGCGATAACGTTAATACGAGCAAGGCAGACATATTCGAATTTGCCACCGAGTCGACCATTTTCGAAGGTAATGCCTTCTGGAAGTTCGACACGTTCGTTGAGTCTGTATGTGATATCAGCAATTTCTTTGTTGTTATATGTTTCGCCGACTGCGATTTCTCCTGGAAGTTCTACAGCAAGATCAACTGTGTTACCAACTTGAATTTCAGCATTCTTCACACCAACGACTTGGGTAAGACCGCGTGACATAACTGTGGCATTAGAAACCATGTACATATGTCCTTTAACCATTTCTCTAACCGCACTCCACCAAGAGAAGGAAATGTTCTTTTGGCCAGCGCGATCATAGACTGGAGCACCGGTACCACCGGACCAAACTTTAGTGCTATCCCATTTGGAAGCAGTTTGTCCGCTGAAGCCGCTTGAGTCAAGCTGACAGTTTTGACCGGAAAGGACACGGGTGGTAACGTTTTCATAGCACTTAAAGTTAATGGAACCGTTGCCGCTATGAGTCATATCAGAAAGCATTGCGCCTTTGAAGCCCCATTCTTCACGGAGAACTTCAGTGTTGAGTCCGTAGTGGGCTGCGGTTTCCATTAAACCAAGACGGTTATAGGAACCCATGACACCAGTTGCTTTGCCTTCTTGGAAGACCATTTGGAAAGATTTTAGATAAATTTCACGTAAAGCTTGTTCGTTAACGAATGAAATACCAGATTCACGGTTCTTTTCTTGATCGTTAACTGCGAAGTGTTTGAAGTAACAATAGACACCACCATCGGTAGCTGCACCGACAACGATGGAAGCCATTCTACCCATTAAGAATGGGTCAGCTGAATAGTATTCAAAGTTACGGCCGCCGAATGGAGAACGGTGAGTGTTGACTGCTGGTCCCCACCATCCGGTTTTGCCAGAGATTTGGGATTCCATACCGACGCAATCGCCTTGTTCTTGAGCAAGAGCAGGGTTAAATGTTGCGGCGATGATTGGAGAAGATACCCACCAAATGATGTTGAATTTTTGTGGGCCGTCACCTTCGGAGGAACGACCTTTGCCGATTTCATCGGTAGCTGGAGAAGCCATACGATTGGATTCAACGTATCTCATCATCTCCGCCCAGGTGAATTCGTTAATGAAATCATCCCAAAGTGGATCTTCGAGTGGTACACCCTTCATATCAATTAATTGTATACGATCTTTTGCTTGAAGAGTTGTGTTGGCTTGTCTGAAGCCTCTATCTTTTGCTTCTTCTTCAGAAACATATGCTGCTTCTGGAATAATATCGAAGTTCTTTTCTTCATCAAGTTCCCAAATATTGAATTCATGTGTGAGGAATTCTTCAAATCTGCTGTTTTCTGAAACAGTTCTATCTTCGATAGTTGGGTGGGTTGGGAAAGTAGCAACAAAGTCTTGACGTGACATTTCGGTAAATTCGATATCATCTGGACCAGGCATTGAGCTATAGAAGCCTCTGTCAGTGAATCTGTTTTTGACTTCGTTACCGGTGAAACGGTCGACAGTGTAGATGATGCCACCTGCTTTTACCTTGAGAGCGACGCTATCATATGTTTCGTGCGCGTTCTTATTTAAGAGAACAGCATAGTCGCCTGCGTCAAGTTCATAACCTTTGTGACCATTGTTATTCGCATCTTTGTAGTCATAGTTTGCGACATCTTGGAGATGGAATGTAAGGTGAAGAGTTTGTGATTCACCAGGTTGAAGGATTTTGGTTTTATCGAAAGCACAGAGTACGCGATCTGCTTTTTCAATGCCACCTGGAGTATAAGGTGCTTTCCAATAAATTTGGACGGAGTCTTTACCTGCAACAGTACCTGTGTTGGTAACTTTAACAGAGACTTCGATGAGATCGCTATTTTCATCAAGAATGGCATTTTTAGCTGGATTGATTCTAACAATCTTTTGGCTAAATTCGGTGTAGCTTAAACCATAACCGAATGGGAAGACAACGCCTTCTTCACCGTCATACCATGCATCAGCAGCGGCTTGGCCGTCTTTTTTGAGCATATCTTGATAACGGGTTTCGTAATAACGATAATCCATGTAGATGCCTTCTTCATATGAAACATATGAAGCTGGCTTAACACCATTAATACCACCTTGAACGACTTTTTGTGCTTGTTCAAGCCATCTTGGGGAGTTGTGGTTGGTGTAGTTTTTATCTGTACCATATGACAACATAGGAGAGCCATCAGCTGCAAACATTGTGTCTAATGCGGCATGTTTTAATCTGTTGTTTGTATTTGGGATAGCTTCGCCAAAGTGTCTGTTATCAGAAAAGTTCTGGAAAACTGGATCCTTTGTGAAGTCACGAGTCCAAGTGGAAACAGTGTGGCCAGATGGGTTCACTTCACCACTTAAAATACGACCAACAGCACCTGGGCCAACGTCACCTGGGTTGCCAATCCAAAGGATACCTGCAACCTGTTCATCTTTCATGAAGTTGTCGCATTCAAACAAGTTGGATGAGTTGATGACAATGATGATTTTGTCGACCAAGTTATGTAATTCGTCGAATAATTTTTGTTCGTTGTCTGAAAGTTCAAGAGCATGCTTTTCAGAAAAACCGAATTTTGTTGAGTCAGTTGCGTCAATAGTTAAGACGTCACAGCCTTCTGAACCTTCACGGGTAAGGACTTGAATACCGACATCACTATAATTAGCGAATGAATCAAGAAGGGTTTGATTATAGCTTGACCATGGAGTTTCACCGATGGTGACCTCTGAATTTCCCTTCCAGCCGTCGTTACCATTGGTACGTCCAGGTCCAGATTTGCTGTTATCTTTGTAGAACGCGGTTAACTCTGGGTTAATTTCGAATCCTGCATCGGTCAATGACTTTTGTAAGTCAATTGAAGTGACACCATTAGAAACAGAACCTGCGCCTGAACCTGCGCCACCTCTTGCTAAGTTTGTGGATCCTTTGCCAACGACTGAGATTTTTGTACCTGCAGGTAATGGTAAGGAACCATCGTTTTTGAGAAGGACAAAGCCTTCGTCGGCCATTTGACCATTGACCTTGGTTCCGTGTTCGATGTATGCCGCTCTTTCGCTGTACTCACCGATAAATAAACCTTGAGGGCCTTTGGCCAAAGGAAAAGCTATTCCGCCTTGTTGTGCGAGCAATGGAAAAGTCATGCCAGCAACAAATAGACCAAATATAATTTTTTTCTTCATCTGTTGTTTTCCTTTCTGAAGATGCTTTGCATAGATTAGTTTTGTCTCTTTGCGAATACAAACCAATGTAAAGGCTTGATAGCTTAGGCACTAAAAAACTCAATTAAAACTATGCATCTTTGGTTTTATTGTAAATACAATGTTTTATCAAAAATATGACAAAGATATGTATTTCTAATGACAATGTTGACATAAGCCACAAGAGATACAAAATTTGCGTGTTTCATAGGAGAAGCAACTCTTATGAAATAATGAGATAAAATCCTATTAATTATTTTAATTATTCAGTTCAGTTTTTTAATTATTGTGCATTGATATTTAATCGAAATTTTCTTAAATAAAGTTTTGTCATACCACTGAGACTTGTTATCATCGGTTAAATTTATGATTTTTGTTGCGCTTAAAACTCTTCATTAATAGCATTTTGTCGTTTCATTGCATTGCAGTCAATTTTTTCACAAATTGCAATTAAATGTGTCATTTTGCCTTTTATAAATGACTTTATTGCTATTTTAAATTTTTTATCACATTTTTGAATGCGGCTATAATACAATTAATAGCATCAAAATACACAAAGGAGAGCTTTTATGGAAAATTCTGTATTTAAGCGACACCTTATGCGAAAACTGATAGTATCTGGAGCTTTTGCTCTTTTAACTATTGGCGGATGCATAGGAATTAATGCTGTTAATGAATACATAAAACCTTTTGAAGGTTTTATCACAACTGCTCTAACTAAGGTCGAATCTGATAATGAGACCAATAGTTTGGGCAACAGATTAGCAGTAGAAATCGAACAAGAAGGTATTGTTCTTGCTAAAAACGATAACGATGTCCTTCCTCTCAGCAAAAACAACAAAAAGGTGAATGTGTTTGGTCACTCTGTCATTGACTGGCTCATTTCCAACTCTGGTTCTGGTAGTTCTGGTCCAGGTAGTTCTCAAAAAAGTGTTGGCCTCTTAGAAGCGTTAGATCTCTATGGGGTTGAGTATAACACCGCTTTAATTGACTACTACAAATCATGGGCAGCTCCTCGTAGCTTACCATTCTCCATCAGCAGTGGTTATAACTCCTTATATCGTTTAACCAACCCAAGTTTATCTAACGACGCTAGTTATAAGACTCTTTATGATGAGGTGCTTACTGAAACTGATACCGCTATTGTGGTCATCAGCCGTGCGGCCGGCGAACACATCGACCCTCCACACGAACAAATAAACAACCATAAATCACAAAAAGCCACTAATCCAGATCGTGGATATTTAGAATTGACCGAAGAGGAAGAAGAATTATTGGTTGCTGTTGGTCAAGATTACGATAAAGTTATCGTTCTTATTAACACCACCAACGTCATCCAATGCGATTTCCTTTTTGATATTGAAGGTTTAGATTCTTGCCTAATCGTTGGCGCAACAGGTACAGTCGGCGCAAAAGCCATTCCACAAGTGATGTGGGGTGACATTGACCCTTCAGGTAGAACCGCTGATACTTGGCCAATGAAGCATGAATATAATCCAACATATTTCACTAGTGGTTACTGGCCAAATAAAACAGGCAATTGGTACACAGGAAACCCAAGTGGTTCTAATCTAGCTTCTCAAAATCAACAGGCTGGTGTTAGTTTCCCAAATGCAAACTTTGCTGATTATATCGAGGGTATCTATGTCGGTTATCGTTGGTTCGAAACTGCTGATGCCGAAGGTTTCTGGGATGCCTCTCAATATGGTGGCTATGAAAACGTCGTCGCTTTCCCATTCGGCCATGGTTTGTCTTACACCGATTTCAAATGGGAATTTATGGGTTCCAACCCAATTAAAAACGCCGTTATCACTGAAAATCAAGATATTACTTTACAAGTAAAAGTAACTAATACAGGCAGTCGTCAAGGTAGAGATGTTGTTGAAGTATATTTAACTGCTCCTTACTATGCAGGCGAAATTGAAAAATCATCCGTAAAATTAGTCGGTTTCCAAAAAACCAAAACTTTATTACCAGGTGAATCTGAAACAGTTGAAATCGTCATCCATACTCGTGATTTCTTATCATTTGATGGCTATGATTCCAATTACAATGGTCATGCTGGTTGGGAATTAGATGAAGGCAATTATGAAGTTAAATTCATGAAATCTGCTCACACCATGAAGGAAGATATGGCCAATAATCCAATCGTCTTCCGTGTCCCAAATACAATCGATGTTGACGAAGATACTCACACAGGCGAACCAAGTGCCCCACTTTTCACTGGTGATGATGCCGTAGATGGCATTTCTGTTGATGGAAAATCAATTGATGAGCCAATCGATTACATTACTCGTGCTGACTTTGCTCCATTACTTACGAACCTCATTCCAACCAGACCATGGAATGCTGCATTAAATACTTCCCAAGGTAAAACTGGTGCAAAGGTGCCTAACGCTTACTCTACTGCGCAAGCAAATGAATGGGATAATGCGACTGGTTATGATGCGTTTGGTAAGGAAATCCCAAATACCAACCCAACATTTGGACAAGAAAATAATCTTAGAGTTTTAGACGAAAACGATCAATTAACCGAATTAGGTAGACTATTAGCCCAAGATTATAATGCTCCTGAATGGGAAGATCTTCTCGACCAAGTCAGATGGGCTGAATCAATCGCCATTGTCCAAAACAGCAGTTCTTATAATAGACCTGGTATTGCTTCTGTTGGTTTACGCGAAGGCAAAAACAATGACTTCCAAGACTGCGAAGCAGCTTCTCAAGTCGGTGTCGACTTAGATGGCGGAATCAGATTAACCGCTTACCCAACTCCAACTGTGCAAGCACAATGCTGGAACGTTGATATGCCATACTTATTCGGCTTGTCCGAAGCAAGAGACATGAACATCGGCGGTAAAGATGGCGCGATGGGTCCTGCTAGCAACATCCATCGTTCTCCTTATGGCGGACGTAACTCAGAATATCATTCCGAAGATGGCTTCTTAGCTGGTCGCACTTTAGCCGCGGTTACAAGAGGTATGGCTGATGGCGGTAAAGCTGGCTTTATTAAACACTTTGCTGTTAACGATACAGAATATCACCGTGTCGGTTTATATACATGGTTAACTGAGCAAGCACTTAGAGAAGTCTACTTACGCCCATTCGAAGAAGCTGTTAAACGTGGCGAAGCACAAGGACTTATGACCGCTTTCAACCGCGTTGGCGCAACTTGGACTGGCGGTTCTGAAGCATTGGTTCAAGGTGTCTTACGTAATGAATGGGGCTTCAAAGGCATGATCATTACTGACATGATTGAAAACAGCAATTTAATGGATATCAACCAACACTTTAGAGCAGGTGCTAACTACGTTTTAGGAGGTAGTGGCTGGAACACTGGCGTTGGTGGTACACCAAATCAAAATACAGCTTCCCCAAGATTACAACATCGCGTTAGAGAAAACGCAAAACAAGTTATCTATGGTCATATTAGACTCTTCTATATGAACTACTTATTCAATACTGGTGAAGGTGACTCACCAATCAGAATTATCTCTGCAAAAACTAAAGCTCCGTGGGTGTGGTGGAAACCTGCGCTCGGTAGTGTAGAAGCGCTAGCAATAGTCGGCTTGGTGTTTGGCATTATCGCTCCATTATTACCAAGTAATCCAGAGTTTAGGAGCGAATTAGTCGGTAGAATTTTCAAGTCAAAAGGCAAGAAAGAACAATAGGAGGACAAGTTATGAAAAAGTTTCTTAATTGGGTGCTTAACCACCTAAAAACCGTCTTAGCAATTGTCACCTTTACCACCACTATTGTCGTCATTGGCGTAGTCATGCTCAATTCCTATAATTCTTATAAGGCATATGAAGCTGAATACTATGAAAGTGATTTGGTCACTAGAAGCGAATTCCCACCTGCACCAAAGGGTATTTTCCTTGATAATGGATTCTCATCAAAATATAAGAATGTGTTAGTTGGCGGTGAAGATGAGTTAGTGGTCTCTGCTAACAAAGTCGAATTCTCCTTCAATCTTTCAGAGAAATCATTCGTAGATATCAAGTTCTACCTTGATGTCAATTACGTTGTTAACAGCCAAGAACCAGAAGAAGTCAAAGACTTACTAGCAAAAGCTAATTTTAAAGTTGATGATAACCTCATGGAAGGTGAAATTAACGTTTTAAACAACGATGAAAGTATCTTGATTATGTCTGGCTTTGCGCTTAAAAAAGGCGATCATGTCATTACTGTCGAAGGTAAAAACATCGTTAACCTTACTGAAGTCGTAGTTTATTCTAGTGTCGTAGCTTCGCTCGTTGAATAAACAAAATTAACATAATAAAAAGGGTCGCAAATCAAACACGACTCTTTTTTTATTGCTTGTTGTTACTTAATTTTTTCAACGATTTTTGCATACCTTCTTAATGGGTATTCTCCGTCATGACTTTCTCCAGAAATCATCCGCGAATTATCACCAAGCGCAACAATTCTTGTTACTCCTGCAGTCACTAGATTACGGCATACCACTTCTTTTTCAGCAATATTTAAATTAATAGAAGCAGTTTGCAAATATCGCTTGTTTGGTTTTAAGACTTTAACAATATCTTCGATTTTTAGCGCTTTAATCCATAAATTTTGGAAAAGCATTGAAAGTTCGAGTTTTTGATCTTCTTTAACGATAATCGAGACACCACTATCGGCGTAAATATTATTTAAATTTCCTTCTAATTTTTCGTTATATAGCAAAAGTGTATTTTTAGCTTTCATCGTTAAAGGCAAGGTGTTTATCTTCTTACTAACTTTCACAAAAATAGGCAATAGCCTATTGGCTAACAAATGTAGATCTGTATCACTATCGGTATTGACGTAAATGCCCTGACTGGAAGAACAAAATAGTTGGTTACTTATACAAACAGATTGGCATAAGGCTTCTAACTCATCGTCTTTCACATTCATATCAACATAACTAAATGACATCTTATGCCCCCACTCAATGATTGTGGCATTTATGTCCACTAATTGGCGGACAGCTCTAACGGCTTCTTCTCCGCCCCAAACAATAACCGCATCAGCAAATGAGGCAAGAGTTTTTATCGTTTTAGTTTCAGTGCTAGGCACATCAAAAACATAAATATAATCTTTTAATTTCGGTTGTTCTTTGATGAGTTCATTAAGAAATAAAACAGAAAGGCCACTATCACCTGTTGGTAGTTTTAATATATTAATATTTCCAACAAGCAAACCTTCAATCACGCTATAAGCGGGCAATAGGTCAACGTTACCAGCGGCGATATGAAATAAGATACCTAAAGGTTCTATAAAGCGAACATTGTGTTCATCAAGAGGTAATTCGCCATATCGAAGTTCGCCCAATTCAATTTCAATCTTTTTTAAAAGTTCCTGTTTGGAAAAACTACGCGCATATCTTTCCAAAGCTGAGAAAGGGATACTAAGACTTGCTAGCAAAGGTAGGGCAACTTGATCAAACTCATGGCTAATAACACGTTTATAAAGCTTATCGCAAGCATCAATAACCATATCGAAAGTTGGTCTTTCGTTTTTTGCTAATGTTAAAAACATTTCTTCTTTTAATGAGGAGATGAGCTGTTCTTGTTTTTCATCAGAAAAAATTTCCCCTTTATATAAAATCATATGCTTTGTCCTTTTAATAATTGTTCAGCACCAGCGGCGCAAGTTTTTATGTCTTCAACACCACTTCTTCCTAATATTTCTAGATACATTGATTGGGCACCGCAAGGACATTTCTCTGCATGTAATACTCCTAAGTCGTCGGTCATAATGGAAAGCAGAGGAGTGCCCTTGCTCATTGGACTCAATAAATTAATTAACCCAACTTCTCCTGGTTTCACAGGTTTAAGCGTTTCAATATCTCGAATGATTACGCGAGCATAAGTAGGAACGTGAAAATGATGATAACGGCAATCAGTATAAAGAATTGGATGTTCGGCAGCGCCAAAAAACTCAACGACATGTTGTTCATCAACCCCTAGCACTTCTTCAACAAGGCCATAAAAATCTTTTTTATCGACCTTCTCTTTGTAAAAAGACTTCCATCCGCCACCAGTAGAAATAATTGATCCTTTTGGAAGTTTTATTTTGATGCCTTTTTCTTTCATTTGTTGAAGCAAAAAGTAGGTATATGCAGGGAAACCTAATGTTCTTACAGGGGTTTTTCCTTTTGAGAATTTTATTAATTTTTTCTCAAGATTATCTAAATCGACTTGATAACCATTTTTTGTCCAACGAATCGCATAATCTTTGCTTAATGCCGGCGTTATAAAGGTAAATCCGTGTGCGGTTTTTGCTATTGCACGATTATTGCCGCGATGTGGTTGATAACCAAAAATGATATAGCGATGAAATTTTATTGACCATAGCCGGTGATGAGTAAAAACACTATCAATCATTTTCCAACCACGATAAATATCGGACAGGGTTAAACCAACTTTCGAAACATTTTTTCCAGTTGTACCACTAGAAGTAGCTTTAATTAAATAATGGTGTTTTGGAAAAGAAAGCATATTGTGATGCTTTAAATATAATGTTGGAATAGGGGGAATCTTGTCTAAATCTTCATAAGAAGATAACTCGCTTGGATTAAATCCCAAATTGTCTAACAATTTTTTATATTGGGCATTATGTTTGTAATGAAAAAGACAGTTTTCTTTCATGGCAAGAAAAAAAGCCTCGTCATTCATACGATAAAGATTTTTCTTCCTTGTTCTAAATAAAACGGAGGCTTTGCTCATATAAACAATATACACTTCTATGTTGTCATTTATCAACTTTGGGGTAGTCTGACATTTTGGAATTTTTTATTGAAAGAAAAAGAGTCAGGTGCAAAAACCTGACACTATTTCATTTTTATATTTTTGATATTAGCCTTTTATATTGTTGCGGCCAAAACTATTTTTTGGTTTCGCAGATGGTTTGCGACCAAATGATTTCTCGCGGTTTTGAAATTTACCCGAGCCATTTTTAAATGATTTTTCTTGTGAGTTTTTCTTATATGAAGAGTAGGGCTTAAATTCCTTGTTTGTTCTTTTTTCGCCTTCTTTAGTCTCGTAAGATTTGCCGCTTTTCCATGCGTTATTTCTTGGAGTGCGAGTTTTATTTGTTTCTCCGCGCTTTTCTTCGAAAGACTTTAAGAAACCTCCATCCAAATCGTTTGAGTTTTCGTTTCTTTTTCTCCATGAATTTGGTTTAGCGGCACGACTTTGATAACCTGTTTCATTGCTGCTTTTGTCGAAACGTTTTTTTGAAAAATCAGAGTGTGATTTTTGTTTTCTTTCGCCATCAGAATAATCACTTTTTGCATTGCGAAACTTTGAATATGGTTTTTTGGCGAGATGATCCTGAGGCTTAGTAAAAGTTACTTTCTTAGTATCTTTTTTATGTTCATCGCATTTTGTAAAAGTATTTGATTCAATTGTGGCTTCTTCTTGTTTTTCTGTAACGATTTTATTTGCCGGTTTTTTATCAAAATATTTATCAAATTTCATCCTAGTGTTTTTGGCTTTTTGTTCAAAGGCAGTTTCGTCTTTATTTGTAGAAACAGCAACTACTTTTTGAAATTTGCTATCAGCTTTAACGGGTTCAAGTTTTAAGACTTTAATATCTAATCCGGTATGTCTTTGAATGGCTTTCAATAAGCCAACTTCGTTTTTACTAACAAATGAAATTGCTTCGCCTTTTAAACCTTTTCTGCCAGTTCTTCCAATACGGTGGACGTAAGTTTCGCCGTTTTCTGGTAAATCATAATTAATAACGTGGCTCAAATCATCAATATCAATTCCGCGAGCGGCAATATCAGTAGCGATTAAGACACGTGTTTTTCTTGTCTTAAAATTATCTAAAGCAAGTTGGCGTTTACCTTGAGTTTTATTGCCGTGAATTGCGTCAACTTTTAAGCCGTATTCTCCTAAAAATTTAGCCAAATCATTAGCTCCTCTTTTGGTTCTGGTAAAAACAAGGACCGACACTAGTGTGGGATTGGTGAGTAAGTCTAACAACAACTCGTTTTTGTGATTTTTATTAGCATAAAACATCGAATGATTAATGTTTTCTAACATTAAGTCTGCGGGAGCAAGTTCTAATTGTTGTGGGTCATTTAGTAAGGTTGAGGCTAAATTTGCCACGCTCTTAGATATTGTGGCGGAAAACATCATTGTTTGACGTTCTCTTGGTATAAAACCTTTGATATATTTCACATCGTTAATGAAGCCCATATCTAATAAAGTATCGGCTTCATCTAAAACAAAATATTTAACTTCGCTTAGTTTTACCAACTTTTGTTTCATTAAATCAATTAATCTGCCAGGAGTAGCGATTAAAATATCAATACCTTTGTTAAGCATTGATTCTTGACCTTTTTGAGCGACACCACCATAAACGGCTCCGACTTTTAGATTTAATTGGCCAATATAGGTTCTGAAACTCACTTTGATTTGTTCGGCAAGTTCGCGTGTTGGAGCGAGCACTAGGGCTTTAATAATTCTTGGTGTGTCTGGAATTTTGTTTAGGTGTAGTGATTGTACAATCGGAATGGCAAACGCGGCGGTTTTTCCGGTGCCTGTTTGAGCACTGGCCAATAGATCGCGGCCAGAAAAAATTATCGGCATTGCTTCAACTTGAATAGGTGAAGGATTTTCGTATCCTTCTAAACTGATTGCATCCAAAATAGGCCTAATAATCTCTAGGTTTTGAAATGTCATGTGGTTCTCTTTTCTTGAACATATAGTTCACTTCGATGAAATCCAGCCTAATGCTTGGAAATAAAGCTTGACGCGTCCTTCGAATTCATCGTAGAGAATTACCACTATCGTAATATCTTCAAACTGTCTAATTTTGACAGGCGTTTTGCAAATTATTGCTTCTACTCATTGTTCATCTTTTTAGAAGCCTCGTAGAGTCTAACATATTATTAATTAAAAACCTAATAATTTAATCTTTATTTTTTGCAATTGCCAATCGTTGATATAAATATTTTCTGGATGTTCATTTTAATTAATTGTTATACAATATACATCATGATAAACGTGTTTAAGAAAATCGATTGGCGCAAGTTATTAAACATAATCTTACCCTATCTCATTATCCTCATCGTTTCTTTTGCTAGCACTTACATTTTCTTTTTTCCAGGCTTAGCTGGTGGTGATGATTTGGACTTCCATTTGGCAATGATTGAGGATGTCTATCTTGGTTATCTAGATGGACAATTTGGCCTATCTACTAACCATTATTTTTTAGGTGGTCTAGCTTTAGATACATATGGATTTTATGGTCCTTTTTCCCATCATACTGCCGCTTTGTTAATGTATTGTTTTTCTTGGGCAGGAATGACTGCTATATCGGCTTATAAAACCTGCGTGATTGTTTCGGGTTTCATTGGAGGAATTTATTCGTACTATTTAGCGCGAAAAATTAGCAAAAACGAAATCATCGGTATCATTGGTGGGATTGCCTTTGTTTTAATGCCATATAGGATTTTTTGTGCCTTGTGCCGAACCGCATTTTCGGAAGCGGTGGCAATGGCTTTCATTCCATTAATTTTTTATGGTTTATATTCTATTTTTAACGACAAACGTTTTTCGATTAATCCATACATTTCTTTAGCAGTAGGAGCCATCATTTTGGTTCTTTGCCACCCATATACCGCAGTTATTACCGCCACTATCGCTTTAATATATGTGGCATGTAATGCTAACAAATTATTCACTAAACGTGAGGGCTTTAATATTTGGCCATATATTGGTGGGACAGCTTTAATAATCTTTATGGGAGTAGGCTTCTCTTTCTTTAACACCTTAAACACCATTGCTTCCAATTTATATCGGGTCAGTGATGAAACTATTAACTGGACATCCATCGAGCATTTAATGAATTCTACCAAAGCTTCTTTCTGGCCGTTTAGTGGTTTGATTAACCCTATTTATTTAAATAGTGTTTATGGAACTCCTAGTTGGATCGATGAAACGGTAACATTTATTATCTTTGGCATTGTTATTTACTTCATGAGTATGTCTTTGGTCGTTATCACCGATGTGTGTTTAAAAAAGTTGCCACACAACAAATGGTATCGTCACATTAGCATGGTCGTTGTTGCCTACTTATTACTAATTATCACCGCTCAACGTCCCGAAATTTATATCGCTGTGACATTTAGTTTGTTGCTTTATATGTTTATTTCTTTCGTCTACGGAAGGAAGTCAAAACAAGAAGAAGTTGATAATACATTTCCGTATAGCGATATTGCCTTTCTTGTTATATCCTTAATTTTTATATTTATTTTAATTTTTGAACCAGCGGTTTGGAAAGTGATGCCAAGCGTTTTTCGTCAAAGTCAGTTTGCGTGGCGGAACTGGAGTATCGCTTCTTTCCTTCTTACTTATTTAATCATTGTGTTATTAAAACAATTCAAAGGCAGAAAAAATGTTGTTATAACTGCATCTATTTTTATTTTTTCAATTATGACGATGACGATGGCTACATTAGAAAAAAGAGGTTACTACCAAACTGGTAATTTATTCGTGGTTACTGAAGTCGATAAATCATTTGTCCAACGCCAACTTTATTCTGGGGCACTTAACGAAATGGTTCCTCAAGTATTTTATGATGGAACTCACGTTAGCGAATACCCAAACAGTCTATATACTCGTGTAAGAAATACAATTCATTTTGCCACCGAGCCTATCCGTGAAATAGAGGACTACTATAATCCTGCTTTCTTAGAAGGGAATGGTATACTCACTATTACTGAAATGAAAACTCCAACCGCAAAATTTGACGTGGTTGTTAATACCAATCATGCTTTGGTGCAATTCCCTCAATTTTATCAAGATGGTTATTATGCTAACTTCCAAGGCAAAAAAGTATTGGCTCAAAATGTTGATGGTTTAATTGCATTTGAACTTGATAATGGCACATATACAATGAACATCTCGTTTGAACGTTTTAAAGGTTATAAAGTGCTCGCTTCAATGTTTTATATTTCGCTGGTCTTAATGGCTGGTGCTGGAGGCTTTGGCGTTTGGTATCGTAAACGCTTATACGGTTTAAAGAATGATCAGTTAAATAATCAATAATTAAATTTCTAATTTTATTATTTTTATTTTTTACGAGTCATGTGTATTGAAAAAATATCAATTATAACTTTAATTTTTCATGCCTTTTTCTAGTTTGATTTTATAAATAAATATTATTCCCAAAGATAACTGGTCATAGTAAGCGAACCTAGTTCACACGATTTATTAAAAACTTTTATTTTGTCTAATTTACTCGTTGCGCCAAGAGCGTAAAGTAGCGGAGAAAAATGATCTGGAGTGGGAACTGAAAGTCTAGCGATGGCGCCTTGGTCGTTATATTTTAAGATTTCCTGATGATGATAACAGATAATGTTTTTATAAATAAAATCATCAAACTCGTACGCCCAGTCGAAGCCTTTGTTTTTTTGATGCCAGTCGACTAAACGGAGGTTGTGAACGATGTTTCCAGTCGCGAAGATAAGAACACCTTGCTCGCGGAGAACAGCGAGTTCTTGGCCGATATTATAGTGTTGTTCTGGCGAAGCAAATGCATCAACACTAATTTGAAAAACTGGCACATCTCGATTAGGAAACATATGGACTAAAACTGACCAAGTGCCGTGATCAATGCCCCAAGAATTGTCGAACTTGGTTTCTTTCGAAATTAGTTTAGAGACTAAGTTGGCAAGTTCAGGTGAACCCGGAGTGTCGTATTTAACTTGATATAATTCTTGTGGAAAACCATACATATCGTAAATAGTTATTGGATTTTGTTCGTTCATTATTTTTGTGCCACGCGTAAACCAGTGAGCTGAAATTGCGATGATGGCTTTTGGTTTGGGGAGCATTTTCCCTATTTCTTTCCACGTTCTTGAATATTCATTATCCTCGATTGCATTCATTGGGGAACCATGACCCACAAATAAAACTGGCATTTTTGACATGATTGATATTCCTTTCATGTAATTTATTTATATTGTCATTATATCGCTATTAGATGAGTTTTGACTACTTGCTTAAAAAAGCACAAAAAAACTCGCCGCTATGAAGAGGCGAGTAATTTATAAAGTTGGCCTTTTCTAACACCGACAATGGGTAAATTCTGTATCTCTAACACCAACAATGGGTGGATTTAACAGATTTTAAGGCTTTTTTATATGCATTATTATAAAGTTCACATTAACGGGTATCAAACTTTTTAAACTTTTTTAGATGAAATCAGTATACCAGTATTAAACTTTTATATCTTGCTTTTTACCACCGCTACTTGCGCTGCTATATTTTGTTGAATCAGATCCATAGCTCTTTAATGCTGTTATATCCGTAATAAGCAACATCGTTAACCGTCATATCAAAACTATTCTTTGCAGAAAAAGAAATCTTATATTGGTATGGATAACCGCCACCAACGATATATTCTTCAACCACGACATAGTAACAAGTCGCTCCATTAATTTTTAATGAGTTAGGAACTTTTATGTTTTCCTTTAAATGTGCTTTTGCTTTTTCATATCCTTTCTGCGCTGGAGTATTTGGACTACATGCAGCCATCGAAAAGATCGAAACTAAAGCTAAAGCAGAAGTTGATAATTTTATAAATATATTCATATTGTCTCCTCCTACTTTTGAGTATAAAAAAATCGATGTCCATTTTTGCGAACACCGATTATTCTTCTTAGTTTTTTTCTTTAGTCTAGATAAACTTCAAAGTCACCAAACGAACTAACTTTTTGTAATTTAACATCTGGGAAAGAAGTGACAATTTGAACTTTGATAGTTTCTTTTGAAAACGAACTGTTAGAAGCCATTTTTACTTTGTAGTCTCCAAAAGAATCAACAAACTGAACTTTCAAATCAGGAAATGATGTGACTACTTTAAAAGTGACCTTCTTTCCTTTAAATTGAGCTAAATAACCTTTACTATATCCCATAAACAGTCCTCCTTAAATGATTTTAATCTGTTAAATGTTCGTTTTTTGGAACAAACAAAATGATATTAGCCTAAAAGTAATTCATTATCGACTATGTCTAGAATTGATATTGCTTTCTCTAAGTATTCTGAAATTAGGCTTTTTAGAACTTTATAATCTTGAAGGCTTTCTCCATCTTTGGTCCATGTATCAAAATATTGATACACCCATCTTCCAGAATAGCTGCATGGATTTTTACTCATTGATGTTGAATGAGCGAAAATCTTTCTGTTATGTTTCTTATCA
>Ga0123334_1001598_pt1 | contig 28061 bp, 23 predicted proteins | sample BiotimSIPDNA_FD_89706 | JGI IMG/M metagenome (GOLD analysis project Ga0123334, IMG submission 89706) | Anaerobic biogas reactor microbial communites from Washington, USA - Biogas_R1 time_0 SIP DNA | ecosystem: Engineered > Bioreactor > Anaerobic > Unclassified | place: Washington, USA...
AACTTTGTACTTTAGCGATTATAAAGTTACTCATTTCCTGTGAGTTATACAAACTTCGAAGCCTTTTCTATTCCTAATTTACGTTAAATTATGCATGTGATCAGTCACTTGCGAAACTTTAGTCTATTATATAATATATGTACGTGCGAGGGATTATTTCTCCTTCTCTATGAAAGTTGCCACACGGTTCCAATCATTTTCATCGAAGAGTTCGTCAGTCACACCAAGACCCTTATGAGTAAGGCGGCTTGGAGAAATCTTGTATGTGTTCACAAGCATGTCATAAACAGCCTTAGCACGTGCATCAGACAGTTTCTGGTTGAGATTGGCATTACCCTCTGGAGATGCATAGCCATTGATGTGAACCTTGCTGGTTGGATGGTTCTGCATGTACTTGGCAATCATCGCAACAGATGGCCTCTGAGAAGCGTCGATAGTGCTCTTGCCAAGTTGGAAGATTACAACTGGAGCCAACTGAGTCTCCTTCACGATTGTCTTCTCTACCGTTACTGGTTTCTCTACGATTTTCTCTACTGTGACTTCCTTCACTACTTCCTTTGGCTTCTTAGCCAACTCTGCGTTCAGGCGATCAATCTCTACCTGCATCGCACCTACATCATAAGTCTTGAAGTAGTGAGTGCCGTTAGAGTTCTTGAAGTTGTAAGTCAAACCTGCGAGAAGAGCCACGTTGGAGTTCTTCAAATTGAGACCAGAACCCACATTCCAATAAGAGATGGATGGTTTCAAATTGACTGTCACAGCCTTAGACTCACCAAGGTTGAAGTTGAAGTCAAAGCCGAAGTTTGTTGTCACAGTATTGTAAGCCGCAGAACCTGCTGCCTGTGGGTAGCAGTCACCTAACTGATAGCCCCAGCCTGCGCCTGCACGAGCAACGACTTCAAATGCACGTGGCTCACCCTTATAGCCACAGAAGAGGTTGGTCAAGTTTGCCAAACCGCTCACACCAAGGTTGCTAAAGTCGAAAGCAGTTTTGGGAGCAAGCACGCCGCTCTGTCCCCAAAACTTCGTAGATCTGGAATTGCCGTTGTTAGCATTGATGCCCGCAAAGTAGTTGGCACTTACACCAAACACAGGAGTGAACATCTTGGAAAGTTCAAGGTTCACGCCTGGGCGAAGATCCTTGAATACATTCTGTCCCATAGCAGGTTCATAGACACCACCCTGAATACCAAATGACCAATTGTCAAAAAGTTTACTTTTCTCAATAGCTGTCTGCGCATGAGCAGCCAAACCTGTAGCCGCCATCGCCATTACAAGAAGAATTTTCTTCATAGTTGATTGAATGTTTTTGTTAATAATAAATACCTCACCTCTCAATCAGTGATAAGTATATGAATACGAAAGGTATTTAACTACCCTCTGTTTATTTCATTTTGAGATGCACCTCCATGATGGCCTTGTATCTCTTGCCGTCTGTATGCACATATATAATGGCCTGACGGATGATGTAGGTGTTGCCACTCACGAGTTTGCCTGGGTACTGCCCCACCTTGCAGATATAGTCCTGCGTGTTCATCTCCGCATAGATAGGTGCCTTGCCATCATAGATACCTACATCGCCTTTTGTGGTGAACCAATGTCCATACAGTTGTTCTGTAGAGGAAGTGGTCGTTGTATTGTAGTTGAACGAACCATCTGCGTTCACACCTGCAAAGATTACCTGACCAGGAGAGCCAGAAGTGTTGCACTTCACACTCTTCATCTGGGCAGTGCTAATACCCAGTGCCTGACTGATTTCGTCCATATCGTATGGCACATTCACACCTGAGTAGTCGTTCGCGGCTATTAACTCTGCATCAAGCCTAACGGTCACATCCTTCCGTTCATAATCAGATGGATAGTCACCATAGTTGCGAATTGCGCCTTGAGCAGAACAGCTCTCAAACGTCACTTGATAAGGCCATTGCTCATCATTGCTGGCATCATCATCCCAAGGATGACGCCAGTGTTCTGTAGGAGCACCTGTCACTACCAGCCACGCTCTCTTTGTATTTTCGGGCAAGACCAATTCTGCATCACCTTCCTTGTCGCTCTGCATCTCGCCATATACAGTGCTGCCCTCTTCCGTCTGAGCCACAAATCCATATCGCCATCCTGCCTTATCGGTCTTGACGCTCCTGAAACCTGTAGTGCCTGCTACTCCTTTGAAGTGAACCTTCACGGTCTTTCCTCCTTCAAAGCCTTTCAGTCGGATGATGTTGAAACCATAGTTCTGCGGACACTGCTCCTCACTCACCTGATAGGTGTTGTCTGTTCCTTCCACATGTTTTAAGATGGTAGAAAAAGCATTCTGAGAACTCTTGCCACGCTCTCTCAGGCCATCAATGTCCCATGTAGTGGTGCGACAGGCGTAGTCAAACATTATTTTGTTGAAGTCATCCTGACTCAAACTCTTCATCCTCTTGAAGGTCTCTACAGGATCTTCTGGATAACGAGTGGCACGCCACAACTTTCCGATGAAATCCTTTCCATACAACTGAGTCCAATAATACTGAACGAAGTAGTTGGCGTAGCGATAATCCTCATGCAAGAGATTCTTATAGGCGGAGTTCACGTATTCGTTGTAGTAGCCACTGGTGAAGAGAGTGGCTGGATACACCTGATAAGCCTGCCATTGCGCACAACTTTCCCACCATGCACAACCTCCTGAAGCATGATCACCAAACCCCCACTGCCAACCATAAGAAGAGTAGTTGCCTGCGTTAGCACCCAAATCTGCACTGACCAAGAACTGGAATACATGCCCAATCTCATGGGCAACTGTGTGTCCACCTTCAGCATTGGCAGCCCGAGGCGTGCAATGAAAAAGCCCCACTCTTGTCCATTTGGTCTCGCCCGAAGCAGGAATCGTGATCGTTCCATCCTGTCCCGAACCATCAGCCCTCCAGTCACTACCATCCCAAGAGGTCTTCACAATGAACATACATATCTTGTGGGTGTCGGTAGAAGGAGAGTTGCCCACCTCCAAGAAGCCCTGTTCATCCACATAATTTTTCCAGATTTCCTCGCCACGCGAAAGTAGGGTCTTCACGTTCAGCGTAGAACCATTGTAGGAGACACTATTGTTCTTCAATTCCAAACCATTCTCCCAAAAGCAAATGAAGTGTTCAGACTCCATCGAACGCTGGAAGCACCACTGTGAACTTTCCTTGGTGAAGTCCACATCCCTATAGCCAGAAGGCTTCACAATGGCACGCTGCACCTCATCAAAACGGTAGTCACCATTCTGTCTGAAAGTCTTGACGGTCTGTCTCACCACATTGCGCACCTCATCATATTTATATAAGTAAAGCCTGCTCTTACTGAATCCGATAGAGTCCACACCCTTCAGGTCAATCACCTCATTCTCTGTGAAGCGGTCATCAAACTGAATCCACATTTTCTCTGGCTTGTCTTGAGCCACAGCCATGAAGCAAACAGCCCACAGCATGATCAATGTCATCGTCATCTTTCTCATTGTCCTGTCCTCCCTTCTTTATTTCTTCATTACCTTCATCGAGGCTTCGCCCACCTTCACAATATAAGTGCCACGAGCCAAGCCATTCAAATCTACAGTCACCACATCATCAGTCTTCTGCACATCAGCCTCGACCTCCACGCCATTGGCCGCATAGACCTTCACGCTTTGAGTATTTCCACTGCGCACCACTACGGTGTTTGCCGTAAAAGAAATCTTCCTTTCTGAAAGCACATGCTCAATAGCAGTGGGATCATCCTCATCTGAGATGCGGAAACTCTTTACCGAAGTCAAGATGTACTTGTCAGCATTCACGTACATGCGACCATCCTCAAATTTCACGATGGGGTTCACTTCTGCCGATAGTAGATAATATACCTTCGTGCCATTTGTGAGTGTAAAGACCAAACTCCTTGCCGACGCTCCTAAGGAGAGTGCCAACAGCAAGAAGAGCAAAGAGAGTTTTTTCATATGGCTAATCATTAAGATTTAGATTGTAATTGTTCAGAAATGGATGGTGTAAGTTTCTCCTGTTCTTCCATTCTCGATACTTTATCCTCCAATAGCAGAACCAGAGTCTCTCCATCTTCCTATTCTTTCTTTGTCATTTTCTTCACGTTAAGCCCAAACCAAACCAAGGCTATGAAGAACACCGCAATCATCATCAGTGACATGGTGTCTTGCAACACCGTGTAGAGCCAGATGCAAGCGCCCAAGCCGAGGATGATAAACACCAACGACAAGATCATGAAGATATGTTTCATTTTTTCCATGTCCATAAGCCGACCATCCATTTTATTTGTTCAACTTCCAACTGAAGCCATCTTTGGTGTCTTTCACCTCAAAACCCAGTGCAGCCAAGTTGTCACGAATCATGTCGCTCGTAGCCCAATCCTTGTTGGCTTTTGCCTTTGAACGCTGTTCGAGAAGCATATCCACCACCTTGCCAAAGGCTTCTTCTCTTGCGCTTGAACCATCTCCCGCCGCCGCATGAACACCAGCCTTCAAGCCCATCAGGTCAAACGCAAATGTATGGAAAGTATCCTTCAATGCCTCAAGCACTTCAGCAGTGATGGTATCTTTCTTGTCCGCAATGCCATTGATGGTCTTTGCTGCATCAAAGAGGTGAGAAATGACGATTGGCGTGTTGAAGTCATCATACATGGCATCGTAGCAACTCTGCCTGAGAGCCTCCACCTTGTCCATGCCCACACTTCCCTCTTTTGATGGCTGAATACTGCTCAATGCCTTCCAAGCATCAAGCAGACGCTCCAGTCCCTTTTCCGCAGCCTGCAGCGCCTCGTTGCTGAAATCGACAGTGGAGCGGTAATGAGCCTGAAGGATGAAGAAACGAATGGTCATTGGAGAGTAAGCACGTTCCAACTTTGGATGATTGCCAGCAAAGAACTGAGGCAATGTGATGAAGTTGCCAAGCGACTTGCCCATCTTTTGTCCGTCAATCGTAATCATGTTGTTATGCATCCAGTAAGCAACCATCTGGTCTCCCTGGCTCGCCACTGACTGTGCTATCTCACATTCATGATGGGGGAAGACAAGATCCATGCCACCTCCATGAATGTCGAAATGGTTGCCCAGATATTTTCTGCCCATGGCTGTGCACTCACAATGCCAACCAGGGAAGCCGTCACTCCAAGGAGAGGGCCAACGCATGATATGCTCGGGTTGAGCAGCCTTCCAGAGAGCGAAGTCTGCCTGATTGCGCTTCTCTCCCACTCCAGCCAACTCACGACTGGCATCCTTCACATTCTCCAAATTTCTGCCTGAGAGAATGCCATAGTGATATTTCTGGTTATATTTCTCCACATCAAAATAGATAGAGCCATTGCTCTCGTAGGCAAAGCCATTATCCATGATTTCCTTCACCAGCAGCTGCTGCTCAATGATATGGCCAGAGGCATGAGGTTCAATGCTTGGAGGCAAACAGCCCAAAGCATCCATCGCCTCATGAAAACGGTTGATATAGTTCTGAGCCACCTCCATTGGTTCCAACTGCTCCAGCCTTGCCTTCTTGGCAATCTTGTCTTCTCCCTCATCTGCATCATGTTCCAAATGACCCACATCAGTGATGTTGCGCACATAGCGAACCTTATAGCCAATATGTTGAAGGAAACGAAATACTATATCAAAAGTAATTGCAGGACGAGCATGTCCGAGATGCGCATCGCCATATACTGTAGGTCCACAGACATACATGCCCACGTGTGGTGCATGCAGTGGGTGAAAGACCTCTTTCTTACGGGTCAGGGTGTTGTAAATGTAAAGAGCCTGTTCCATTTTCTTATTTATCCTATTAAATATTGTACAAAGGTACGTAAAAGCAAGGAAACAACAAAAAAATATTCTTATTTTTTTATTTCATGCCCTCCCCTCCCATTCATCACCCTTCGAGATGCCTTCGAGATGCCTTCGAGACGCCTTCGGAAAAATTCGGCGTATAGTCTGAAGTCATATGACTTGAATGGTTTTCTACTACAAAGTAGATGTTTTTCATCTCTTGCCCAAACGTTTTTTTCAGAAAAACACAGCATTTCAAACAACACCTATCTTGTTTTCACCATATAATTCGTACCTTTGTGAACTTAAACAAAAAGAACAACCGAATCATGAAGAAAGCAGATGTAGTGATTATTGGTGCAGGACCTGCGGGTGCTGTGTGTGCATACTTGCTCAAGAAGGCTGGTGTGAACTGTGTGGTGGTGGATCATGCACAGTTCCCAAGAATGAAGGTGTGTGGCGGCGGATTGACCCACAAGGCATATACTCTGCTGGAGAGACTAATACCACAATTTCGCTATGACTATAAACCCGTGAAGCACATCAAACTAATGATGGAGCATGAGGAGAGATGCGAATTTGAGGCGGCCCATGAAATCAGGGTTGTGGACAGAAAGACCTTTGATGATGCCTTGATAAAGGAATATACAAAAATAGGCGGTGAATTCGTTAAAGACGGCTTTGCTCGGTATGAGAAACAAGAGAATGGAGTGATGATTGTGACGATGAAATCAGGCAAACAGTACGAATGTCGCTATTTGGTAGGGGCTGACGGAGCAAACAGCCAGGTGCGCCAACAGGCAATAGGAAATTACACCGAAAAACTGCTCTGCATGGAGCAGTATGTTGAAGAGAAAGCGGAAGCAGGCATCACAGTGTCGCTCTCTCCCCATTATCCAAACGGCTATTACTACTATTTTCCCAGCATGGGACACGATGTGGTAGGCTATGGAGACATACAGATGACAGCGGAAAAGTTCCACGATGTGATGAGAGAATGGAATATTCCAGAAAACAAGATAAAGGGAGCTTACATTCCGCTGAAAGAAGTACTGTCGGGAAATGACCACGTGATTCTGATTGGCGACGCAGGTGGGTTTCCCAACAAGATTACTTTGGAAGGATTATACTATGCTTTCGCAACGGGCATGAATGCCTGCAAGGCTATCGTGCAAGGTGTTCCTTTTGCTGAAGCCAATAAAGAAATATTCAAAAAGAAGAAAAGAGAAGCCTTTCATGCCAAAATGTTTTATAGTCGATTTGGCATGTCTTCCATTCGTCTTATTTCTTCAAACACCAATTTTGTAAAAAAGTGTTTTGATATAGGAGTGGAGAGATAATCCTCTTGAGAGAGGCAAGAAGAGCAGGCAGACCATCATCTAACTCCTATACCAGAGAAGCCAATCCACGAAACACCAATAGAGAATCGTGGGTGATACGGCATGTGATGTCGGGAGAAAAAGAAAATTCGTTGCCTCCTGTGACAAACACATGAAGGTCTGGATGTTCTTTCTGCAACTGACGGATATACCCTTCTATCTCAAACCGTGCACCATTGACAGCAGCCGAAAGCATGGCAGTAGGAGTGTCATGTCCAAAAAGTTCGGGATAGGCCTCTGCCTGAACAAGCGGAAGCATGGCTGTATGTTCATGCATAGCCGTGAGCCTCAATTGCACTCCTGGAGAGATAGAAGTACCGATGAGTTCGCCTTCCACAGAAATACAATCGTAGGTGATACAAGTGCCCGCATCAACAACGAGCAAGGTATGGTCAGGATCTTGCACCAGCGCACCCATATCGGCAGCCCAACGGTCTGCACCGTAAGTGGCAGGAATGCCTGTAACCTCCTTAACAGAACAAGGTGTTGAACTCTTGAGCCAATAAATTGGCAGGTGTAGTGCATCAAGTGCAGCGATAAGTTCATCATCTTTTTCTGCCACAGAAGAGATTCTCACATCAGAAAATGGGAAAGCCGACATAAGTCGCGAGAAGGTTTCTCCCCACGATTCATGCCGACGTTCAAAATGCAGAATTCCTACATTAGAATCGATTTCATCGGAGGATTGAAGAGCAGTAAATGTGGAATCTACAACAGCCAACTTTTCCGATGTATTGCCTATATCAATGAGTAATTTCATTTGCAAAGAGGGATTTACCAACTACCTGCACCTCCTCCGCCTCCTCCACCACCAGAGAAGCCACCACCGCCAGACCAACTGCCACCAGAACCAGAACTGGAACTATCATGACTCACAATGTTCATGGTCTTGCAACAAGATGTGTTGAGGTTATTGACAAGATGTGAGGTAAGCGCATAACCCGTGAGAGTGGTAGAAGAATTATCATACCAATCAGGATTCTCCACATGAATATCCTTGAAGAGCTTTGACCACTTATTGCTCAAACCAAACACCATTGCATAAGGGAGCACCTTATAGAAATAAGCAGGGTCTGCAGCTTGCAAAGCCTCAAGACGAGGTTTCTCCGCTGTCTTGATAAACTCTCTAAATCCCAAAAGACGACCAGCCATCTGGATACGGTATTCAGTATCCACATTAAAGTCGCCAATCATCTCAACAAGGAGAAAGCATGACACATAAATGGCAAGAGCCACCCATTTGTTCATTGGAGCGCCATAAGCAAGCAAGACATTGACGTATAATTCATATATACCCCACATACAAAGTGCCTTGACAATGAACAAGACAATACGCTTCCATTTGGAACTAAATATATCCCTACCACTGAAATAGAGGCGTGTGCATGCGCCCACAATGAATGGGATGCACCACAAGAATCCCTGCACAATCCATTCCCAAAGGTCGAAAGTCTGAGTGACTGAATTAGTACTAAACATACCCCAACTGAAAATCAGCAACAAGAAGTAGAGACCTATACACCAGGAATAATGAGAAAGGGCCTTATTGCCACTGAAATAATTAGAAAGTGAGTCCTTAATGTCTTTCACTTCTGTTGGATGTTCGCCCATTTCATCGAGACAAACTGTATCTCCTTTAGAAAAAAGGAGATTCATCATCCGCTTCTGGTACTCTGGAACTTCTTTAGGAAGATCCTTTTTCTTGGAGACATAAGTGGTGGAAGTCTTTTTGCTGAAGAAACCACTACTTTTCTCTTCCTCTTCTACAATGGAAAGATAACCCTTTCCTGCAAACCACGGAATAAGGGAAGCCAAATCAACTGGATCCACTTCACCGTCAATGATAGTACCCACCTCACCACTCGATACGTCATCAGGAGGATAGAACTCAATAACTTTCGTAGGAGTTCTCCGACCTTTCTTGAAGAGATAATAAACTATTAGAATGATGAGCATAATGGTGATGCCCATGAAAACATAGTGGAAAGCATAATTGACAGCCTTCACATCTTCATAATAGCCTTCGGGAAGTTTGGCATAGATGGTAATGCCGTGTTTAGGTTGTACATTCTCAGCCCTACCTGTTATGAAGTGAGCGTTTGCCTTGACGGTCAAACCTTCCACTTTACTTTCTGTTGAGCCGTACTCACCACTATATATCTCCAAACGCTTCTGAATATCGGAAGGCAGAGGTTTTTCAAACTCCACACGGAAGGTAAACTTCTTTATTTCTTCGTTGTAATCAGTGCCCAGAATGGTATGGAAGATGTAGTCATACTGAGGACGGCGGTCCTCACGATAGACATATTTATAACTGATAATATAACGATGCTTGCCTGCAACGAGTTCATCGGGACTTCCAATACGAATAATGGTATTTTCAGACTCTTCTGACACTTGATATTCTCCACCTTCCACTCTAATATCCTCCACATCACTCACATAGTCAAAATTTCGCCAATCCTGCACGACCTGACCCTGGTTATACTCAGGAGTTTGACCAGGATCTTGAGATATATCATGATTAAGAGAGAATGTATAAGGAATGTAGCGATAGATGCCATGACGAGGTTCGGTAAAGAACACATCCATCGTTTCAGTCACTTCCCATACATTATCCGTATGCACCACTGCCTCCACATGAATGCTCTCATAATAAAAGCCACCATCATCTGCTCTCGCTGCTACATGAAGCAAAGAGAAGACAAAAAGAAATAAATAACGGAATTGTTTCATATATCTATATATTTATATCAACCACTTTACGCTCCCGTTCACTCTCCACGGCATACATAGGGTATTCCTTGAAGCCAAAGACACCTGCAACAAGATTGAGAGGGAATATCTGACAAGCATTGTTGAACTGACGCACACTACCATTGTAATAACGACGAGAGAAAGCGATTTCTTCTTCCATCTTGGCAAGATTGTTTTGCAAGTCAAGAAAATTCGTATTTGCCTTCAACTCTGGATAGGACTCAGCCACAACCAATAGTTTCTGAAGAGCATCACCAATCCTCATCTCACTCTGCACTGACTGTGTAAGATTGTCCGAACTAACCCCACTGCGTGTGTTGGCAATATCACAAAGCGTCTCCGATTCATGTCTGGCATAACCCTTCACAATATCAACCAGATTCGGGATGAGATCATAGCGTTTCTTAAGATAGACGTCCATGGTGGAGAAAGCCTCCTTCACTTTATTACGCAGTCGCACCAGACTATTATAAGTAATAAGCACAAAGAGAAGAAGAAGAGTCACAGATACACCAATAATAAGACTGACAATTGTAATAGATGCCATATGATACGGTATTTATGGATAAACAAAAAAGAACTTACGAACCGAGATCCTGTTCAATGAACTGCAACAATCGCTCCACAGCATCTGTCTCAGGGATATTCTTCTCAATACAAATCTTCTGCTTGTATAGAGAGACCTTGCCAACCCCTGCGCCCACATACCCATAGTCTGCATCAGCCATTTCTCCTGGTCCGTTCACAATACATCCCATGATACCTATCTTGAGTGTAGAAAAACGAGGATCTTTGACAGCGCGCTGACTAACAGCAGAGCGAATCTTTGCAATCGTTTCTTCAAGGTCGTATAGTGTGCGACCACAACCTGGACAACTGATGTATTCAGTTTTAGTGAATTTGATACGGGCTGCCTGCAGAATGCCATCCGCCAACTCAACAAGTTTAGCCTCATCAAAACCCTCATTGCGTATGATAAGTTTATGAGCCAAACGATCAATGAAAATAGAACCCACAGTCATTGCTGCCTTGAGTTGAAGATCTTCCCAAGATGTCTCATGAAGCGTGAGTGCAACGGTGTCATCAGCAATGGAAGCCTTACACTCTTCACGAAGAGCAGCACATTCCTCGATGAAACCGACCAGTTTCTTCGCTACAGGAATCTCGCGCTCAGGAGCCTCCGAAAGAGAGATGCGTATGGTATCGCCAACACCCTCACAGAGCAAAGCCCCAATACCCACAGCACTCTTCACACGTCCATCCTCGCCTTCGCCTGCTTCAGTCACTCCCAAATGAAGAGGAAAAGCCATGCCTTCTTTATCCATTTGGCTGACAAGGAGACGAACCGTAGTAACCATCACAACGGTATTGCTCGCTTTGATAGAAATGACAACATCTTTGAAATCTTCACGCACACAAACACGCAGAAACTCCATACAAGATTCGACCATGCCAGCAGGAGTATCTCCATATCGAGACATGATGCGGTCGCTCAAAGAACCATGATTAACACCAATGCGAATAGCCGTGTGATGTTCCTTGCAGATCCGAAGGAATGGAATAAAACGCTCTTCTATCTTCACGACTTCATCGGCATATTCCTCATCCGTATAGGATATTTTCTTGAATGTGCGGGCAGGATCAACATAATTGCCTGGGTTAATGCGCACTTTTTCACAGATAGCGGCAGCCACATCAGCTACAGCCGCATTGAAATGCACATCAGCTACAAGAGGAACTGTATAGCCATCCGCACGAAGAGCCTGACTGATGTTCCTCATGTTGTGAGCCTCACGCTGCCCTTGAGTGGTGAAACGCACAATCTCACCTCCCACATCAACAATGCGCTTGGCTTGAGCCACAGAACCCTCCGTATCCATGGTGGAAGTATTGGCCATAGACTGCACCCTAATAGGACATGCTCCACCTATCACCAAACCTCCCACACGAACTTCGGATGTTTTTCTTCTCTGATATGTCATAAACAATATTTTTTCAAAAAGAAATTATAATCAGTTGCACTTGAAAGCAAACTTCACTTCCTTAAGGTCTGCATTAGCTTTCTCTATCTTCCGACAAAGACCTTTCTTGTAGGCAGCAAACTTCTCTGCAAGAGCCTCATCAGAAAGCGCCATCATCTGAACAGCCAAGATTGCGGCATTGAGAGCACCATTGATAGCCACTGTAGCAACAGGAATGCCAGGAGGCATCTGCAATATGGAATATACAGCATCCACGCCATCAAGTGTGCTACCCTTGACAGGTACACCAATGACTGGAAGTGTAGTACTTGCCGCAATAACACCTGGAAGTGCCGCAGCCATGCCAGCACCTGCAATAATAACCTTGAGACCACGAGACTTTGCACCCTTGGCAAATTCCTCCACTGCATCGGGAGTACGGTGTGCGGAAAGAGCATTCATCTCAAAAGGAATCCCCATTTCATCGAAAAATTCGGCAGCCTTCGACATCACTGGAAGATCTGAGGTACTGCCCATAATAATTGATACCACTGGTTTCATATATTCTTTATTTTATTAGATAATTCCAATCAAAAACCTGCATCCAACTGAAAAGAAGGAAAATCATGGTGACTGCATAGCCAATACCATAGCCTACAAGAACTTGCGCCAAACTATGCTGGCGAAGAATGATACGGCTTGTGCCCAGTGCTCCTGATAGCAAAAGCAAGAAGCAATAAGGCCAAACAGGATTATAAGTAAACAGGATGCTGAAGGCATTGAGTGCCCCCATCAAACCGCCTATCCCTACCATGTGGGTACTCACTTTCCACCATGCATTGATGGTAACACAGATAATCTGGCAAATCAGAGCTGCCATTACAACACTTCGGATAAACATAGCCATATTCATCCTTGACATGATCACAAGACATGCCCCATAACTCAAAAGAGTAAGAATATATGGCAAATGACGGTGCTCACGGTGACTTAGTTCCAGATGAGTCCACTTCTTAAAAAGACGGAGGGTTGTGATGCCTAACGTTGGGACAAAGACTGTGAGAAGATACACCAAAGAAAGAATAAAAATCTTGTATCCCCATGGAAGCAAGCGGATATAACTAAAAAAGAATAGCCCAATGAAGACCCACAAAGGGGCATACAACGGCATGAAGAGGCTTGACATGACCTTGGCAATCTTAATCAGCAATTTGTTATCCATTTAAATATTCTTTTCTGGCAATTTCAACAAGTTCCACTTTCCGTGTCATTATCCACGTCGATTATTCATAGATGGGATACCCATTTCTTTACGATATTTGGCTATCGTTCTGCGTGCAAGGGTAATTCCTCTCTTCTTCATCAAATCAACGATTTTATCGTCAGAATATGGATTCATCTTATCTTCTGAATCCACCATCTCTTGTATCATTTCACGAACCTTTCGACCATCCACCTCCTCGCCCACAGCATTCTTGCGTGTAAGTTTGAAGAAAGACGAGAGTGGATATATACGACCGTCAAGAAGAGCATGCTTGGAGTTGCAAACCCGAGAGATCGTGGACACATCATAACCAGACTTGCGTGCAACATCTTCCAAAACCAATCGTTGCTTATCGTCTTCATCCTTAGAAAGAATAAAGTCTCGTTGCAAATCTATAATAGCCTTCATTGTATCGTAAAGGGTGCGACGACGCTGTTTGACAGACTCGATAAACATTTGTGCTGAATCTATCTTCTGTCTTGTGTACATCATACCCTCCTTTTCGCTACGTGTCATCTTGGAAGGATGCGCATGGAAAGTCTTCAGTTGATTGATATAATCACGGCTAACATGCAAACGAGGAATCTCCCCACTATTCAATCGCATATCAATGTGTCCATCCAAATCTGTTTCCACGATGAAATCGGGAATTTGTGTCTGAACTCTATCAGAAGAAGCCTCGCTTAAGGCAAAACCTGGATTAACATTCAATTTCTTGATTTCATCGAACAAAGCCTCAACCTGCACTGAAGATACACCTAACTGATTCTTCAGCCTCTCCTTATTCTTGTTGAGAAAAAGATCATAATAGTCTGCTATAATCTTACGTTCTAAATGAAGAACTTTCTGCTTGACAGGAGAAAGTATCCCCTCTTCATCGTTGAGCTGACGATCAATCTGCAAAAGCAAACATTCTTGCATAGAACGGGCACCTATACCTGCGGGATCAAAACTCTGAAGAATGGACAAGACCTGTTCCACTTCTTTCTCGGTCACATCAAGATACTCCTTGAAAGCCAACTCGTCGGTAATTGCAGCAATAGGGCGATCTATAAATCCACGATTATCCAGAGAACCTATCAAATATGTCAAAACTTTCCCTTCTTTCTCCGTCAAATCATAATTCACTGCTTGTTCTTGAAGATAGTCGATAAAAGACCCACTATCACCCAACGGTAATTCGTTGCGCTCTTCAGAATTCGCAGAAGAGACATAAACAGGCAAGTCATCGTCACTATAAGCCATCAAATCAGACAGTTCTTTGCCTTCCGCTTCCCCATAGGGGTCATCTCCTGTATCATTTGCCTCATTTTCGGGGGAATCAGTAGAAGAAGCCTCATCATAATCATCAGTTCCGCCCTCTTCCAAAGCAGGATTATCCATCATCTCCTTCTTTACCTGTTGCTCAAATTCAGCGATAGGCATTTCTAAAAGGCGGACCACCTGAAGCTGTTGTTGAGACAGCCTAAGTTGCTGTTCCGCCTTCTGCTCTTGAATTTGTGTCAATGATTGAGGCATAACCCGACTATTTTATGCAAAGTTAGGCAAAAAAACATTAAACAACAAAAGGAATCACAAAAAATGATTATCTTTGCAAAAAATAAAAATAGTATGGAAGATTTCGTACATCTCCATGTACATACTCAATATAGCATCCTTGACGGACAAGCAGCCATTCCAAAATTAGTGGATAAAGCTATAAAGAACGGAATGAGAGGCATGGCCATCACTGACCATGGAAACATGTTTGGCATCAAGGAGTTTTTCAACTATTGCAACAAAATCAACAAAGAGAAGCCAGAAGAAGAGAAGTTCAAACCTATCTTTGGCTGCGAGGTGTATTGTGCCCGCAGAGATCTGCACTCAAAAGAGAACAATGCGTTAGACAAGAGTGGCTGGCATCTTATCTTATTGGCAAAGAATGAAGTGGGATACCACAACCTTATCAAGATTGTGAGTGAAGCGTGGGTAGATGGTTATTATCACCGACCACGTACTGACCACCATTCCCTTGAGCTGCATCATGAAGGAATTATTGCATCATCAGCATGTCTGGCTGGTGAGATACCTCGCTATATCAAGAATGGTCAAATTGAGGCAGCAGAGAAATCTATCGAATGGTTCAAAAGTGTCTTTGGCGAAGATTTCTACATAGAACTGATGAGGCATGAGGTGAAAGATCCAAACCAACGTGCCAATAGAGACACATTCTTAGAGCAGAAAGCTGTTGAACCAATGCTGATCAAGTTGGCAAGAAAGCACAACGTGAAGATTATCTGCACCAACGACTCTCACTTTGTGGACGAAGAGAATGCAGAAGCACACGACCGACTGCTTTGCCTCTCAACAGGAAAAGATTTAGATGACCCCAACCGCATGCTGTATAGCAAGCAAGAGTGGTTCAAAACCAGAGAGGAGATGAATGAGGCATTCCATGATATTCCAGAAGCACTGAGCAACACTGTAGAGATTCTGGACAAAGTGGAAACCTACAGCATTAACCATGAACCCATCATGCCTTTCTTTGCTATTCCAGAGAGTTTTGGCACAGAAGAACAATGGCGTGAGAAATTCACAGAAGAGGACATCTTCAATGAGTTCACACGAGATGAGAATGGCAAAGTCATATTGTCACAAGAAGAGGCGGAGAAGAAAATAAAGAAGTTAGGTGGAATCCAGAAATTATACAGAATCAAGTTCGAAGCAGACTATTTGAAGGAAATCACATATAAAGGTGCAAGAACACTCTACGGAGACCCTATTCCACCAAATGTAAAGGACTTGCTTGATTTCGAACTGCACGTGATGAAGACCATGGGCTTCCCTGGCTACTTCTTGATTGTGCAAGATTTCATCAACTCTGCCCAAAAAGACTTGGGAGTTTGGGTTGGACCTGGTCGTGGCTCTGCAGCAGGAAGTGCTGTAGCCTACTGCTTAGGAATCACCAAGATAGACCCCATTAAGTACGACCTGCTGTTTGAACGTTTCCTGAACCCCGACCGTATATCTCTCCCTGATATTGATACCGACTTTGACGATGACGGACGCGGAAAGGTTCTCCAATGGGTCACTGAAAAATATGGAACAGAGAAGGTTGCACACATCATCACTTATGGCACAATGGCCACCAAGCTTGCCATCAAGGATGTGGCACGAGTACAAAAAGTCCCACTACCCATCGTTAATGCTCTCTGCAAGGCTATTCCCGATAAACTTCCTAATGGAAAGAAGATGAACCTGGCAAATGCCATTGAGTGTGTGCCCGAACTAAAGGACGCAACCACCTCACCCGATCCATTGTTGAGAGATACGATGAGATTTGCGCAGATGTTGGAGAACAACGTGAGAAACACAGGAGTACATGCTTGTGGAACTATTATTTGTCGCGATGCCATCGACGACTGGGTACCTGTAAGTACAGCGGAGGACAAAGAAACAGGAGAGAAGTTGAGATGCACGCAGTATGATGGACACGTGATCGAGGAGACTGGACTCATCAAGATGGACTTTCTCGGCTTGAAGACCCTCTCTCAGCTGAAGGAAGCTGTGATAAACATCAAGGAGAGTTTAGGTATTGATATAGATGTGGACAAGTTAGACATCACCGACGAAGCAACCTACCAGCTCTATTGCGATGGAAGAACCGTGGGCACATTCCAGTTTGAATCTGCTGGCATGCAGAAATATTTGCGTGAACTGCAACCATCCGTATTTGAGGATTTGATTGCCATGAATGCGCTCTATCGACCAGGACCTATGGACTACATTCCCGATTTCATCGATAGAAAACAAGGAAGGAAGCCTATTGAGTACGATATTCCATGTATGGAAAAATACCTCAAGGACACCTATGGAATCACAGTCTATCAGGAGCAAGTGATGCTTCTTTCACGACAGTTGGCAGACTTCACCCGAGGAGAGAGTGATAAGCTCCGTAAGGCCATGGGCAAGAAGATGAAAAACATCGTAGATGCGATGAAACCAAAGTTCATTGAGGGTGGAAAGAAAAATGGTCATGATCCTAAGGTATTGGACAAGATTTGGGGCGATTGGGAGAAATTTGCTTCTTATGCCTTCAACAAGTCACATGCCACCTGCTACTCATGGTTAGCCTATCAGACCGCTTTCCTTAAAGCGAACTTCCCTGCTCAATTCATGGCAGCCGTAATGAGCCGCTCACTCGACAACATCACAGACATCAGAAAACTAATGGATGAATGCAAGCAGATGGGCATCAGCACCTTAGGACCTGACGTGAATGAATCCAGACACAAGTTCTCTGTGAACCAAAGAGGTGACATCCGCTTTGGAATGGGGGCTATCAAGGGTGTAGGAGAGGCCGCAGTACAGTCCATCATCGACGAACGAGAGAAAAATGGCCCTTACAAAACCGTGTTTGATTTCTTTGAACGTGTAAACCTCACCCAATGCAACAAGAAAAGCATTGAAAGTTTGGTGAATGCAGGTGCCTTTGATAGTTTCAAGGAAGTAACTCGTGAAACATTTGCCGCAAATGGGCAGAAACCAGGAGAGACATACTTGGATGTGCTGAGCCGCTATGGAATTAGTTATCAGCAAGACAAATTCCAAGCACAGACCTCTCTCTTTGGAGAAATGGATATTGCCATCAGCCACCCTCCTCTCCCTAAAGAGATTCCTGTGTGGGGCAATCTGGAGAAATTAAACAAAGAGCGTGAACTGGTGGGCATATACCTCTCAGCCCATCCTTTAGACGAATATTCTGTGGTGTTGGACTATGTGTGCAATACAAAGATGAACCAATTGGAGGACAGAGAAGAACTGGCAAAAATGGAAGAGGTGATTGTGGGAGGCATTGTGTCGGGTGTTCGCACCGGTGAAACCAAGAACGGTAATTTATATGGTATCGTGAAGTTGGAAGACTTTGAAGGCAATGGAGAATTGGCTCTGTTTGGCAATGATTGGATAACATACCGCAACTTCTTTATGGAAGGAGCATCATTGTATATCCGTTTGAAATCAGAGCCACACAAGTATAAAGCCGGACAGTATAACCTCAACATCAAATCGGTGGAGCTACTATCCGATGTAAAAGACAAGGTGATTCACAAGGTCACATTCAATGTGCCCTTAGACCTACTCACACCAACCATGGTGGAAGATTTGGCTGAAATCGTGGAAGAAGAGCCTGGCGAAGCCGAACTCTTCTTCAACATCCACACGACAGACAGCAACAAAATATCACTCATGTCTCGCAAAACGAAGGTAAGGATGGGCAAAAGAATGGCTCAATACATTCGTGAGCATGAAGAAATAGAAATAAAAGTGAATTAAAATACAATTATTAACCCCAACAAAATCGCTAAATTATGGAAATCAACGATTCTAATTATGGTGAAGTATTGGCACAGAACAAGCCAATGGTTCTCGACTTCTGGGCAACATGGTGTGGTCCTTGTCGTATGGTAGGCCCTGTTATTCAAGAATTGGCTGACCAATACGAAGGTCAGGTCATTGTAGGCAAAGTAAACATTGAGGAAGATGCAGATGATTTGGTAGCCAAATTTGGCATCCGCAACATCCCTACCATTCTCTACATGAAGGACGGTGAAGTGGTAGATAAGGTGGTGGGAGCTGCCCCAAAAGCCACACTCGAAGAGAAACTTAAAGCACTACTCTAATGGCCAGCATTGATGACGAAATCCTCCGTGGAGCAGAAGAAGACGCAAAGGAGGTTGCCTTCATCCAGAACTACATGGGTTCGGAAAACCGCGAACTCTTCACGGAAGAAGACATATACTACTGTCTTGATGTCATGCTGGAGCATCTGGACCAGATGAGTGACCAGGCTGACAATGAAGGTTTTATTGACATCAACACTGAAGAAATTGCCTCATACATCCAAAAGAAAGCAAAAAAAGAAGGCATGGGTCCTTACGAACTCGATGCCCTTATTCTTTTAATCGATGCAGAACTGGAATATAACGAGCAATTAGATCAGGAGTCCTAACGTTATAGGAAAAACGTTTCAGAACGATACTTTCCTACTTCCATCCGCATCCTCCTCTATGGTGACCTTGACGGCATCATCGGGGAGGATGTTTTCTATCAGTTCTGGCCATTCCATGAAGCACACATTACCTGAATAGACATAATCCTCGTATCCTATATCAAACGCCTCCTGTTCTTTCTTGATACGATAGAAATCAAAATGATAAACAGATTCGCCCTCGCCATCTACATATTCATTGACAATGGCAAAAGTGGGAGAATTGATAACATCTTCCACACCCATAGCCTCACAAACAGCCTTGATAAAGGTGGTTTTTCCTGCACCCATCTTTCCATAAAAGGCAAACACCCTATGTTCGCCCATTGCAGCCACAAATTTTTTTGCCGCATCGTCTAACTCATCTATAGACCTGATAATGATTTCCATTAAATTATGAATGTTTTTTCTTTAATGCAAGTTCAACGAATAATATTTTTCTGTAGAGGGACGATTGCAATAATAATATTGTCATTTCATGATGCTAAAACATCAAGAAACACAAATAACAGTTGCTACGCTCACCGAGGACAAAGTTACAGAAATATTCTATATGACAGATGAAATCCACTGATTTTTTGACATGACGACACCTAAATATACACTAAACACTGATAAAAAGAGGTGTTTCCTACAATTATTGAAGTAAATATAGAAGAGGAAATGATAGAGAAAAAAGAGCACAGAAACCCAACAGGAACAACTACAACAAGGCACTCTCCTCTCTCTGAAATCAAGAGCCCATGCCTGTGATTGGCACAAGTTAGCAACGGGCGGTTTCTCCTGATGAATGGGATGCGTGACAAGTCTTATCTTCTTCATGCTGGAAACCTCTTGTTGGGGAGAGGAAACATAAGTCTTCCAATAAAGAAGGAAACAACAGAAAATTCTCAGCAATTAGACACATCGTATCATCGAAGCATGCTTCATGCTCCAACGAACAATGCTTCGATGGCAAACGAACAATGCTTCAAGTGTCAATGAACAATGGTGCGAAGACCAATGAACCATGCGTGCGTTTTCAATCAACAAGCGCATCAATCCTTAAAAACCATAATCCATTGTTTTTCATACGGATATAACAAACCCATGCAGTAATCCATACTTCATCCAGCATCTTGGGAAAGTCGTCCATCAGCACAGTCTTCCTTCCTCTTTTTTCAACTCCGCTACTGAAGTGGCATTTCAGCAGAAGACATCACTATTTTTTACAGGAAATGAAAGCGTGAAGCATGGTCAAAAAGAAGCACAAGCACACCCCCTTCTTCCAAGTTCGGCAGAACTACGTTAGATGACCGAAGGAGAATCAATCTATGTGGACACATTTATTCAAACTATCTTCGCTTGCTGCGCATGGAAACTAATGGAACAAGCATTTCCTCCATTGAGATTCCTCCATGTTGGAAGGTATTCTTATAGTAGTTCACATAGTAGTTGTAGTTGTTAGGATAGGCAAAGAAATCATCATTTTGAGCAAAAATGTAAGTGGTGCTGATATTGGGCGATGGAAGGAATACTGCCTTAGGGGCTTTCACTTCATACACCTGCTTAGGGTTGTAACTAAGATTTTTGCCCAATTTATATCGAAGATTTGTGTTGGTATTCTTATCGCCAATCACCTTGATAGGATTGTTCACACGGATAGACCCATGATCTGTCGTGACGATGATGCGCGCATCTGTCTGCGCCAATTCCTTGAAGAGTTCACGAACAGGCGAATTGTGAAACCAAGAGGCTGTGATACTCCGATAGGCCTTCTCGTCGCTTGCCAGTTCACGAACCATTCTTGACTCTGTGCGGGCATGACTAAGCATATCAATAAAGTTAATAACCAACACATTCAAATCATTGTCTCTCAGGTTTCTAAACCTTTCCACCAACTTCTCTGAATCAGAGGAGTTGTTGAGTTTGAAGTAGGAGAAAGTGTGTTTGCGGCGATAACGGTCTAACTGGGTTTGAATAAGTGGGGCTTCATTCAAGTTCTTTCCTTCTTCTTCATCCTCATCCACCCATAGTTCTGGAAACATCTGGGCTATCTGGTTAGGCATCAAGCCAGAGAAGATGGCATTGCGTGCATATTGGGTTGCTGTAGGAAGGATGCTGAGACAGAGCTGTTCGTCAAAAGCAAAGTCATCAGTCAGGTCTTTTGAAATCTCACGCCACTGGTCATAGCGAAAGTTGTCAAATACAAGGAGAAAAACCTTCTCTCCCTTATCTAACAAAGGAAAGACTACTTTCTTGAAAATATCGGGTGACATCAGAGGACGCTCCTCTCCATTCTGCACCCAATTCATATAGTTTTTCCGCACGAACTTGGCAAACTCGTTGTTGGCTTCTGCTTTCTGAATCTTGAGCATTTCAGACATCTCGCTGCCTGTTTCTGAAAGTTCCAATTCCCAATAGACCAAACGACGATAAATCTCCTTCCACTCATCGAGGGTGTAGGAACCATTGATTTGCATACCAATCTTGGAAAAATCCTGTTGGTAGCCTGTGTTGGTCACTTCTGTCTCGATTTCACGCTTATGAAGATGCTTTTTCAGCGTCAAGAATATTTGATTGGGATTGACAGGTTTAATCAGGTAGTCTGCGATTTTGAAACCTATTGCCAAGTCCATGATATTCTCCTCTTCGCTCTTTGTCACCATGACAATGGGAATGGTTGGATGTATTTCCTTGATACGAGCCAATGTCTCCAGACCACTCAAGCCTGGCATGTTCTCATCGATAAAAACCAAATCGAACGAACGACTTCGACACAGGTCAAGTGCATCCTGACCGTTAGTAGCTGTAACGACTTCATAGTCTTTTTTTTCAAGGAAGATAACGTATGCCTTCAGCAATTCAATCTCGTCATCCACCCATAGTAATGTTCCGTTCATAATGGTGACCTGGTATCAGAAGATATAATTATCGTCATTCCAATCATCTGCGTTCTCTTCGCCGCCCTCTTCTATAGGTTCGGGCAACTCTGTAGGCTCATCAAGGCTGGTAGGTTCATCCTCACTGATTTGCAGAGACCCTACTCGATCAAAATACTCATCATAGAAGTCGAAGTAATCAGCAAAGCTCAATCCTCTCATCAATTTCTTCAAATTCTCTTCACTAATGATAAAGCACTTCAGTCCTTGCAGTTTGTAAGCCATTTCTGCATGATTCATCAATCTGTGCAAATAGATGTACGCTTCATCGTAGTTGAGGAAAGAACGAACCTGCATCATATTGATTCCATCGCCTTTCTCTATAGAAATGTCAAAGTTGCGAACTGTAAAGATCGTGAAGTTGTATCTCGCCATCTCATAGAGCAGTTGATTTTCATCAATGGAGTCTGGCTCATAGGCTACCGCAAACACAAATGAAGCGTTCTTCTCGGGATTAAAGGTGGAGTCATTCAACAAAGAATCCTCCTCGTCTGCCAATCCCCTACGGCGTTCCCAAATACTACCCATCTCAAACCTGCCACCCTGCAACAATCGACCCTCTCTCAACCCTTTCACATAAAGACCCGCTAATTCGCTCACACTGGACTGAGGGTATTTCTCCACCAAAGTGCGAAGGTCGCTCATGAAACGCTCTCTATCGCCCATTTCCAATCTACCCAAAGCCTCCAGAAACATGAAGCGTGGACGATTTTCTCCTTCTGGGTATGCGTGGGCCATATCTTGACTGTTGCGAATGACAGTCTGATAATCCTGGAACTTGAAAGCGTCGTATGTTGCCTGATAGACCGAATCCTCTATGTATTTACCATAACGTCCTTTATACTCAAAGTTAGGGTCGGCAATCAGTTTGCTATGTTCATTATCAGGATATTCTGCTATCAGACGCTGGCGATAATCTTCCGCATCTTCTCGTCGTCCCATTCTTGAATAAAGTTGGAACATGTTGTAGTAAACCTCATCTATCTGCTGGAAGTTTGGGAAGTGCAACAGAATACGCTGGAATGTTCTTTCTGCCAGAGGGAAATTATCCATTCTATCTTTATAGATAACTGCAGAGCCATACAATCCATCGACTAAAGAAGCATTTGAAGCCGCCATCTGTTCATCGGTAAATGGAATATCCTTCAAATAGTATTCTGGACGATGTGGGTCGTTGGCATATTCTTCTGCCATGACAGAATCTTTCTCCGACTTGGAGAGTTTCCTTCCTTTATTGGCTTGGTAAATACTATCTTCCACTGCTGCAATACTGTCCTGAACCATCTTCATGCTATCTGAAAGTGATTCATCATTGAAGTCGTTCAGTACTGTTTTGTTTTTGCGACGCCAGTCATCAGAAAGAGTACGAGAGCCCCACTTCTTCTCAAACTCCTTCTTACCTGCTACCACAGTTGTTGGATTGTAGAAATACCACACAGCAGTAGTTCTCCCTGCGCGATTGACCACGCCCTGCTGAGCGTTGGCAACTCCTGCACGCTGAGTTGCGCTGGTTTGTCTATTTCCTGCCTCTAAAGCCAACTTTTCCTCCTCACGCTCTTTCTTCTTCAGTTCTTCTATTGTCTTCTTTATTTTCCCCATGCGAGTCACGGAATCCAATCTTGCCATCATCTGCAAACTATCTTGCAGTTCAACAGCAGAAGCATAAGGGAGGAGTTCTTCCAGAATCTTACTGCGCTCATCAACTTCTTTATAACTTTCGTGTTCCTTATCTAAAAGACCTAAAGCCTGAGAATAGCATTGTTGAGCATCAACAAATTTTTCTTTCTCCCAATATAATTGCCCAAGATGGAGCAACACTACACCCTTCTCTATACCATTACGAGAGCCTTTCTCCACACCGTCCCTATAAGCCCAGATGGCACGAGTAGTATCATTTTTGGAAAGATATATATTTCCGATAGCATAATAGACCTGATCCAAATAGTCTTTATTCTTAGGGTTTTTGGCCATGGACCTTAGTTTGCGAATCATTTGTCCCGAACGGTTTTTAGACATGGATTCGCTCATCAGGATTCTTGCATTGAACTCTAATTCATAGGGAGGATTCTTGTGAACTACTTTCTTGAAATATTTATATGCTTCTGGATCATGCCCTATCTTATGATAGAGCTGCCCCAACAGCAAATACATCCTTGCTCTGGGAAGGCTGCGATGTTCGTCCTTCAACGCTTTCTCTATATTTAGGATAGCCTCGGGGTATTGCTTCTGACGCAACTGCACATCAGCTAAAACAGAAGATTTCAAAGGAATCAGTTTGTCAGGGAAACTGTCTCTTTGAGCACGGGAAACAAGTTCCTCCGCATCGTAGAACCATTCCATCTCTGCATAACATCGTGCCTCAAGCAGACGTGCTCTGGCCACAAGGTCGGGCTTTGAGAAATACAATCGCTGAATATAGGCAAAAGTGGATGCTGCTTCCATGTATTCGCCTTTTCGGAACTGAGCCTCGCCCATCAAGAACCATGCTCTCCATAGAAAAGGGTTATACTCCTTCTGGCTAAGCCATATTCTATCTTTCGCTGTTTTGGCACGGTTCTTATTCCACTCTGGACGTTTTGTGATGCTATGCATCTTGATGGTCTTCTGGCACTTCTCCAACGTGCGATCAAAATTACTTGATCCTATCTTGGTCGTTGCCTTGTTGCCTGTCAGATATAAAGGAATAATTTCAGTAAAGTTATCTTTATTACCTTCTTCTTGAAGCAGACGCCCCTCCTTGAAGGCCTCATTGCCATTGTAGTAGGTGTTGTACCTTGCCTTAAATGCCTGCACACGACGTGTAAGAGGCGTATTCTTATCGGTAGAGCACGCCACAAGCAGTAGAAGAAATACCGCACAACTGAATGATATGCAACTAATGCGCTTCAACAAAAGGATTTTATAGACATTCTAATAACGAAAACAAGGGAGATTTTATTGCTATGGTTCACGTCTTTCACCCACAATCATGAAGACTTCGTCCTTCAAATCGTCGGGCAACTCGACTGAACGTAATTGCAGAGAACGCACCCATCCAGCCACCTCATCGTCTCTCATTGTATATAACACATCACGGAACTCATCGATTTCATCAGGTAAATATGCATTGCTTTCTCTTCCTATGAAACGGTCAAGTTCCTCATCATTGTAGTATTCAATCTGCTTACTTACTGCCGCCAAAAGACTCTCTTTCTCACATGTCTCATGCTGACCACAGCACTCCATGTCTTGAATCTGTTTGATGCCAGGAAGACTTTCTATTTCACCATTCGCCAACTTCTTCTTCAGTTTTCTCTCACGGAGAAGACCAAAAATGAATGCTACTATTCCCAATAGTATAAGTGCACCTATAAGATAGAACATAACTGGACAAGTAATTATTATTTAAATTCCGTAGAAGGATCTTTATCCTCCTTGGTTTGAACTATTTCAAATCCTACTTTCTTCAAATCTTCCCAATAGCCAGGATAAGACTTTGACACGACTTGAGGATTGTTTACCAAGATAGACCCAAATTTAAGAGCAGCAGGAGCCAATGCCATTGCCATTCGATGATCTTCATAAGTATCTATCGCAACAGGTTTCTGGTGGGTGCTATTTGGAACTTGTGAAGAAGATTCCCACAAAAGTTCGCTATTGTTCCTGTCCTCTATCTGAAAGCCGAACTTGGCTAATTCCTTCTTCAAGGCTTCAATACGGTCTGTCTCCTTGATTTTAAGACTCTGTAAGCCCGTAAAGTGGAAAGATATTCCCAACAGGCAACATGTCACCACAAAAGTCTGTGCCAAATCGGGCATTTCAAGAAAATCTTGATTTAATCTCTCCACACACTTTCTTGTTTTCTTCAAAATAACCTCATTTCCTCTATGCACTGTACTCACACCCAATTTTTCAAAGACCTTTGCTCCACGACTGTCTCCTTGAAGACTTTGGGCAAACAAGCCGGGAAGCACCACTTCTGCATCATCATTAGGCGACAAAGCCACCATCTCATACCAATAACTGGCAGCACTCCAATCACTTTCCACAAAATAAGGAATTGGTCGATAAGGCAATGGCTTTACTTCGATATTGTTGCTGTCTTTCCAATCTGCTATTGCACCAAAGTCACGCATAACAGCGAGTGTCATGTCTATATACGGACGACTGACGATTTCGCCAGTCAATGACAGCATCAATCCCCGCTTCAATCGAGGACCTATCATCAATAATGCTGAAATAAATTGAGAACTAACACTCCCTGAAAGAGATATTTCTCCTCCTGCAAGAGTGGAATCACCAACAATTCGCAAAGGAGGAAAACCTTCTTTCTCAATATAGTCAATTTGAGCACCCAACTGACGAAGTGCATCAACCAATACATAAATGGGACGATTCTTCATACGGGTGCTACCTGTGATGGTATGCACACCCTCTTTTACTGCCAGTAAGGCTGTAGAAAAACGCATAGCAGTACCTGCAGCCCCTATATCAATCGTATCTGGTTCATTTAACAACCATTCCTGCATGACACGTGTATCATCACAGTCACTCAAATTTGTCACCACAAAATCCTCTCCCGCTAATGTCTGAATCGTAAGAGCACGATTACTGATGCTCTTAGAAGACGGGAGAGTTATTTGTCCACTAATATTAAAAGGTGCTGAAACTTTTATCTGCATATACTTTCTATATTCATTGCAAAGATAGTAATTTTTTCATTGTAAATCACCATATAGATCTACAAAGAGTAAGCGTACATCCATACTTTTTTGTATCTTTGTACAAATTATAATAATACTAACCAAAATGGGAAATAAAGGAATAATCTACACATACGGAAATACGCATATAAGTCCAATGGAACTAATAGGACTCCTTCAGCCCTATCATATCAACTGTGTATTAGATTGCAGAATAAATTCAGGAGAGAAACAAGAAGAATTAAAAACTATACTGAACAAAAACGGCATCTACCACATGTCTTTTCAAATGCACTTCGGATTCTATCCAATGGACGTGAGAGACAATAGGGGAAACATTGTTTATAAAAAAGCCATCTCTACACCTATATTTCAAGAAGGCGTCAAACGTATCGAAACAGGACTCCAAAGAAAATTCGTTATCTGTATGATTGATGCACAAAACAATCTTCTATCAAGCGAAAGATTTACTATTGTAGGAAAGTATCTGAAAGAAAATTACGAAATTAGACATATTCAATCCAATTGTCATTATAAAACTCAAGAACAGGTTGAATATGATATAGCCAACTATAAAGGAAGAATCAAAGAGAAAAGATTAGAAGCGCTCCAAACAGGAAAATCTGGAGAAGAACTTGCAGCACTTTACCTTTCCTCGCAAGGATACCAGGTCTTGGACATGAATTGGAATCTACATCGTGGATGCGAACTCGATATTGTGGCGCTAAAAAATAACATCCTGCATTTCATTGAGGTCAAGACAAGAAGAAGTGACAAATACGGAGAGCCTCAGACAGCTATTAATTATAGGAAAATGAAGAATCTTCTCAAAGCAATCTCTGAATATCGGCACAGAAGATTTCACACAAACATGCCTTATCAAATGGATAGCATTGCCATCATATACAGATCCGAAGAAGACTATGAACTAAAACATTTCTTGGATATAAGAACAGATGGCGGTGCTTGTGATTCTGTCCGTACATACCACAAGAGACCCTCAGAATAACCGTCTTCCACTATCCATATAGTGATTCTTTCCAGTCTCTGTAGCTTTCGGAATCGTGCCTTTCCCGAAGGAGTGATGGGGACTGGCGTTAGGTGCTAAGGCAGAAAATCCCTTCCAGCCCCATTCAGGCATGGGCCTTCCCTGTTTTCCCCCGGGTTCACTGGCCCCGCTCATCCTCCCCTCTTTAAAAGGGTTCGGGGGACGCCCCCGGATCGTCTCCGGAGGCGTCCCCCTGAAAAAGAAGGCGGCGACCTACTCTCCCGCATTGCGGCGCAGTACCATCGGCG
>Ga0123334_1001600_pt1 | contig 28054 bp, 24 predicted proteins | sample BiotimSIPDNA_FD_89706 | JGI IMG/M metagenome (GOLD analysis project Ga0123334, IMG submission 89706) | Anaerobic biogas reactor microbial communites from Washington, USA - Biogas_R1 time_0 SIP DNA | ecosystem: Engineered > Bioreactor > Anaerobic > Unclassified | place: Washington, USA...
GCAGAATCTTGCCGCCTTCGGTCGTGTAGCGGTTCAACAACTCAACATCCTTGAAGTCAATCTGGAAAATCTGGTTCTCGCACAAACGGCAGGCTTTTTCGCGTACGACCTTGCGGCGACGACGACGAGGATTTGCAGGTTTCATACTTTTTCCTTATGGGGTTCAGCCGCTTCACATCTGCGGCATTAGGTTGACTACAACAATTCTTTAGCTACTTCGATTAGAGATTAGAATGGCATATCGTCCGCCACGTCTCCATCGCCCTCGCCCTCGCCTTCGCCAGGCGCCTGGAAGGCCGGCATCGCCGGTGGCTGCTGCGGAGGCGCTTGCTGCTGCGGAGCGGGCTGCGTGTAGGCTTGTTGCTGCGGCGCCGCATATTGCGGACCAGGCTGCTGGTAGTAACCACCCTGCATCTGCCCTCTGCCATATGCAGGCGGGGGCGTTGCAGGTTGCTGGTAGTACCCGCCTTGCTGTGGCTGCTGTGGATAGTATGGAGCCTGTCCACCAGCCATGTCCTCAGCATAGCCTTGCCCCTGTGGAGCGCCGTCGCGTGAGCCGCCGATCAGCTGGACAGCTTCGGCGGTAACCGTCAGGCGGCTCCGCTTCTTGCCTGTTTCACGGTCGTCCCACTGGTCGTATCTCAGGCGCCCTTCCACCAGCAAAGGACTCCCCTTGCGGCAGTACTGCGCCACGATTTCACCAGTGCGACCCCAGGCTTCGACATCAACAAAACAAGTTTCCTCGCGACTCTCACCTCGCGCATCGCGGAAAACGCGATTCATCGCAAGACCAAAAGCGCAAACCTGACCCGCCCCGGCCGTCCTGACCTCAGGGTCCCGAGTCAAATTACCCAACAAAATAACTTTGTTAAATCCGTTTGCCATCGATTGATTCCCCCCATCCTAAAACTTATTCTACGATCAACGATATTAAGCGATCCACCGCTTAGCCCTTTCTCTACTGACGGTGATGATACCTCAAAACCTTAGTTTTCCTCGTTGCTGCCACCACCGCTGTAGCTGCGATACGGACGATCCTCCTGGTCGAAACTATCGCCGAAGAAATCTTCCTGGAACAGCTTCGCGCGGTTTTCCGAAGGATTGAAGAAGGTGTCGTCCTGCCCATCTTCATAGGTGAAGAACACAAGGCGCAAGACGGTCTGGTTCAAGCGATACAGATCCTTGACCTTCGCGACGGCATCTGCGGGCAACGACACGACGTAGTCCCAGTAAATGCCCATGGTGTGACGTCCGATCGGACGGGCAAATGTCCTGCGATCGAGACACTTGACGCGCTCAACCGTGCCGCCCATTTCCTTGAACATCGCCTCGATGGTAGCCGAAAAGGCCTTGCCATCCCCTTCGACCTTCTGAGGGTCGAAGATAAACACTGCTTCATACTTTCTCAATTTCTGGTTCTCCTTGCTGACGCTCGGCTTGGACTTTGTCCGCCCGCCAGGAATTCGCCGCATTCATCGCGCGCTCCAATCCGTCCCGAATACAGATCAAGACCGATTGCGAAGCAAACTCGAATGCAGGCTCCATTACCTGAAGCTCGGCGGAAGACCAGCGACCTAAAACATAGTCGATTATGTCAATGTCACTGGTCTGCGGTCTCCCAATACCGACTCGCAGACGGGGAAATCCATCCGTCCCGAGCCATTCGATGATGGACTTGACCCCACGCTGACCTCCGCAGGATCCTGAAGGCCTAAGCCGTATCCTGCCTTGAGGCAAGTCAAGGTCGTCGCAGACAACAAGCAATTCCAGGGGAGATATTCCGTACTGCCGCATCACGAAATCCACCGCCTCGCCGCTGTCGTTCATGTACGTGGTCGGCTTCAACAAATACCGTCCCTTCCCGTCTCCAGGGTCAAAGGACCAGAGTTCTCCGCGCAATCCCGCCAGCCCAATCGGCTTGAAACAAAGTTCCTTCCGAGCCAGCAAGGCATCGCCAACTCCATATCCGGCATTGTGACGAGTCAATTCGTACCTCGCTCCAGGATTCCCAAGGCAAACCACAAGCTTGCATTCGGATCCTGAACGATTTTCCAACATCGGTTGCGATGAATTTTCCATCACCTAAATTGTCAATCGCGGCGCCCACCAGGTCAATCTTCCGGTTTTCCCGGCACGCGCCGTTTCGCATCATTCCCACAAGGGACTTATTCTTCGTGGTGTGCCTTGTCGTGGTGAGAATCTTCGCCGTGGGCCTCTTCGCCTTCAGCCTCTTCGCCTTCTGTTTCCTCAGCTTCCTCTTCTTCGATGCTCGCCCTCGGGATACGGACTTGGGCGATGACGAGTTCGCCGTCTGTCACAGCCTCGACGCCTTCGGGAAGGACGATTTCGGACACCAGGATCGATTGGTCGCATTCCAATGCCGACACGTCAACAACGATCGATTCGGGAATGTCAGCAGGCAAAGAAGAAACGTCAAGCTCGCGCAAGACCTGCTCCAACTGACCACCCTGGCGCAAGCCGGCTGGCTCGCCTTCCAGAACGATCTCAACCGTGGTGACCAAAACTTCGTCTGCCTTGACGGCGTGGAAGTCCATGTGCAAAATCTTGTTGTTCAGGGGATGAACCTGGACTTCCTTTGAAACGACGTTGATCTGCTTGCCGCTTTCGCAGGCGATGCTCAGCAGACCAGAGTGGTGCTGGACTTTCTTTGCGTCAGCTTCGCTTACCAACATGGAAGCAGTCTCTTCGCCCCTGGAATAAACACACACCGGAACCTGGCCGGCACGACGATAACGACGGGCATCCGCCGAACCAACCTTGTCACGCAAGGTCGCACTGATGCTGATTGTCTTGCTCATAACCTCTTGAATCCTTACAATATAATAACTATGACAATAACTTTTTATGTTTTAAAATTATTTGAGCGAAAGGAAAATATAACACGCTTTTGCAAATTGGCAATTCATCACCCAAAACATTTGGAACTTTATATGGATTTTATTGACAAAAAAGCAAGCGGCCAAACCTTTTCTCTTTCGCCCTGACGGATCGATCGGCGATCCACCCTCGGTGCTCCCTGGAGCACTTGAGACGTGGCAAGTGTTCGAAGGAGATTTGCGTGAAGGTTTCGCCATTGCCGCAATGAATGAAGAAAAGCGAAGGTCGCTCCTGTCCAGTGGCAACTTTCGCCTATCGGCTTATATTTATGGTTTACGAAAATCGCCAAAATCGGCGAACAGATCACACCTCAAAAACATCAGGAAGAACCACGATGCCAGAAACGATTACGATGACCAAGAACGGCCTGAAGGTCGGCAACAACCCAATCATTCCCTTTATCGAAGGCGACGGAACTGGGCCTGACATTTGGCGTGCCACAGTACGCGTTGTTGACGCTGCCGTTGAAAAGGCGTATTCAGGCAAGCGCAAGATCGCCTGGAAAGAGGTCTTGGCTGGCGAAAAGGCATTCAACACCACCGGCGAATGGCTTCCCCAGGAGACCTTGGACGCCTTCAAGCAGTACCTTGTCGGCATCAAGGGACCGTTGACGACTCCCATCGGCGGGGGAATCAGAAGCCTGAACGTCGCGATCCGCCAGGAATGCGACCTGTACGTCTGCCTCAGGCCCGTCCGTTGGTTCGAAGGCGTTCCCTCGCCCGTCCTTCATCCCGAGAAGGTTGACATGGTGATCTTCCGCGAGAACACCGAGGACATCTACGCAGGCGTGGAATTCAAGGCGGGTTCCGAGGAAGCCAAGAAAATCGAGGAGTTCCTGGCGGAGAATTTCCCGAAGATGTATTCGAAGATACGCTTCCCCGAGGACTGCGGGATTGGCGTCAAGCCTGTATCGAAGGAAGGGACGCAGCGCTTGGTTCGTTCTGCGATCGAGTACGCCATCGAGAACGACCGCTCCTCCGTCACCCTGGTCCACAAGGGCAATATCATGAAATTCACAGAAGGCGCCTTCCGCGAATGGGGATACCAGGTCGCCCAGGAGGAATTCGGCGCCGAATTGATTGACGGCGGCCCATGGTGCTCCTTCAAGAATCCAAGGACCGGCTCGACCATCACAGTCAAGGATTGCCTGGCGGATGCCTTCCTCCAACAGATCCTAACCCGTCCCGCAGAGTATTCCGTCATCGCAACGCTCAACCTCAACGGCGACTACATTTCAGACGCGCTGGCAGCCTGCGTCGGCGGCATCGGAATCGCCCCTGGCGGCAACATCAACTATGTGACGGGAACCGCAGTCTTCGAGGCAACGCACGGAACAGCCCCCAAGTACGCCAACCAAGACAAGGTCAACCCAGGATCGCTGATCCTCTCCGCAGAAATGATGCTCAGGTACATGGGATGGAAGGAAGCCGCAGACCTCATTATCAAAGGCCTGGAAAAAACGATCGCCAACAAAACCGTTACCTACGATTTCGAAAGGCTGATGCCGGACGCAACAAAGGTCCAATGCTCGCAATTCGGCTCGCTGATCATCGAAAACATGTGACCCAACGGACAACCAAATGAAAATCAAGATACTTGGTTCAGCCGCAGCAGAAGGATGGCCAGCGCTGTTCTGCGAATGCGAATGCTGCAAAATCGCGCGGCAACGAATGGGGAAAGACCTGAGAAGAAGGACGGCATACCTGCTCAATGACGATATCCTCGTCGACTTCGGACCGGACGCCTACTGGCAAGTCATACAATTTGAGATCGATCTCCTCAAGGTCGACGCAATCTTCTATACCCATTCGCATAGCGACCACTGCAACCCCGTCGAACTCCTCTGGCATAGAAAAGGCTACTCGCAAGTATCCCGTACCCGTGACATCTTCGGAAACCAAACAACCTTGAACAAAATCAAGAATATATTCGAATTCGGAAATTGGGAAACCTACGGCCTTGTCCCCCACCTGGCAATCCCAAACAAGCCGATCAAGTATAAAAACTACGTCATCACGCCGATACTCGCACAACATGCGGCGTATCCGGAAATCCCATTGAACTACATCATTCAGGACGGCAAGGGCAAGACAGCCCTGATCGGAAACGATTCCGGGTGGTGGTGCGACGTAACATGGAACACCATCGCCCAATTCAAGCTTGACATAGCCATCCTGGAAGGAACCATGGGACCAAAGTACGCAGACCATTCCCGGGGACACCTGGGAACAAACGCAGTCGTCAAGGTCAGGGACAGACTGAAGGAAATCGGGGCAGTCAACGACAACACGACAGTCGTCGTCAACCACTTCTCCCATAACGGCCTCGGCCTCCACGACGAACATGAGCAATTCTTCAATCCACTGGGAATCCAGGTCGGATACGACGGACTCGTCATCGAAAAATAACCACGCCCCATAGCTTGATCGACACCACATGGAAGACCTCAAATTCGCCAATACCCTAGAAATGCAGGAGGAAAAGGAACTCTCCAAGGTCGATGCGTTCACGCATCGATACCTGCAACTCGTCCAGGAATTCGGTGACGTCCCGGAATGCGATGTCATTATCATACCTAAACTCGAACAGGAATTCGGAAAAGAAACAGTCGATCGACTCCTGGAAGACGTGTGGAACGAGGACGCCCCGGACAATTACGACGATGACTTTTCCGACAATGAAGAGGAAGGCGAGGAGGAACGCAAGCGTCCGGCTCCGCCATTGAACGAGGAAGACAAAAGATTCGAGGCATTCGAGAAAAACAGCGACCTTGCCGCATCGATGCTGGCGACCTCCGTCCTGGGCTGGTGCAACATGTATGGGTTGATGCTATCGAACAAGGACAGGATCATCGCACTCCGCATCCTATATCTCCTAAGCAAAGCACTCTCCTCGCTGTTGGAATCCTTCGAGGAAAACCTGGACTCCACCAACCCAAGACCAGCAGTTCTCATACTCAGGGCGAAAAGACATGCCTTGCTGGCAAAGCACCTCCTAAATGAAATGGAGATTTTCGACGAAGCGATCGGAACCACGTTTAGCGGGTTTTGCCGACACATCGAAGATGCGGATAAATACCTCAGCAAAGTCCTCGCTTTCATGAGAAGCGGTTCGGAACCACCTAAACTCTACTGATGCCAAAATGGGAAAAACCAAACGCCATGCTCGTTTTTCGATGATCATCGATGCGACTCGCCCCGGCGAGACCATCCTGATGCCCGAAGGGGACTGGCTCAAGCAGATGCAGATCCCCAGGATCGGCGACCTGGCGCTTCCCCATGATACCAAGGCACTCGTCCTGGATGGAGCCCGTATCCGCAATTGGGATACGATGCTGCTGGCGTTCATAACAAGGCTGGAGCAATACGCCGAAAGCAATGCGATCTCCTTCGAACTCATCAACATCCCACCTGGCGCAAAACGACTCCTGGACCTTACCAAGTCAACAAGCAACAAGCTCGAGCCACCTGAACGGAAACCGGATTCCTTCCTCGCCACACTGGGCAACAAGACACTCCAGGCTGCCAAATCCTTTGCCAGCGTCAACCGCTTCGTCGGGGAACTTGTCATGACCCTCCTCAAGTTCCAGGTCGGCCTGGCAAGGACTCGCTGGTCGGATATTTGGCGCCAAATTGCCTTGGCTGGTCATATGGCGCTTCCTCTGATTTCGATGATCGGTTTTTTGATCGGATTGATTCTCGCCTTCATCGGCTCCATTCCCCTGAAGATGTTCGGGGCAGAGATATTCGTCGCCAGCCTCGTTGGCATTGGAATCCTTCGGTTGATGGGTCCCGTGATGGTAGGAGTGGTCATGGCGGGCCGTACGGGCGCAGCATACGCCGCCGAACTGGGATCGATGAACGCCAACGATGAAATTGAAGCCTATCGGGCAATGGGACTCTCGCCAATGGAAACCCTCGTCCTCCCGAGATTCCTCGCACTCTGCTTCGTGCTGCCCCCGCTTTGCATCTATGCCGACCTGCTGGGATTGGCGGGGGGAATGGCGGTCGGAATCTTCTATTCAGGATTGAACAGGACGGAATTCCTAAGGCAATTGTCGTCCACGACAACGCTCAACGACCTCTTCGTCGGCGTATTCTCGGGCTTTGTCTTTGGGGTTTTGATAGCCATATGCGGGTGCTACCAGGGGATTCGCTGCAAGAAGAATTCCACAGCTGTCGGCCAAGCCGCCACATCCGCCGTTGTGGCGAGTTTGATTTGCATGGTCATTGCCACTACCATCATCACCATCCTTTGCGTCATTCTGAAAATATGACCCCTCTTAAGTCGCCATCCAATCCTCCCAGCGAAACGCATCCCATCGAGGTCCGCGACGTAACCTTGTCATACGGCCAACGTATTGTTCAGGACAAGCTCACGTTCACGGTCCAGAAGGGGGCGACATTTGTCATCATGGGTGGCAGTGGTTGCGGCAAGAGCACCCTTCTCAGGCACCTCATCGGGCTTCACAAGCCGGCCGCAGGCACCATCCTCAGGGATGGACACGACCTTTGGCACTGCGACATGAAAACACAACACCAAATCAGGCAGGCATCGGGAACGATGTTCCAATCCGGCGGCCTGTGGTCATCGATGACCCTCGCCGAAAACGTCGCCTTCCCACTAGAGGAATATACCAACCTGCACCCAAGGGAAATCAGGGAACTCTGCCAGGTCAAACTCGCGCTCGTAGGCTTGGCAGGATTCGAAAACTTCTACCCGGCAGAACTCTCGGGCGGCATGCAGAAAAGAGCCGGCATCGCAAGGGCAATGGCACTTGACCCTAAAATCCTTTTCCTTGATGAACCATCAGCAGGACTCGATCCCATCTCCGCAAGAAGACTTGACGAACTCATCATCGAACTCAGAGAATCGCTGCATACAACTATCATCGTCGTAACCCACGAATTGCAAAGTATTTTCACGATTGCGACAGATGCGATCTTTCTTGACAGCGCAACACACACCATGACCGCGCAAGGGCATCCCAGGCAAATCCTACAAGATACAACAGACCAGAACCTCATCGATTTCCTTACCAGGGGAACAGGCAAAACAGACAGGCAGAAAGCAATATGCCCAGAATCAATCCAGCTGCAATCGGCGCTTTCGTCATCGGCGCCATCCTCCTGCTAATCGTCGGACTCATGACCTTCGGACATGGCGGGCTTTTCACCAAGAATGTGACGTACCAATTGTATTTTGACAAGTCCGTCAACGGCCTCAATGTCGGTTCCGCCGTCATGTTTCGCGGCATCAAGATTGGTCAGGTCACCGACATCCGCCTGGCATTGCAGGTGATGGACCAATTCTCCGCGGAAACGAACCGTTGGCCGATCCAGGTCACGGTCAAACTGCTTCCCAAGGCGTTCGCACTCTCGGAAACCCAGACTGACAGCCGGGTCGAGCAAATCCTCATCCAGCTCAACCCCTCCGAATCCGAAAAGGACATGAAGAACTGGATTCGAAACATGGTCCTTGAAAAAGGAATGAGAGCACAATTGCAAACCCAAAGCATCCTAACGGGCTTGCTCTACATTGAACTCGATCTCTTCGAAAACGAAGTCGCAACACAAACAATCAAGGATGAACTCGAGAAGGGAATCCTGCCATCAAGAATCAGCGCATTCGAAAGACTCTATCTCTCGCTGAATCAACAGGACTTCAGCAAGCAAATCGAAAACGTACACGCAGCGTTCAATGTCATCGGCAACTTCTTCCAAGAAGGTAAAGCAGAAATCTTCCTCGACAACATGGTCGAAACATCAAATAACCTTAAAGAAATGACAGGCGATGCCAAAAACATCACTCATTCCCTTAAAGGCAAGAAAATCGGACCTGTCGAAATCTCGCCCGTTACAATGCTAATCCAATTGCTATCCTCAATCTCGAACATCCTTAACAAGACCGACAAGCTGGTAACCGCGCTTGATCAAAACCTGCCAGAAATCCTGACAGACGCCAAAACCACATTGGAGACGGTCAGGCAAACCACCACCAACCTTGCGCCAAAGCTCGAATCCACAATCCAAGACGCCAATAAGCTCATCAAAACCGCAGAAAAAGCCGCCGCATTCGAGGAAGGTCCAACCGCCAAGCTCCTCCAGGATTTCGAACAACTCACCAAGGATACCAGCAATGTCCTCCAAGCAACCCATCAAACCCTTGATACCATCAGGCAATCAATCGGAAAACATGCCCCAATCCAGCAAGACCTGAGCAAGGCCATCGAAGATATACGCGAAGCGGCGCAGTCGTTCAGATCACTCACGGACATGCTCAACCAAACGCCAGAAGCGCTGCTCAGAGGACGAAATTGATTCATAATCCCCTGGAGAAAACTAGGAGAGCCTCATGCGTTTCCCCCAGATCCTACGATTCACCCTAGTCGCCGCCCTTTGCCAGACTGGAGCGCTACTCGCCGCCCCGAACTATTGGACCGGCGAAAACGTGCTGGTCAACGGCAAGCTCGAAACTCCAAACCAAAAGAATATTCCGGCAGGCTGGGAAAAGCTGATCCTGCGCCTCGGCAAGGGACAGGCCGAGGCCAAGGCCGACGGCGGCGGCGTGCTGCTTCATTTCACCAGCCCGGAGCACATGGACCAAGCCCGGATCAAGCAGACCGTGCAACTGGAGCTGGGCAAAGTGTATGAATTCAGCTACGAATATCGCTCCGAACTCGATAGTTCACTTCATGCCGATGCCGCGCTCCTGGGAACCGGCGTCTTCCTGCGGGCATGGCTGGCACGTCCCTGCGATCAATGGACAAAGGTCCGAGGGCTTTTCTACATGCCGCCGACAGTGCCCGAGAAGGGACAGGTAATCGTGATGCTCCAAAACCGATCGATGCCGAAACTCTGGTATCGCGACGTGTCGCTCCGACCAACCGATCTGAAGCCGGAAGCGATCGGGAAGCTAATTCCAGAGCTCAAAGTCCACTCGGTCACTACCGATGACATCTTTATCATGCCGGGGACAAAGGCGAAAAGCGCTGATTTTCTCATCAACGACATCCCTGAAACCGAACTCGCCCGCCTCCGCTTCGAAGCGGAACTGTGGCCCGGAGCAAAAACCAAGATCCCCTGCCGCGTCGAAGAATGCCGAATCTCGGTTCCGATGGAGAAGATCCCAGAAGGGAAATCAACGCTGATCACCAAAATGTTCGACCGTGCCGACAATGCGATGCTCCAGAGCAAGGTCGTCACCATCGAACGGGTCGGCACGTTGCCCGAGGGCATCGACTTCGGACATGCGGTCGCCTTGAAGACGCCGGACGGCAAGCCCTTCTTCCCGGTCGGTATCTACGCAGGGGTCGGTTGGGACTTCGACATCCGCGAGCTGGTGGCGACGGGCTTCAATGTCATCCACTGCTATGGCACCGGCAACCCCACCACATGCCGAGATTTCAATCCGGAAAAGTTCAACGCGAAGTATCTCGAAAACAACCGAAAACTGCTTGACGATGCCCAAGAACTCGGCGTTTACGTGATGATGTCCGTGCCCCACCAGATGGCAGAGGACTCGACGAAGGTTGGCCTGCTGCCGACATGGCAGAACATTTACAAGAACCATCCTGCCGTTATCGCCTGGTACGTTGACGAAATGCGGGCAATCCGCAACACGCCCTTCCCGTTGATCAAAAAGTCCTACGACATCATTAAAAAGGGCGACCCCAATCGCCAATGGTGGGCCTACGAACACCCGGAACCCGAACTTGCCAACAGCATGGACACCATCATGATCGGAGTTTCCAGCGAAGCGCTGGCCAAGCTGATCAAGCTGAAACTCGGCTCGGACAAAGGACTTATCCACGTTTACGGACAGCTCGATTTCCGGAATTCGACAGCGAGTTCGCTCGACTACAACCAGTACAACTTCGTGATGCCGATCATCTGGGGGGCGCGCGGAGTATTCTACTTTACCTACCGCAACCTCATTGACCCCAAGACAAATCCGGAGTGCGCCGAGCTGCGCCCCCGCGTGCTTGACACGGTCAAACGGTTCAGCGAAATCGCCCCCGCCATCATCGCCGGGGAGCCACTGCAGGAATGGACGAAATCGGTCAAAACCACTGGCAGCATGGAGCACAAAATCTTTGCCTCGAAGGATGCCGCCTACCTCTTCTGCGGCGTGGCGGCGGGTGCATCCGAAGGCGGTGCAATCGAAGCGGTGGTCCCCGCCGGAAAGAAACTGCGCGACGTGCTCAACGACCAACCGCTTTCCGAAATCAAGCTGGAACTCGCCCCCGGACAAGGGCGTATCATTGAGGTGAAATAGCCTGTTGAGAATCATCACCGCGGACACCTGCACCTAACCCCGTCTTGTTCTGCAGCGGGGCGGGTCCGTCCGACCCGTCCGACCCGTCCGACTAGGAATACCCCATATCCAAAATCATTGGTGTTTATTCGCATCCATTCGTGGTTCCCCCAAAAACACCATGAAAATCATTGGCGTTATGGCATCAACTGCTTTTTTATGTTAAAGTATGCCCAAAGCCAAGTCCCCATGTCTGCCTTTCCAGCAGTTTAAGCCCGCTATCCAAAACAAGCGCGACTTGAATAGTTCCAGCCAAAAGAAGAAGGATTAACCATGTCAAAAACATGTTCAATATGCGAAAAACGCAAGAGCAAGCGAATTTGCCCCGCCTTGGGCGGGAAAGGCATTTGCCCCGAATGCTGCGTCAGCCGCCGGGATGCGTCCTGCGCCGATTGCGAGCATTACATCGCCGGCGTGCGCGCGATGATAGACCGTTTCCGCACAAGCGGCAAGCACCCCTTCAACATCAATACCACCCACAAAGACACCATTCACGACATCCTTGAGGAACTCGCCTTCACAAACGACCTCGATGCAGCGGAGGAGGCGCTGGAATCCTACGCCGATGACAACTCCCCCTTCTATCTCTACGCTCGGGGTGTCATCGGCTCCATGTATTGTCAAGATGACGAAGAAGTCATAGAGGACCTTCTTGACGCCATCTGGCATTACCCGTTTTTTTTCTACGCCTGGTACAACCTGTCCAGCGCGTTGCTTGAGTTGGGGTACCTCGCCTTCGCCTATGACGCCTTACAGATTGTGGTGAATCTGACGCCGCCAAACTATGACCTCCATATCAAGGCCAAAGACCGATTGCTTGAACTGGCTGGGATGTACGATGAAAGCGATGTGCTCTTCCCCCTCAAGGAAGTAATAATCCGCAATCAGGTGGCAATATACTACGAGAAAATAACCCCAAAAGAGCCGCAGCGTGCCGCCGACGCCTTTATAAAAATGCTGGAGGAAGAACCCGACAAGGCGCGGTACCGCGCCGCCCTCGGCCTCTGCTATGCCTACCTGGGACGCAGGGACGACGCCATCCGGGAATTGCGTGCGGCGCTGGAAGTGTTCCCCGACAACGAAAACACCAAGGCCAACCTCGAAGCAGTCGAGAAAAGCCAAAATAATGAGGAAATAACCGGGCTGACGCCAATTACTGATTACGACTACCGAAGTGAACTGATCAATCGCTACTCCGACAAGCCCGAGCACGCCGAAGCAATCAGAATGCTCTTCAAACTCTACTGCCCTGCCCCACCCACCGATAAATAAGGAGATTTCCATGCGCAACCTGATCATCTCAACCCTAATCGCCACCTGCGCCTCCCAGGCAACCGGGCAAATCAACCACAATCCCGCCACGGATTGGATGGCAAAAGCCAAACTCGGAGCATTCATGCACTTCCTGCCCGGAACGCAAAACTTCGCTAACATCGATGCATTTGATGTCGATGCGCTCATCAACCAATTGGTTGACGCCAATGCCGATTATTTCGGTTTCACACTGGGACAAAACAACGGCTACTACAATGCACCGAATCCAGTTTTTGATGAACTCACAGGATACAAGCCTGCCGAACGTTGCTCCAAGCGAGACCTCCCAATGGAAATCGCCAAGGCATGCAAAAAACACGGCATCAAATTCATCCTCTACCTCCCCTGCCAACCGGCAAATAGAGATGCCCACGCCGAGGAAGCGATCGGATTCCCCGCAACGCCTCCTAACTCGGACAGGCATTTTACCATGCCAGGGGCGCAAAACTGGGCGAAGGTCATCGAGTACTGGGCCAAACATTATGGTGACCTGGTCGATGGATGGTGGTTTGACGGAGGCTATGAATGGATCGGATTCCGCGACAAGCACGCACAGCTTTATTCCCAAGCGGTCAAGTCAGGCAATCCCAATGCCGTAGCCACATTCAATCCTGGAGTCAAACTCGTCAGGGCAACGCAATTCGAAGACTACACGGCCGGCGAAATCAACGATCCGTTTACGGTCAGGGTCGAAGGACGCTGGACGGACGGCTCGCAAAACCACATCCTGACATTCATGGGAAGTATGTGGGGAAGACCCGATTGCCGTTTCAAGGACGAACAATGGATCCCCTGGCTGAAGGCAACCACCGCCGCCGGATGCCCAGTGACCATTGACATGGGCATTTACGCAAGCCCCCAATCCGCCGCCCCGATGGGCACCTTCATGCCCGAGCAAATCAAGCAATTCAAGCGCTTGCGAAAGGCATTGGATTAAAATACTTCAAATCACAGGTTTCTCCCATGAGCATCCACGTCCAAGACAACATATTCCTGATACAAACCCAACGAATGAGCTACGCATTCGGCATCGGCGCCGGCGGAAAGCTCATTCATCTCTATTGGGGTGACAAGCTACCAAACGCCAACGGCTTGCAGAGGCTCCTCCAACAAACGCAAAAAACCATGTTCTCAAACTACGAACTGCCCTTGGAATACAGAGGCCAGGAGCCTTTCGACTACTTCCAGCCGGCAATCCTGCCGGTCTTCAGCGACCAGGGACGAGGAGCAAGACTCGCCGTAACAAACCATAAACTCGACGACAATTCGCTGACTGTCACACTCAAAGACATAAACTACCCGCTAGAAGCCGATCTCGTCTACCAAACCTTCGGACAACTCGACCTGATCGCAAGGCATGCAGTGATCAGAAACACGGGAACCGATGACATCACACTCGAAATCCTCAAGTCTGCCACGCTCAACCTCCCCACGCCGGCAAACCACTACCGAGTCACGCACTACGCAGGAAATTGGGGCGCCGAATTCGGACAACAGCAATGCAAGCTGACGCAAGCGCAAATCGTACTCGAAAACCATCGCGGCACTTGCGCCGCACACCAACACATCCCATTCGTCGCACTCGATCCCGAATCCCAGGCAACCGAAACAACTGGGCAAGTCTTCTTCGCCGCGCTCAAGTGGAGCGGCGACTTCAAGATCACCGTCGAGCAAGAATTCAAAGGATCCGTCAGCATCGCTGCAGGAATCAATGACTTTGATTCCAATTGGATCCTGCATCCTGGCGAGGCTTTCGCCACGCCGCAACTCTGCTGCGGTTACTCAAACTCAGGATTCGAACGAATGACCGAAATCCTCTACGATTGGCAATTCGATTTCCTCGCGCCACGCCCAAAGGCATACCTCACCAGGCCGATCATCTTCAATTCCTGGTACCCATACGAGTTCAAGATTGACGAAAACAATCTGATGCTTGCCATCGACAAGGCAGCGCAAGTCGGCGCCGAGCTCTTTGTCATCGATGATGGCTGGATGCCCGGACGAGTCAACGACAAGGCCGGACTCGGAGACTGGATCCCAGATCCGGAACGCTTCCCAAATGGACTCAAGCCGATCGCTGACATGTGCCATGGCAAAAACCTGCTCTTCGGACTTTGGGTCGAACCGGAAATGGCAAACCCGGATTCGAAACTCTACAGACAACATCCGGATTGGTTCATAAAACACCCAACTCGTACCCAAACCCTCTCACGGTCGCAACTGATCCTCGACCTCTCAAAAGACCATGTCCGGGATTGGGCAATCCAATGGCTCGATCAGATTATCGACGACTTCGAACTCGACTACCTCAAGTGGGACATGAATCGCTACATCACAGAACATGGAGCGGACAAGTCGCTGCCAATCAAGTACATACTAAACCTGTACAAAATTTGGGAACATCTCAATCAGGCGCACCCCAACGTCATCTTCGAAAATTGCGCATCGGGAGGAGGAAGAGCCGATTTCGGAATGGTGCAGTACGCAGATCGAATCAATCGTTCGGACAATGCCCACCCTGCCGACGTCATGATCCTGCATGAAGGCTTCTCGCGCCTCTTCATACCAAAAACCGCAGGTGGCGCGGGCAATGTCGCACGAGATGAAAACGTTCCTCTGCAATTCAGAATTCACCTTGGCATGACAGGCTCGATGTCACTCGGAATCGACTTGCTCAAAGCCTCGCAGGATACCCTCGACCAATTGAAAAAGGCGACGGACGAGTTCAAAATCGTCCGCCCAGCACTTCAGGACGCCTACGTCTACAGGATCGCATCCGCAACGCAAACACCCTACACCATCTGGCAATACGTCAAGCGAGACAGAACGGAATTCGGATTGTTCGCATTCGTCAACGACCTCAGGCACTGGGACAAACTCCAAATGCCTCGATTCAAAATGAGAGGACTCCTCCCCGGCAAAATATACCGCGACCAAGACAATGACGAATACACCGGGGCAGAACTGATGAACATCGGAATCAAAGTCGATTTTCCCAAAAACGACTACTCAAGCGTGTTCAAATTCTTCTCGGCAAACTAACAGGGCAAACGCACCGATTAAACTTGCTTGCGAAAGCTCAGTGTTCCTTTGGCACAGGCATTTCTTCCTGGATCATGTAGACCTGGTCGAAATAGATTTTATCGACCTGATCCCTTGGTCTAGCCGGCGGCGCAAACCAGACGTACTCGTCTCCCTTCAAGTCAATGGGCTTTGACTTGAAGAGCTTGTAGGTCTTCCCCTTGCACTCCGAGACCAGATGCGTGGTAGTGCCCTGGCTTGCTCCCGTCACCTGGCTATGCACGCCAAAGGTAAATGCCGCTCCATCATCGGCATTGCCCTCGCAACGAACGGCATAGTAGAACACCCAGGGCCGATTGGTCGGATACTGCATCAAGGGCACTTGAACCGCCCATTCCTTGTCATCGCCCTTCATGTAAACAGCTTTCCCATTGGAAGCCGCAGGATCATCGACCAAGAACGCCCATTCCCCAGGCCCGGCAAGACGAAAGCGATTCTCCTGAAACGCATCCCAGCGATGCTCGGGCAACCCCTCGCACTCCGCAGGAGCAATAGGCTGACCCTTCGACAAATTGTCGTACATGCGACTGATGTAGCCCCCAAGCCGACCGCCCTCGGAAATGTACTCGATCTTCCACTTCGCAACCAAATCCATCAAGTCGTCAATCATTTGCTTGGCATCCTGAAGCAAAAAGACCTCCGACTCCTTCGCCCCCTCAAACCGAAGTTGACGCAAGGACTTGATGTGAACATTGACCGCGACGACATCCAATGGAATGCGCTCGCGACGAACACGATCCCAGATAACAGGATCGTCCTTCACCAATGCCAACGCACGATCGAACAACGCATAGCCCTCGCGCAAAACCTCCGTTGACATCCAAACAGGAGGAATGCGACCGCTCGTACTTAAACGATGCCCGGACTTCAATGCCGCATCGCTCAACAACTCCAAGTACGACAGCAAGGTGTCGCCCGCAGCACCATAGTACCCTCGGAAAAATTCCCGGTACAAATCATCCGCCTTCAGCTCTGGATTCCACTGCAAGTGCGCCAATATCCACGCACGCGCACGCACGAAATCACCTGCCGAGCAAAATTTATCCCCTTGCGCAAACAAGCCAACAGCGTTGTTCTCAATGAACAGTCGGATATCATCATCGAAATGCCTATAGTTGGGATATGGGATCATATAGTTGTGGAAATTGGCGAGATAATGCCAGACGTATAACTTCGGCGCGATTCTGCCCCAGGATTCCAGCAACTGCTTCATGCGCCTGTTGTCCGGACCATTCCTGATGCTTTGCGTCGCATTGACTGCCGTGCACAATCGGATGACCACATTGTGTCGTGGCCGGATCTTGGTCGGCGGCGTCATCGTATGCTGGTAGGCCAGCGTCTCCACCAGGAATTCGGGGAATTCCTTTTCCACGGCTTCCGACACCTTGTTGACAAAATAGATCAAGGGTCCCGATTGGGCGTTTCCATTTTCCTTGAGGATGGCAACGCATTTTTCGCATTGGCAAGCCTTCGGCGTGAAGGCGTCATTCTGAGACACGGAAATGATTCCGGTCTGGCGATTCGCACGAATTTTCTCCAGGCAAATCCTGATGAATTCTTGCGTCATCTCCTCGTTCGTCAAGCACAACTGAAAGTCCAAATGACCGCCAGCCTGGCGGCGCCCGTCAATCAACGGGTACCAATCAGGATGATCCTTGAAGTACTTCTCCGCAGGCAAAAATTGCGCAAAGGTATGACACCAGCCAATCAACGACATGTGGCCGCCATACGCCTCGGTCACGCTCGTCATGTGACCGTTGTTCTTCAAACGTGCCGAAAACACACCCTCCAACGCATCGCCATAGTACGTCTCACGAGACAACAACTTCGGAGAATAAACAACCTTCTGCGCAGGAATCCTCAGGGTCGGACGACGGGGAATCGTCGATTCCGTCGATGTCCACCAACGTACTCCGACAACATCCTCCAAAAACGTATATACCGCATACAACGGCCCGCGACGGGGATGACCGCTCAAGTACAACGAATCCCCGGAACTCAAGATCACAATCGTGTCGGGACGTGATACGTCAACCTTGGGCAATGAAGAGACGGCACCAATGAATATCGTGCGATCAACCCTCCCATCCTCGGCGACGATTGGCAAACGAGCGCCGGTGACCTGAAAAAGATGATCCGACAACTCGCGGCTCGCAGTCTGCTCCACAAGCGATGCCGAACTTGGCAACGCAATCCGCCAGGACGACTTGCCATCCTCGACCAAGGTCAACTCGCCACAAAAAACAACCGAGGGCACCAGCAGCATCATACCAAGCAGTACTCGCATCGCCATAAACTCCTCTTACAACTGGCCAAACCTGACGCTGATCGCAAGCGCGGGATCCATCGGAACATCGACTCGGACCGTGCCCGCCGGTTCCACCACCTTCGGCGTCGAGCGTGGCAAGCGTCCCTTGAACTGAGGCAACCACTCCGCTTCGGCAATCAGCATTTCCGTCGCCATTTCCCGGATCTCCGCCAGCGTGAGCTTTGCCGAGGTCAGCGGATCCAGCGCCAGCGCCCATACCACGGCTTCCGGATTCCCAGTGATTGCCGCCTCGACGGTCAAGCGTTGGACATTGACATTGGTCAGGTTCAACGCAGCGCATTGTTCGGGCAATCGTCCAACAAAGGTAGGATGCAATCCCGTCCCATCTGCTATCACGGGCATTTCCGCGCAGCAATCATCGGGCAGGTTTTGAATCATTCCATTGTTTTTCAGGTTTCCGTTGAACTTGAACATCCGATTGCATTCCACCGCCTCGATGATGTACGAACCGTACTCGATGCTTCGTGGCGGCAATTCAATCGGTTCGTTCGCCAGCATATCCACGTTTTTGTACTTGCCTTCCAGGATGCGCGACCACTTGACGCACGCCGCCGTCTCCCCGCCGAAGTCGGGTTCGTCGCAATAGGTGTCCATGCCCAACTCGTTCTTCCTGAAATAAGGCAGGTATTCAGACAGATGCCCCGTGGATTCGGTCATGAAGTACCCGAACTGGCGAAATACCTCTCCGCGTACCTTTTCGTTGCAATAGTACTCGGGCGCCTCGAAGAGTTTGCGCAACCGTGGATAGAGGTCTTGCTTCTTGTGCTCCAATCGGGTAAACCACCCCATGTGGTTGATGCCGGCGCATGTGAAATCAATCTCATCCTGGGGAATTCCCAAATAGTCAGAAATCAGCAACATCGTCGTCTGAACCCCATGGCAAAGACCGACCAACTGGATGCCGCTGTCAAACATGCTCCAGCATACCGTAGCCATCGGATTGACGTAGTTCAGCAAAATCGCATCCGGGCAAAGCCGACGCATATCCTCCGCCAACGCACGCATCACAGGAATCGTACGCAGCGAACGGAAGATCCCGCCAGGCGCAAGCGTGTCGCCAATGCATTGGTCAACCCCGTACTTGAGTGGAATTTCAACATCGTATTCGTAGGCTCTCAGCCCCCCGATCTTCAACGTCGCGATAACATAGTCCGCACCTTCAAGCGCCTCTTCGCGCGATGTCGTTATCTTCACTTCCGCATCAATCTTGTACTTCGCAATGATTTGATCCGCAAATCGTTTCACGCAGGATGTGTTCCGGGTGCTCGGAGCCATCAATGTGAACTCGACATGACCAATCCCTGGTATCTGCATCGTATCAAGCATCAACGTCTTGCAAAATACCAAACTGCCAGCGCCAATTATCGCTACCTTCATGGTGTTTCCCCTATGGTTTCATTGCCAAATACACACAAAACATAACCTTAAAATATAAGGATTTCGTCTCCAGTTGTCAATTAATTCCTCCACAGTGGAAGATAACACAAAAACATGCCTTAGGCTTGCCATGAACGGCGATGTACCTTATGTTATTGATTTTATTATTAACTCGCCCGCTTCACGACAACCATCAAAAGAAGGATCGCACATGAAAATTCTCGCCTTGATCGCGCTCGTTTTCGCAACGCTCATCAACGCCCAGGACATCCAGGAAACATTGATCATAGAACCGGATCAAATCAAATCCGTGACCGGCCACATCCAGGGGTCTTGCGTCTCGGAAGACGCCATCTACCTGTCGTACGTCCTTGGCATCATCAAGCTCGACTGGAACGGGAAGTTCATCAAGGAAGTCAGCCTGCCAAACCACAACGGAGACGTCGCATACCACAAAGGCAAAATCTACTCCGCCGTCTCAATCAAGGGAGGTGGCGAAATACATGTCTTCGACGCCGACCTCAACCCAATCAAGAAAATCAGCTACCCCCATGGATTCGATGGAATCGGAGTCCTCAACGACGCCGTATTCGTCGGCATCGGACCCAATCCACATACACCGCACCGTGGAAACAAAATCGGGAAATTCGACCTCGATTTAAACGAAATCAAAGTCGTCAATTTCGACCATGGATTCGAAACCCATTACGGAGCGCAAAACATCACGACAGACGGCAAGTACCTCTACATCTTCTTCTACAACGCCTCCAAGGGTGGGCATCCTTGCGCCGTCATTGACGAAGACATCAATCTCGTCAAGACCATCCGCTTCTCCGCCGGAACGGGAATTGATTTCCTGCCCATTTCGCCAACCAATCCGAATGGCACCAAGCTTGTCCGATCAGTCCATGTCGGCGACTGGAAAAAAGCCAAGAAAGGCGAGCATAAGGTCGCGATCGAACCCTTTGAAAAGCAAGGGGACAACTTCGTCAGGTTGCCCGCCAAGAACAAATAAGCAACTAATACGGTCTAGACTCGGACGATAGTTCGGACGGACCAGGCGGATCAAAAAAAATACATAATACATTGTGCCGTAGGCACTTAACCATGCTTAACCCCAGGCTTAAGCCTGGGGAGAGGACTCCATCCAAGGACAGTGCCTTGTAAAGGCAGTACAATCATTCGGTTCGATCTGGAAAAGTGCCAAACCATATCAAAATCAAATCTCTAACAATTGAACAATACTATTGAATCCAGCCATGAGCAACGAACTTAAGGGACAAGTAGCCATCGTCACAGGCGCATCCAGGGGATTGGGCAAGGGAATCGCATTGGTCCTCGCCGAACAAGGCGCAGACATCGTACTTAATTACCTATCAAACGACCAGGAAGCCCAGAATGCCAAGGATGAAATCCTGCCATTTGGAGTCAAATGCGTGCTCGCGAAATCAGATGTCGGAACCGCCGAAGGAGTCAAGTCGCTCTTCAAAGTCTTGGACGAACATTTCGACCGTCTTGACATCCTGGTCAACAACGCCGGTACCTCCCGAGCAGAAAATATCTTCGAAATCACAGAGGAAAGCTGGGATTTCATCCTTGATACCAACCTGAAGAGCATGTTCCTGGTCAGCAAGGAAGCGATGGAGCGGATGAAGCAACGCAAGTACGGACGGATTATCAACATGAGTTCCGTAGTCGCCCACCAAGGCGCCTTGTACGGCCATGTCCACTACGCCGCAACAAAGGGAGGCATTCTGGGATTCACCAAAACCCTGGCAAGGACCGCAGCACCCCTAGGGATTACCGTCAACGCAATCGCACCCGGAATCATCGCCACCGAACTGCTCTACAAAACACACGGCGATGACGGAGTCAATAAACTGGCGGCAAACATCCCCCTCGGTCTGGGAGAACCACGGGACGTGGGACTCGCGACAGCTTTCCTAGCAGGAGAAGGAGGCAAATACATCACAGGCATCTGCCTCGATATCAATGGCGGAATGTACATGAGACCGTAATGACGGCAGACAAACACGCCAAAGAATAACAATCAGTGCAAAAAAGCCACCCCGCCGAACCTGGATTCGACGGGGTGGCTTTTTGCTTATGCAATTGCCCAGTGGATTACCTGTTGTCCCAGGAGTTGTCTGGATCGCCGTAGGGATAGCCTGAAGGCATCGGACCGATGAACTTGCTGGGCTTCATGCTGGAGACATGGCCGTCAACCCAGGCGATATTGATCATGCCGCTATGCCGACCGACGGGACGGCGACCATTGTCGCCTGTGATGTTCGTATAGCGCTGATTGTCGCCACCGTTAATGTTGGTTGGTGTACGCCACTGCCAGTGGACTGTACCAGTGGTGTACAAGTGCCAATTATCGGGATTGGAATTGTTACAAGCTTCGTTGCAGGTATTGGAATCAACGAATGTGCAGGTCCCCGAGGGCGTGGGGACGTCAGACATGGTGTAGCTTGAATGCCAATCGCTCAGGTTGGATTGGCAGCCGAAGGAGCCGGCGTTGCCATTGCCACCATACTGCAAATTGTTGACATTCACGTGCCTGTCAGCCGGGCAAACGCGGACTTTCTTGTCACCATAGTAGGCCTCCGTAAAGAACCCCCACCAACCGCAGTACCTGCCGTCTGCAAATTTAATCATCCCCGGAGGGAAGCGACCATCGTTGTCGTCAACGTACATCACTTGCCCCAAGTTCAACTGCTTCAGAGCATTCACGCACGAAATCGCACGTGCCTTCTCACGAGCCTTCGACAACGCAGGCAACAGCATCGCAGCCAAAATCGCAATGATCGCAATCACGACCAACAACTCAATCAACGTAAATCTCTGCTTCTTCTTCATCGTCTCTTTCTCTCTTTCCTTGTTCTTTCAGATGTTTTTTTGCTTATACTAGGCGTCGCCTACCGGGTTACCTATTATCCCAGGAGTTGTCAGGATCGCCGTAGGGATAGCCCGAAGGCATCGGACCGATAAACTTGCTGGGCTTCATAGTGGAGACATGGCCGTCAACCCAAGCGATATTGATCATGCCGTTATGGCGACCGACGGGACGGCGACCATTGTCGCCTGTGATGTTCGTATAGCGCTGGTTATCGCCGCCGGTCCGGTTGGTCGGGGTACGCCACTGCCAGTGGACGGTACCAGTGGCGAAAGCGAACCAATTATCGGGATTGGAATTGTTTGAAGCTTCGCTGCAGGTATTGGAATCAACAAATGAACAAGTTCCCGAGGGCGTGGGGACGTCCGCCATGACACTACTTGAATTCCAATCGCTCAGGTTGGATTGGCAGCCGTAGGATCCGGCGTTGCCAGCGGAAGTAGGCTTCAAATTGTTGATGTTCGCAAACTTGTCGCCAGGGCAAATGCGGACTTTCTTGTCACCATAGTAGGATTCCGTCAAGAAGTCCCACCAGCCGTAGGTCGTGCCGCTCAAGGGAATCATCCCCGGAGGGAAGCGAGAGTCGTTGTCGTCAACGTACATCACTTGACCCAAGTTCAACTGCTTTAGAGCATTCACGCACGAAATCGCACGCGCTTTCTCACGAGCCTTCGACAACGCAGGCAACAGCATCGCCGCCAAAATCGCAATGATCGCAATCACCACCAATAACTCAATCAATGTAAATCTTAGGAATTTCTTCATTGCACCCATGCTCCTTTGCTTGATCTTTTTTCAAAATAAATACTTCAAAAAATCCGCTGACAAGGGAGTGACAAGCCGCATCGCTCATCACTCCCTGGCTTAATCTTCACTTTCACCAAAATATCACGAAAGACGAAATATTACAATATCACATCCTGAAATAACTCATGGACACAGCAATTTTCTTCTTGGGGTTGCTATATTTATGATAATGAATCATATGCCCGGCCAGCCATGTCCCCAGCCATGTGCTCCTGCCGAACTCTTGATGTTCGCCTTCGTCGCGGTGCTGACGTGTCCATCAAGGAATGTGATATTCATGACGTTCAGGGAGTTATGCGGGTAGTACGGGGACGGGGTTGCAGCACCGGGTCCGCAACCTCCACCGCAACCGCAAGTGCCTGTGTCGCCTGCATGGCATCCCGGGCACCAATGGGTCCAGAGCCTGCGACCTTCAATGACCATGAACTTCTCGGAGGGTTGCAAGAACAAGCCACGCTTTTTGGATGTAGATTCGGTGCCAAGGTGCGCATTGGGCCAACTGTAGTCGATCTGGTAGCTCTTGGAACCATCCTGGAGCGTAAATGAACTGTGGGTTGCCATTGAGGGGCAAATCAGGGTCTTCCAATCACCTGCATACTTGCCGATATGCTCCGCCCACCAGATACGGTTGGGATTGTCGTGGTAGAACTTGGGCAGATAGTCGTCATAGTCATCGGCATACATGATCACAGCCAACCCAACCTGCTTCATGTTGGACGTACAGGAGATCTGCCGTGCCTTTTCACGTGCCTTCGACAACGCAGGCAACAGCATCGCCGCCAAGATCGCGATAATGGCGATGACAACCAACAATTCAATCAATGTAAATAATCTGCGCATGTTTGGACTCCTGTAAATTTTTGTTTATCAAGCTCTATCAACTATCGCACCTGTTTTAATATTTTAGCAATTACATGCTTGGAAATCAAGTCCACCGATAGAAAAACTCACCAATAATCGCGTTTTTTGTCAAAACACGCCCTCCCCTGCTTATTCTAAGGTTATTTGAACAGCATCTCGACGGTGCCCCGAAGTCAGCTGCCATTGCCTTCTTGACACAGGGTTCGCAGCCTTTTCCAAATGCCGAACTGAAGGGGCATGTCGCATGCATTTCGAGTACGAAAGCGATGATTTTTTGCCTTGAAATCTTGGGAAGCAGATTCCTTGGCGTTCCTTCCTTTCATCCTCCTAGCAACAAAAAAAGTTCCGTCAGCTTGCCAAAGCAAAAAAGCGAGTTTAGCTTGATGGTGTTTTGAAAAGTCCCTAAGGTTCCAGACAAAATTCACAGAGGAAATCAAACCATGAAACAACTTCGTTTTGCAGGACAGGGAAAACTCGAATACGATGACGTACCGGACCTGGAGCCGAAACCAGGTGAAGTCGTCATCAAAACTGCCGTCTCAGTCCTCTGTGGAAGCGAAATGGGCGCATATCGGGGCAACGGAACGAAAGCCGGAAACGGAGGCCATGAAGCGGCGGGAATCGTACTCAAACTCGGGGGAAACGTTACCAACCTGAAAGTCGGCGACAGGGTCGGAGTCAGCCCCGTCGCCCCATGCGATGACCCAGCATGCCCATATTGCAGCAAAGGACAATTCACATGGTGCAGACATTGGAAATTCTACGGGAACTTCCATTCCGAGCAATTCCTTGCCAGTGCCCGAGCCTGCCAGGTTCTCCCCGACGATGTCGACTGGGCTACCGGCGTCCTGATCACAGGCGACGGCTTCGGCGTGCCTTATCACAGTTCGACGAAGTTCATCAATAAAGACCCATCCACCATAGCGATCTTCGGCGCGGGACCGATTGGCCTGGGCAACGTAATCCTCCAAGCTTACTATGGTCGGCGCATCATTGTCTCGGACATTTCGGAAGCTCGCCTGGAGTTGGCACGCAAGTTTGGCGCTTCCGCCACCATCAACCCCAAGGAAAAGGATGCAGTCGAGACCATCAAGGAATTGACGGATGGCGTCGGCGCGGACATCGCGATCGAATGCGCCGGGCGTCCCGAAACTGTCCACCAGTGTTTCGCCGCAGTCCGCACGGGCGGGCAAGTGATTTTCAACGGCGAGCAACCTGAGGTCCCCATATCGATCAGCGGAGCATTCATCCGTCGCGACATCACCGCCACCGGCTCTTGGTTCTACCACTTCTGCGAATACTCCGACATGCTCCGCCTCTGCCGCGAAGGTCTTCAGGCGAAATCCTTGGTCACCCATCGTCTCCCATTTGCCGAAGCCGCCAAGGGCTATGAATTATTCGCCGCCGGAAAAACCGGAAAGGTCCTTTTCGAGTATTGATTCCCATAGGAGTCGTCGAAAATTGAATGGTAATCCTAAAAAAAGTAGTTGTCATGCCTTCAGCTGCTTTTTTTAGGTTAATTTTTGAACGACTCCTTAAAGAAATTCAGAATTTGCTTTATGACATTAGGCGGATCCCGCAAGCCAGGGTGTGTGCAGTCAACAATCGTATGCTTGTATGGAAGCGGCGAAGGAAGCCGTGTATCCTCCAGCGCGACCTTGCCATCGTAGCGACCGGCAATGATGCCGACTGGCGGCAACCAGGCAGGTTCTGGTATCTTGGAAACAAAGGATGCATCATCGGGACTCATGTCTTGAAGGGATGCATTGAATGAACTGACAAAAGGCATTTTCCCAAAATATGCCAAGTTGGAACCGCGATTGGGAGGTCCAAGCATCACGATCGCGCTGATTCGACGGCATTCCTCTTCGGTCATTTTGGCCATTGCCCCCCTCAAGACGAGACCGCCCATGCTGTGGGTAAGAAAATAGATTTTCTCATCTTTAGGCAATTCCCCTAGCAATTCGCGAAATTTTGAGAGAAAGACCTGACAATGCCTTTCCAGTTTACACTCAGCGGTCGGGTAGTCGTAGTTGAAGGTGTCAAAGCCCTTTTGTGCAAGCGTGTCGGCCAGTCTCTGCATGGAACTGGCGCGGACGCCCCAGCCATGAATCAGCACCACGGCACTCCCGGCTTGCCTGGTCGCCGGCGTCTTTATAAAACGATAGCCCTTGTCCAGGTAGTTAACCAAGACTGACGTGGGACGATTTTTCAGAAGCGATTCCAGCTGTTCCAAAGTCGTGCCGCGAGCGACACGGTTGTCATTGGCATCCAGGATTCGCCACCATCCGCTGATGATATTGACCTGCAGCTTCCAGCCGTTTGAGGCAAACGTATCCCAGAACTTCTCGCCGCCGAGCGTAGGGAACTCCACGTTGAAGGTGCCGTTATCTTCCAGCAATCGTTGCAGTTCGCCCGAGGTAGCAACCGCCTTGAATTGTTCAATCAGCTCTTGTTTCACCGCATTTTCCTGCTTTCCAGATAAAATATCATTTGCCCCTTGACAAAAGATATCAGGGGAAAACAAAATCAGGAAAATCAGAAAACATATTTTCATGGTAATATCCCCCATTCCCCATTCATCCTCCTTCGCACGTTATGCCCCCTCCTTCCTTGTACTGCGCACAACTACGGAGGACATGTCATTCAGCATTCAGCATTCCCAAAAGGTTTTGGAAGAAGCGAACGGAAGCGCTGCAGTTGCATCTCGCAGTAATCTTTGTCAAGCGGCTTTGAGCGCTTGGCCAGGCGTTCCAGGTCAATGAGACCAATAGTGCCATCAGGCAAAACAAAAAAATGCTCGGGCTTGCAGTCAACATTCCAATCCAAACGGCAAACCTGCAAGCGCATAAGCAATTCTTCCGCCTGCTTAATCACGGCGCGTGCCTTCTCCCGGTTGTCTGTTTCGACGACAAAGCGATCGACTGGCACGCCCTCCATCGGAAGCATTGCCATCACGCCGGTATTTGGCAGACCGAACCGCCGGCTTTCCCCCCAGGCGATGACTTCAGGGACAATGAACCCATGCTCCGCCGCCAAGGCAAACGCACGGCGTTCTTTCTCAGTATTGCATAACGGCTTGCTCAGCCGCACCAAGCTGCGGATGATCGGCTGGAGCTTGGTGTAATAATCCTGCTTGATGAAAATGTCCTGCCCACAGGAAAGAGTCAACCGCCAAGTGGCACCGCGGGTATGGCTGGACATGCAGTTCTCACCACGATAGTTCAACAAGGCCGAATAGCTGTCCAAGTTGTTTGCAGCCAAGGCATCCTGCCATTTCGGTTCGATGTGAAAGCGCATGGAACAATAACTCCCCTGCTATTCAATGGAAAAACAATATAAGAACAGAAAAGGTATATTTGAAAACAACTACAGGGTTAACAATAACTTTCCTGACATCAAATCACTACTTTATAAGCAAAGAAAGAATAAATCAACCCAACACGCGGAATTTCACGGTCTGTTAAATCATTCAGCATTCATAATTCAGCATTCACCTGGCGGTCCAGGCAAGCCCCCGCAACGTGATTTCAAGGATTTGAGGCGTGGAAAGGAAGTCTTCGACGCCATGTCCCAGCGACGAGTAGAAGACTCTTCCCTCTCCGTAGCGCCGTGTCCAGACTACCGGCATGACGGTGCCATCAATCCATGCTGCATGTTCGCCACTGAACGTCGTCGTTGCCAGGACTTTATTCGAGGGATCCGTGTGCATGTAGTACTGTTCGCTATGCACCTTGAAGTCTTCGATGCCTTTGGTGATTGGGTCGTCATGGTCGATGATATTGACCATATAATCGATGGTGTTACCGGGGTGTGCGACCCATTGCCCTCCCGTCATGAATTGGTATTCGGTACTGTTTCTGAACGCATCGCACATGCCGCCATGCCATCCACCGATTCCGACTCCTCGCTTGACCGCTTCCAGGATCGCCCGTTCAGCCCGCCCCGAAATCACCCCCATTGTCCAGACGGGAATGATCAGGTCGTACTTTTGCTCCAGCGAACCTTCTTCAAGTGCTTTCTGATCATCGAAGACATCGACCTTAAATCCCCTTTCCCTCAATGCCTTAGCGACGAGTTCCGAAGTCTCGACCGGCTGGTGCCCATCCCATCCGCCCCTAAAAATGATGCAGTTCTTCATGGCATTTCCTTGATGTTAAACTCTCAAAACC
>Ga0123334_1001605_pt1 | contig 28009 bp, 30 predicted proteins | sample BiotimSIPDNA_FD_89706 | JGI IMG/M metagenome (GOLD analysis project Ga0123334, IMG submission 89706) | Anaerobic biogas reactor microbial communites from Washington, USA - Biogas_R1 time_0 SIP DNA | ecosystem: Engineered > Bioreactor > Anaerobic > Unclassified | place: Washington, USA...
AGATCGCTGGCAGCCAGCGAACAAAAGAGGCTTGCCTCCGCCGGGTAGAAAACCGTGCACGTTTCATGCGCTGGATTCTACCATCAGACCGGGCAAGTCTCGGGAAAGCTTGAATGCCTTGGGGAGTTCTCATATAATTAAGCCAGACCAGAAACATACGGAGGCGCGATGAAAGTAAAAAGAACAGCACACGGTAAGGCAGCCGGCTGGAGTCTGGGCAGCCTGGCGGGGTTGGCGCTGGCTCTGAAAGCCGCCTGGGTCATTTACAGCAAGAAATATATCGACCACCATGCCAAGGTCAACCTCACCCTCGAGGCGGAGCGCCATACCTTCGAGTCGGACAAGGTCGGCAGAATCAAGTACTACGGAAGTAAAATTGAGAACAAAAAAACGCCCATCCTTCTCGTTCATGGCATCCACCTCTATGCTGGCGCGCACGACATGATGCCGATTTTCAAGGCGTTCAGTTCCTACCGTAAGGTCTTTCTGATTGATTTGCCGGGCTTTGGCGGTTCCGATAAAACCGACAGACCTTACCGCCCCTGGCTCTTCCAAGCAGCCATTACAGAATTTATCCGCGACCGCGTCGGAGAATCGGTGCACGTGGTGGTGATGGGGCAATCGGCGGAATATGTTGCCATAGCTGACGGGCAGGACAGCGAGCTGTTCAAATCCATCGTCATGATCAACCCCAGCGGTTTTCAAATGCCGCGCATGGGGCATATTTCTGAAGGAAAATCCTGGGAGCAGTTCCGCAACCTGGCGCTCTCCTATCTGAGGGTGCCTCTATGGAGTCTGCCTTTTTATGACTTGCTCGCGAGCCGCTATGGTATTTCGGCATATTACCGCAAACGTTTCACTTACACGCCCCCGTCCGAATTGTTAGACCTCGCCTACACGTCGGCACACCAACCCGGGGCACATTTCGCTCCTATCCTGCATCTCTGCGGCAAACTCTCCGTGCCGGAAGTCCGCACCTGTTTCTACAAACAGCTAGCCAAGCCGGTTTTGGTGATCTATGACAACGATCCCGAACGCAAGTTCGATATGCTCCCCATCCTCGTGCGGGAAAACCCGAACTGGAAAGCTGTCCGCAGCAGCCGGACGCGCGGAATGCCGCATTTTGAAAATCCTGGCGAAACTTTCCGCAGCATAGAAACCTTCTGGAAGCAGCATGAGGGTCTTTAACGAACAGCGCTGTTATAATTAGGCAGGGATCCTTTATGCAAACCAAACCAACTCTAAAAATCCATATTCTTAGCATCCTGGGTGTGCTGTTGGTTGCGGGAGCTTTGGTTGGCGTTACTTGGTTGATTTTTTCGATGGCGACCCGCGAGCAAGCCCGAGTGCAAGCTACTCCTCAATATAATCTGACGATTATCCCCGCCCCTACCTTGACCAACACCGTTTTGGCTCCGACCAATCTTCCAACACCCAGTTCTGAAGCGCCGGTAGTCCTGCCGGAAGGCGCGATAGGCATCAATCTGTTTGTTATTGTGTCAGGCACAGAGGGCTTGGGTCTGCGCATGCGCTCTGCCGCCGGCACAGGAGCCGATGTCAAGTTTATGGCTATGGATGACGAAGTCTTCAAAGTTGTTGCCGGACCAGTGGTGAGTGATGGCTACACCTGGTGGCGGCTTGAGGCGCCTCTGGACGAAAATCGCTCGGGCTGGGCGGCGGAAGACTTTTTGACAGTATTCAGCGTGGGCACGCCTACTCCGTGAGACTGGTTTTGGAGAGTGAGAAATTTGAAACTATTCGGCACCAAGCTCTTTGAATCAAAAGCCTCTGCCCCAGACGTGCTTAGTCAACCCCTGGCGGAGCAGGTGCGCGCGCTTGCCTGGAGCGCGCAATCCGTTGGCATGACTCGCAACCATATGGAAGATTCCGCGTTTGCCCTGACGATGCAGCTTTTATTCCCTGAGCATCCCGTCACCCTGGGAATTTATATGGTCGCTGACGGCATGGGCGGGCATGATAACGGCGAAGTTGCCAGCCGTCTGGCGGTGCAAGCAAGCGTGAAAGCGCTGATCGAAATGCTGATCCTCCCGCTGGATCAAGCTCAAAAGATCCCCTCCCACCAGGAAGTATTTGCCCTGCTCGAAGCAGCGTTCGCGCGCGCGCAAGCAGAAGTGCTGAAGAACGTTTCAGGTGGGGGAACCACCCTCACGCTGGCGCTCTTGCTCGAGAATGACCTCTATTTTGGACACATCGGCGATTCACGCCTTTACCTCCGCAGCAAATCAGCCGAATTTCAAGCGCTCACCCAGGACCATTCCCTGGTCAGGCGTCTGGTGGACCTTGGGCAAATCTCTGATATGGAAGCCGCGAACCATCCCCAGCGCAACGTCCTCTTCAGGGCTTTGGGGCAGACGGATGGGTTCAAGACTGACCTCGGGCATTATCCCCTGACCGAGCCCACCCAACTGCTCCTCTGCACTGATGGGCTTTGGGGGCTGGTTGAGGAAGAGGACTTGCTCAATACCATTAAGGCTGCGAAAGCGGATGAAGATATCGCCCAAGCGCTTTGCGAACTCGCCAATCAGGCTGGCGGGACGGATAATATCAGTGTAATCTTTGTTGAAATCAGGTAGGAGTGTATCATGGCAGAACCAATCGCAAAAAAGAAAATTCTGGTTGTAGATGACGAAAAGGGGCTTGTGAACCTCATGCGTTTGAACCTGGAGCAGGATGGATTTGAGGTAGTGGAAGCCTACAACGGAACGCAGGCGATTGACAAACTCCGGACCACTCTGCCTGATCTGGTCTTGTTGGATGTCATGATGCCTGACCTGGACGGCTTCACTGTGTTGGAACGCATCCGCGATATTGGCTCAACGCCTGTCATCATGCTGACCGCCAAGGGAGAAGAAGACGACCGCGTGCGGGGTTTGGAGTTGGGGGCGGACGACTACGTCACAAAACCATTCAGCCCGCGCGAATTGACCAGCCGTATCCGGGCAGTGCTGCGGCGGGGAAGCGCTGTGGCGGATGATGAAACCGGCAAAATTGTGGTCGATGACCGGCTCACCATCGACTTTGATCGCCATGAGGTTTGGGTGGAAGGCGAGCTGGTCAAGCTGCGCCCGACGGAATACCGCCTGCTTTACCACCTGGTGAAAAATGCCGGGTGGGTGCTCACGCACGACCAGATTTTGGCAAAGGTCTGGGGCTACGAATACGAGAACGAACCGCACTATGTTCGCCTCTACATCAACTATCTGCGCAAAAAACTCGAAAAAGATCCTGCGAATCCGCAGTACCTCCTGACGGAACGGGGTGTGGGTTATCGCTTCGTGGATTACAAGCGCGAGAGTCGCTGATTGTAAACACAAAAAGGTGAGGTTTTGGAACAAAATATGTTAAAATTTCTCTTAACAAATTGTCTTTAATTGTATAATTTAATGTAGTTTTTGCGTCCAACCTAATCGAATGAGAGGTCAGCATGGCAAAAAACACCCCAAAAACCGAGCAAAAAGCAAGTAAGACAAAGGCGGCTGCCGAAAAACCAGGCGAGCCCGAGAAAGACCCAAAACCTGCGCCAAAAGCAGCAGCGCCGGAAAAGAAACAGAAACCGCTCTCTACCAGGGTTTATGAACGGGAACTGCGAAAACTCCAGATCGAACTGGTGAAACTGCAGCTCTGGATCAAGGAACGCGGTCTGAAAGTGGCGGTCATCTTCGAAGGACGTGACGCAGCAGGGAAGGGCGGCACGATCAAACGCCTCACCGAAACCCTCAACCCCAGAATTGTGCGCGTTGTCGCTCTGCCGGTCGCCACTGAAAAAGAAAAGACTCAGTGGTACTTCCAGCGCTATGTGGCGCACCTGCCTGCGGCAGGGGAGATGGTCGTGTTCGACCGCTCCTGGTACAACCGTGCCGGCGTGGAACGCGTGATGGGTTTCTGTACGCCTGAGCAGGTGGAGGAATTCTTCCGCAGTGTGCCCGAGTTTGAAAAAATGCTGATACGCTCCGGCATCATTCTGATTAAATACTGGTTTTCCGTCAGTGATGAGGAACAGGAGCGGCGTTTCCAACAGCGCATGGACGATATCACCCGGCGCTGGAAACTCAGTCCCATGGACCTCGAATCCCGCAAACGCTGGGTGGAATACTCAAGGGCGAAGGATGATATGTTCCGCTTCACAGATACAAAGCAGAGCCCGTGGTATGTGGTGCAGGCGGATGACAAGAAACGCGCCCGCCTCAACTGCATCAGCCACCTGCTGAGCATGATACCCTACGAGGATCTCACCCCGCCGAAGATGGAACTGCCGCCCAAGCAGGTCGACGACTCCTACGTTCGCCCGCCCTTCGCAGACCAAACCTTCGTGCCGGAGTACGTGATTGCGGAAGAAAAGAAAAAGTAATCTGACCTCTCCAAACTCATAGCCCTCAGACGGTCTCTGCTTGCGCCTGCTTATTGCTTGCCCGCGCGATCAGAATATCGACGAAAGGTTGTTTCATTAGGTTTATGGGGGATGGGCGGCACCCGAAAACAAGATTTTTTCACCGCTGGTCAATTTGCACCCGGGTGCCCCTTGACGCCTGAGGAGGGACTGGGTAAGATTGAAAGCTGCCGGTTTACCCGGTAAATTTATGGGCGAGGGTAACCTGAAAGATGGTGAGAGGCGCCCGGAGGAAATATGTCTACACAAGAAGAAATCATTATCAAAGCTGAAAAACGCACAGTCAAGGGGAAACAGGTTTCCCAACTGCGCCGCGCCGGCATTTTACCGGGTGTGATCTATGGGCACAGGGTCGAAGCCCAGGCTATCCAAATGGATCGCCACAGCGTTTCGCTCCAAATGAACAGCATCACCCCCACCACCCTGGTCACAGTTGATGTCGCCGGGAATAAAATCAAGGCTTTCGTCCGCGATCGCCAGCGCGATGTGCTCCACGGCGTCCTGACCCACCTGGACTTCCTGGCTGTCTCGCTGACCGAGAAGATGCGCGCTCCAGTGGCTATCGAGCTCACCGGTGAGGCGCCTGTGCTTGAGAACCCCATTTATCTGCTCAATCACAGCCTCAACGAGGTCGAACTCGAATGTCTTCCCCAGGATATGCCTGAGCGTATTATGGTGGACGTCAGCGTCATCGAGACCCCTGAAGATTCCATCACCGTTGCCGACCTCAATCTGGGCGACAAGGTCACCATCCTCACCGATCACAGCGAAGTGGTTGTCTCGGTGGGTTACATTGCAGTGGAAGAACCTGCAGAAGTTTCCGCTGAAGCAGGCGCTGGTGAGCCTGAAGTGGTTGAAAAAGGCAAGAAGACTGAAGAAGGCGAGTAATCGAACGCTTTATATTAACAAAGAGGCTGTCACTATGCTTTTGGGACAGCCTCTATTGTTTAGATCAAGAATCGACCTTGTTGGGGAGATGCACATAAACCCGCCCCTTTTGATTTTCGCAATGCCCAAAAAACCGAATTTCAAAACAATCACTCCCATGAAATTGCACCGAAGTTGTACACAGGGTTTATTGAATCCTTAATGAACTGTGTTAAAATTAAATCATCATAATTCGGCTTAAATAGCCACTGTTTTATAAGGAGAAAAATGAAACTTAATCCCCCAACCAAACTTGCTTTCTTAATTTCTGTTGCCGCATTTGTTCTCGGACTCTTGTTCCAATTTGTTAAACCCTTGGCTGCATTAGTGCCCTCTTTCCCGCTCGGAGTATTTCTTTTGATTGCTGCCTTCGTAGTGCTTGCCCTGGCAAATCTTCTGAAAAACTTCTAAGCAAATAAACCAAGAGAGAAAAGAGGCTGTCACCATGCTTTTGGGGCAGCCTCTTTTATGTAAGGCTTTTTTTCTTTCAGTATGGTGCCGGCGTAGCGGGGTTTTAGCCCATCTGAACACGTTACCATAGGGATACAACGCGCTGGACCTTGAAAAAGTGAGTTCGACATACCGAACCCCTGTCAAAAGGTTCTTTAAATCCTGAAATGGTCATCCTATCCGGATACGGAGATGAGTCTGACTTACTCTTGTCAGGCAATCAATCCTGAAGGAGGCGCAGAAACTCGTGTGTAATCTGCGCGGTCGCGCCCCAGATGACTTCCCCATCGTATTCGTTGTAGTAGATGGTATGGATGGTCTGGTTCTTGAATTGGTGCGGTCTGACCTGGAAATTGTGCGTGTCGGCGAGCCAATCGAGCGGGACGGTGAAAGCGCGCGCGACTTCTATAGAGTTGATCGTCAGGTCAAGGGGACAGGGAACTACACCCACCACCGGTGTGACCTGATAATCGCTAATCAGGTTTAGCCGCGCCATCTTCCCGAGCACCGCCACTGATGCCGGATCAATTCCGACTTCCTCCCAGGCTTCGCGCAGCGCCGTTTGTTCAAAACTGGCGTCCTGCGCATCTCTGGCGCCGCCAGGGAAGGAAACCTGTCCGCGGTGGTCTTCCACTTCCATCGTGCGCCGGGTGAAAAGCAGGCGCCAGCAGTTGTCCTTCCAAATCAGGGGGACGAGCACCGCGGCAGGATAAAACCTGGGCGGATCGCGATGCAGCCAACCGCTATCCCCGAGGTCGGGCTGCTGCGCGTGCGTGTGGAGACGCTCGCTGAGGTTTGGGGGTAAGGTCAGCTTCCCGCTCAAAGACCTTCTCCGGTTTCATCCGTTTCTACGGACTCGGACTCTTCTGCCTTTTCGAGCCTTAGGCGTTCAACCGCCCTTCCAAAGAGCAGGAATCCCGTATGCGCGATCATCCGGTCCACCGGGCGCAGATGCTCCCAGTCGGTCTTGTAGTAGCGCACGAGAACTTCCATTACTTCCACGAAAGCGAAATCGTTATGAATCAGCGACCGCAAACAAAGCTGCACCTGGTTGACCGTTGGCACGAGCATCCCGAGATAGCCGCCAGGTCTGAGGCTTGCGCGCGCTTGGATCAGGTAGTCGTAGGGATTGGGCAAATCCAGGAAAATCGCGTCGACGTCTCTTTCAACGAACCCGTCCGATGCATCTCCCACCCTGAATGTGACACGATCCGACAGTCCGACCCGTTCCAGGTTTTTGATGGCAAGCGCTTGGATATCCGCTTTGCGTTCATAAGAAAAGACGCGCCCGCTTGCGCCGACCATATAAGCGAATGCCGTGGTCAGCCCACCGGAGCCGCTGCCGCACTCCAATACACGCATACCGGGACCGATCCCCATCGTGATGAGAATTTGCCCGATCTCCTTCGGGTACAGGATCTGGGTGGTGCGCTTGATGTGCTTGATAAGGTCGGCAATACCAGGTTGGAACAGGTAAAAGGGATTGCCCTGATGCGACTCAAGCCGGCTGCCCCACTTCTGCCCGATGATGTCGTCGTGCCGGATAACGCCGCGGTGAGTCTGCAACACCGCGCCAGCCTCAAGGCGGAGCAGGTGGCTTTTGTAACCTGCGCCCTGAAGTTGCACCAGGTCTCCCTCACGGGCGAAGTTGCTTGTTTCAATCTGGGAGGTGATCATCCTTATTCACGCTGCCCCGGCAGGGATTCAACGCGGCTAAACCAGTGCCCAACAAAAAGCAGGATGATGCTCCCGATGATGCCGCCGCCGAGATGGAGCGAACCGACATTTAGAAAATTGAACCCGGCGTTTTTGGCGATGAGATGACCGATAAAGAAACCAACCCAACTAAGAATGATATAGATAATCAGTTTCCAGAAGCCTCCATCCTTCCAAAGGTGGAAGACAGCCCCAAGCAGGGTTGCCAAAATCCATCCAAAAATGTAGGTTGAAACGTTCATAAATTATCCTTATCCATTCCAAATTTTTTTTGACGTCTTGGGCGCCTCGTCAGAGCTTCTCTTTCTATTCCTCAGCAGCAGCTTCCGCCTGACATTTTTCGCAGGTACCGAAAAGAATCAGATGATTGGTGAGGACTTGAAAATGATTTTTCGATTCAATTGCCGCGAAAAACTCCTCAACTTCTTCATGCCCAATCGTGAAAACCTCGCGGCAGTTTTGGCAGACCAGGTGGTGGTGCAAGCCGTTGCCGACCAATTCGTAGACCACTGCGTTTGTGCCCATATCTGAAACCGACACCTTGCCGTTATTCACTAACCGTTCCAGTGAGCGGTATACGGTGGATTGATTGATCGCCGGCAGGCGTTGGCGGATCATCTCATACACTTCCAGGGAGCTCATGTGGGTGTTTTCCCTGGATAAAATATCAATGATGATATGGTCGACCGAAGAAGTGCGCATTTTTTATATCTTTCCTTATTGCAAAAGATTGCATTTACAATAATTCGCGTTATAATTCCACGCGTAAGTTAATCTTATACAATTCTAACATTTTTCTGGAGGTTTTCTGTGTTCTTCTCACCACTTCATCCAATGCACATACCAGACGGGTTTCTTTCCGTGCTGGTTTCGATTGTTTTTTGGGTCTTTTCTGTTGTTGTCATCGGGATTGGACTCCGTAAAACAAGCCAGACCCTGGGCGAGCGCCAGGTCCCGCTAATGGGGGTGCTGGCTGCGGCGATCTTTGCCGGGCAGATGCTCAACTTCAGCGTCAGCGGCGGCACTTCGGGGCACCTTCTGGGAGCGGCAATCGCTGCGATTTTGTTAGGTCCCTGGTCAGCGGTTTTGGTAATGACTTGCGTTGTCGCGGTTCAGGCGATTCTCTTCCAGGACGGCGGCATTCTGGCTCTGGGTGCCAACCTCTTTAATATGGCGGTAATAGGTCCTTTTGTGTCTTATGCGGTCTATTCCCTTTTGACCAAACTTTTCAAAAAGCAGACCTGGGGCTTGTTCGTCTCTGGTTTTGCCGCGGCATGGGTTTCTATCTTAATTGCCTCGCTTTCCTGCGCTTTGCAGCTTGCCATCTCCGGAACTTCGCCAGCGAATGTTGCAGTCCCTGCAATGGGTCTGATACACATGCTGATCGGTGTTGGCGAGGGCTTGATCACGGTCGGCGCGATGGCTTTCCTCTACGCGACCCGCAAAGACTTGCTCCATATCGGCGAAGCCAAACCTGCCGACAGCAAAGGGGTCGTGATTGTCGGCAGCCTGATAGCGCTCATTCTGGCAATACTTTCACCGCTTGCCTCCAGCCATCCGGATGGCTTGGAATGGGTCGCCGAAGAGCATGGCTTTATTGACGCGGCAAAGGATGCGTTCTATAACATCATCCCCGACTACACCATGCCCGGCATCTCCAATCCCGCCATCGCGACGATAATCGCCGGCATTGTAGGATCGATTGTAGTCTTTGTTATCGCCTACGCCATTGGTCGCGCAGAAAAACGCGGAGCCGTCCAAGAGGACGCTCAGAGGTAAACGCTTGCGAGAGCTTTACGCGCATCGGGATAGTTTTATCCATCAACGCAGCGCAAAGGTGAAGGTCCTTTTCACCTTTGCGTTTATCATTTTTTTGAACCTGACACCCCACGCCTCGTGGTCGGCGTATCTTCTCTTCCTGATTCTGGCGCTTGCGCTGGTTCTCTCTTCGCGTGTTGGGCTTGGTCTTGTGCTGAAGCGGTCGCTTTTTGCTCTTCTCTTTGTTTTGGCTGCCATCCCACTGGTTTTCACCGGTTCTGACCTGCAGAGAACGCTGGTATTGCCCGGTGGTTTGCGAATAGCATACAGCCTGAGCGGCTTGTCGCGCTTTGCCAGTATTGGGATCAAATCTTGGATCTCGGTTCTGGTTGCGGCGCTGCTCGCCGCGACAACGCAGTTCACGGACATTTTGAAAGCATTGGCGGGGCTTAAAGTGCCAAAACTCTTCGTGGCAATCGTGGGTCTGATGTGGCGGTACCTGTTCGTCATTACTGATGAGGTCAGGCGAATGCTCCGCGCGCGCAGCAGCCGCAGCGCTTTCGCGCTGAATGGGCGGCGGGCGGGCGGCTCCCTGGCTTGGCGGGCGAGGGTGACTGGCGGGATGGCAGGCAGCCTTCTGCTGCGTTCAATCGAACGCAGCGATAGAGTCTATGCTGCGATGCTCTCCAGAGGATATAATGGTGTTCTGCCTGCCCAGGAGGTCGCCCCACTTTCGAGGCAGGAGTGGTGGATTCTCGGGTTGGGAATCCTGCTGCTCATTTTATTTTGGGGACTTGCTGTGTTTGTCGGAGGTTGAGGCTTGGAAGCCATCATTGATATTCAGAATCTCTCATATGCGTATCCAGATGGCAAACTGGCGCTGGACGGGATCAATTTACGGCTGTTTCCCGGAGAAAAAGTTGCCTTGGTCGGGGCGAATGGCGCTGGCAAAACAACCCTCCTTTACCACGTGAATGGAATCTTCACGGGCACAGGCAGCATTCGCGTGGACAACCTGGACATGAACAAAACCAATCTCGGAAAGATACGGGCATTGGTTGGGGTGGTTTTCCAAAACCCGGATGACCAGCTTTTCTCCTCAACCGTCTATGAAGATGTGGCTTTCGGACCGATTTACCAGGGTTTGGACAAGGCAAGCGTCCGTGAAAGAGTTACCCAAGCCTTGCAATCGGTGAGCATGGAGGATTACAGCTCCCGGACCCCCTATCATCTTAGCACCGGCGAAAAGAAAAAAATCGCGATTGCGACAGTCCTTTCCATGCAGCCAAAAATCCTGGTGCTCGATGAACCGACAGCCGGGCTGGACCCGCGCGCCAGACGTGAACTGATTGAGCTCCTCCAGCAGCGTCCCCAAACCATGCTCATCGCCACCCACAACATGGACCTGGCGCGCCGCCTCACCTCCCGGACTGTCCTGATGAACGAGGGAAAAATCGCCGCAGAAGGTCCAACCCATGCCATTCTTGAAAACGAAGCGCTCCTCTCCGCGAATGGGTTGGTGTGAGCAGCGGTATTGGAACAGCTTGAACCTCATCCTTACATAAAGGTACAATACTGACATGAGCGAAGAATCACGTGTTTATTGTGATACCCACTGTCATCTCGATATACCTGTTTTCAGTGAGGATTTTGAGGAGGTTGTGCAAAGAGCAGTCGAAGCGGGGCTGGAGTTCCTCATCCTGCCTGCCCTCGATTGCGCCAGCGCAGAAAACATCCTCAAGCTAACGCGGCAAAGACCAGGATTCTTCTATGCTGCTGTCGGTATCCATCCGAATTACGCCGCTGAACTGGAACCCGACTGCCTCCCGCGCCTCGCGCACATGACTGTCCTGCCTGGCGTTGTGGCAATTGGGGAGATTGGGCTGGATTACCATTGGGATTACGCCACTCCCGCGCAGCAAAAAACTATCCTGCTTCCGCAACTGGAGCTTGCCCGCGCGGTGAACTTGCCGGTGATCATTCACAACCGTGAAGCTGCGGATGATATTGCTTCCGTCCTGCTGGAATGGCATGCCTCGCTGCCAGCTTCACACCCGCAGCGGACCCGCCCGGGAGTGATGCATTCCTATACGGGTCCTCTCGAATTGGCGCGGGAATTAGCCGCGGCTGGATTTTACTTTGGGGTGGGAGGACCGCTCACTTACAAAAACGGCAGGGACAAACAAGCCCTCGCTCAGGAACTGCCCAGGGAAAAAATCCTGCTGGAGACCGACAGCCCCTATCTTCCGCCACACCCCCATCGCGGTGAGAGGAATGAGCCCGCTTTCATCCCCCTGATTGCCGCGAAACTCGGTGAGCTTTGGGGCATGGACGCCGAGTCCGCCGGAAGAATTACAACCGCGAACGCCAAACGCCTGTTCAACATCCCGTAGTTGGAAGGATGCGGATGGAGCCGGTGAAAGCGGATGGAGTGATACCCTGCGGGCACGTACCCCATCAGTACAGCGCGGGTACGTACCTCATCCTCACGAATTGGGTAATTTGGTCCTGCGGTAGGGCGTGGTTGAGGACAATCCGAACCATCATTTTGCAGCCTTATGACCGTCCTCAACCCGCCGAATTAAGGTTACGATGAATTGGAATTACGTTTCGCCCCTAAAGCTGGTTTTCTTAAATGGCCATTTATCATTATCCGCGTTCATGAAATTCGGGTATATTGGAGGCTGAGAGATCAACAGTTTATGTAATAAACGAGTAAGAGACAATTGCTCTACCCTGCTCGGTAAAGCAACGTGTCTGCGGGGACAGGGGGTATAATTTGAGGCATGTCCGTTATCGTCTCCCTCGACATCGAAACAACTGGTCTCGACCCAAAAAACGACTCGATCATTGAAATCGGCGCGGTGAAGTTTAACGAAAACCGCGTTTTGGATGAATTTTCCACTTTAATCAACCCCCGCAAGCCCATCAACGCCTTCATTACCAACCTCACGGGTATCAGCAATCCTATGGTGATGAACGCTCCCATCCTTGCGGAAGTCTTCCCCGACCTTGAAGCCTTTGTCGGCGAGAACCCCATCCTCGGTCAAAATGTTGGCTTCGATATCAGTTTCTTCAACCGCTACGGCGCCTTCAAAACCAACCCGATCATCGACACATACGAGATGGCTGCCGTGCTGATGCCGTCCGCTCCACGCTACGGATTAGGCTCGCTCTGCCACCAGCTCGGGGTCGTGCTCAGCGGCGCGCACCGCGCGATCAACGATGCCCGCGCCACGATGGGAGTTTACCAAAAACTCTGCGAAAAGCTCTCCAAGCTGCCCATCGATCTGATTGCCGAGATGGTCAAGCAGTGCCAGGGGCTCAACTGGGCAGCGGAGCTGCCTTTCCGTCAGGCGCTTCAAAGCCTGATCCAACAGGGCATCCAGCCCAAGCGCCTCCTGGATAAGGAAGGCGGGCTGCTTCTGGAGTTCGGCAAACCGGTTCGTTCCAAACCGCTCGAGCCGGAAGCGGAACTGCAGCCGATTGACGTTGAGAGGCTCGCCGCCATGCTGGAACCCGGGGGCGAATTTTCGCAGCACATTGAAGGATTTGAGCACCGTTCCCAGCAGGTGGCGGTTCTGCGCGCGGTCGGCAACGCTCTCAACGGCGGGCAGCACCTGATGGTCGAAGCCGGCACCGGCACCGGGAAATCGCTTGCCTACCTGATCCCTGCCGCGGCATGGGCGCTTGCCAACAAAGAACGCGTGGTCATCTCCACCAATACCATCGCCCTGCAGGACCAGCTCATCCGCAAGGATATCCCCGACCTCATTGAAGCCACCGGCATGGATATCCGCGCGGCAGTCCTGAAGGGGCGCGGCAACTACCTCTGCCCGCGCCGCTTCAATGCCATGCGCCGGCGCAAGCCCGAAAACCTCGATGAACTGCGCGTCATGGGCAAGGTGCTCGTCTGGCTTCAGTCCAGCCAGAGCGGCGACCGCAGCGAACTGAACCTCAACGGCATGTCTGAACGCCTCATCTGGAGCCGGATTTCAGCCGAAGACGAAGGCTGCAAGCTCGAAAATTGCCTCAAGCGCACTGGCGGACGCTGCCCCTTCTATAAGGCGCGCATGGCTGCAGAAAGCTCCCACATCCTGGTGGTCAACCATGCCCTCCTCCTGGCTGATGCCGCCACCGAAAACCGCGTCTTGCCCGCCTACAACTACCTCGTCATCGACGAGGCGCACCATCTTGAAGCTGCCACCACCGACGCCATGTCCTACCGTTTGCGCGCGCAGGATGTCAACCGCCTCGTGCGAGACCTCGGCAGCCCGGAGCAGGGGCTCATGGGGCGGCTGCTTGCCGTTGCCAATCCGCTTCTCAAGCCCTCAGACCTGGCTGAGCTCAATGAACTCATCTCCCAGGCTGCTGACCGTGCTTTCCGCTTCGACAACGAAATGACCGCTTACTTCCGTGCGATGGACAACCTCCTGCTTGAACTGCGCGACGGCAAATCCCCCGGCACCTACCCCCAGCAAACCCGCATTCTCAGCGCAATACGCACCATGCCTGCTTGGCTCGATGTCGAAATTGCTTGGGAACAAGCAGCCGCTGACCTCGATGCGCTCCTTAAGCTCCTCCGCCAGATACGCGAAGGATTCCGCGGGCTTGAATCCACCGATAGTGAAGATGCCGAGGACCTGCTCGGCACCCTTGCCATGTTTAATCAGAAACTCACTGAGATCCGCGAGAAGGTCGAGAGCCTGACCATGGACCCTCAGTCCGACCGGATACACTGGGTGGAACTCGACCCGCTTCAAAATCGCCTCACGCTTCAAATCGCGCCGCTCCACATTGGCGGCTTGATGGAAAAATACCTCTGGCACGAAAAAGCCAGCGTCATCCTGACCTCTGCCACGCTCACTACCCACGGTGAGTTTGATTACCTGCGCGGACGCCTCAACGGTGAGGACGCTGACGAACTGACCGTCGGCTCTCCTTTCGACTATGAACACGCCGCCCTCGTCTACCTCCCCACCGACATCGTAGAGCCGAACGATGGCTACGGTCACCAACGCACCATCGACGATACCGTCACCCGCCTTGCAATCGCCAGCGGTGGACGCATGCTGGTGCTTTTCACCTCCTACGCTCAACTGCAAAAGACCTCCAAAGCCATCCAGGCGCCGCTTGCCAAACACGACATCATCGTTTTTGAGCAGGGAGAGGGCGCGTCTGCGAGCTCCCTTTTGGACACCTTCAAAGATAGCTCCCGTGCGGTGCTTTTGGGCACGCGCGCCTTTTGGGAAGGCGTGGACGTCCCCGGCGAGGCGCTTTCCGTTCTGGTCATTGCAAAACTCCCCTTCGACGTCCCCAGCGACCCAATTGTTGCCGCCCGTTCGGAAACCTTCGATGATCCCTTCAACGAATACAACCTCCCTGAGGCAATCCTGCGCTTCAGGCAGGGCTTTGGTCGTCTTATCCGCACTCAGACTGACCGGGGAGTGGTGGTCATCCTCGATAAACGCGTGATTAGCAAATCTTACGGCAGATTGTTCATGGAATCGCTCCCCGAATGCACCCTCATTCAGGGCAGCATCGCCAACCTCCCCGAAAAAGCTGCTCGTTGGTTGGGCGATTGAGTCAACCTGCCCAAGGTGAGTTCGCTGCCCGTTTAACTTGGTTGACGCTCGCCCAAAAACAGTGATAATATCGATTTATGTATCTTAAAGGTAGTAAACTCTCGATGAACAAGAAGCGCCGGCGGGTAAACCCCTGGCTGCTGACCTTTTTGCTCATTTCAATCGGCGTGCTGGTCTACCTTAACATCGTCGTCGTGCCGATGATTGACCCGCCCTTCGTCCCGACCTCCACCCCCACGCGCGACCCGCAATCTTTCATCGACGAAGCCGATGCTCTTGCCGCCGAAGGGAAATACCTCCAGGCAGTTGAGGCTTACCAGGGCGCGATCAACGCCGACCCGCAAAACATCAGCAACTACCTCAAAATCTCGCGTTTGCAGATTTTTACCAACCAATTGGTCCAGGCGCAGGTCAACGCCCAAAACGCCATTCTGCTCGATAACAATTCCTCGGAGGCTTTTGCCCTCTCCGGTTGGGCGAAAGGCTTCCAAAAGGAATATCTCGATGGCGAAGCCGACGCCCGGCGTGCCATCGAACTTGACCAAAACAGCGGTCTTGGGCATGCCATCCTCGCCTACATCCTCGCGCTTCGCGTCGAAGCCGGCTTGCAGGAACTCGACACCCTCGACCTTGCCATCGAAGAATCCCGCACCGCCCTGGCGCTTGAGCCCAACCTGCTTGAAGGGCATTGGGCGCGCGGATATGTCCTCGAAATTACCAGCAACTACGAAGAAGCCGTCTCTGAGCTTGACCAGGCTATCGCCATCAACCCCCACATTGCCCGGCTCCACATGGCGCTGGGGCGCAACCTCATCAACACCGGTGAGCTCGACCGCTCGGTATTCGAATTTACCAAAGCCTATTCCCTCAATCCCACCGATCCGACCCCGAACCTCTTCATCTCGCGGGTCTACAGCATGCTGGGCGAGTGGGATAAGGGCATCCAATACGGCAGCCTTGCCCTGCGCGATGACCCCCAGGACCCTAATCTCTATGCCAACCTGGGAACACTCTACTACCGCAAGGGGCAGTACAACCAGGCGCTCACTTTCCTTGAGGTTGCCGTCCGCGGCGGCACTTCCGAAGACGGGCAGGTCGTTGAGGGCATTCCGCTCTCCTACGCCGTTGGCGTCATCGAGCTTTACAGCCGCTATGGGCTGGCTTTGGCGCGCATTAACCGCTGCTCCGATGCGGTTAATGTGGCGAACGCCCTTCTCCAAAACGTTGCCGATAACCCCGACGGCGTCTACAATGCCGGCGAGATCATCAAAATCTGCGAACAAAACCTGCTCACCCCGCCCACTGCCACCCCTGAACCGACCCCTACCGTCGTCACCGGTCCAACCGCCACGCCCGAGCCCTGACCCAGAGGGGGCGCCAGCATGTACATCAACGAACGCAAAGACCTCTTCCGTCATTCGGGCAAGAACTCCAATCCCTACCGCATCATGCTTATCCTGCTGGTTATCGTCGTTCTGCTGGCTTTTCTGCGTGAATACGTCAGCGGTAAAATCTGGCCGCCCTTCGTCCCCACCCCCACGCCCACTCGCAGCGTCAACTCCTTCATTACCGAAGGCGAAACCCACTTTCAGGCAGGCAACCTCCAAAAGGCGATCGAATCTTTCAATAAAGCCCTTGTCCTCGAACCCGAAAACACCGCGGTGCGCGTCGAACTCGCCCGCATTCTCACCTACTCCTCGTCCAGCCTCACAACCGACCAGGAACGACGCGACAGTCTCAACGAAGCCCTTGCTGTCATCGACATTGCCAAACAAGACGAACCAAACAACGCCGACGTCCTCGCGATGCGCGCGTTCGTGCTCAGTTGGCTCTCCAACCCAACCCTCTCCGGCGAACTCTCCGAAGACTTCCGCAACCAGGCGGAAGCTGAAGCCCTCGCTGCCATCCAGCTCGACTCTAACAACACCCTCGCCAAAGCCTACTACGCTGAAATCCTCATCGACCAATACAAACTCGCCCAGGCGCAGGATTACATTGCCCAAGCGCGCGAGAACGGCGAAGAGCTCATGGATGTGTGCCGTGTGCAAGCCTATATCTATGAAATTTTCGGCGAATACAACCTCGCCATTGAGTGGTACGAAAAAGCCACCGCGATCACCCCAAACCTGACCTTCCTCTATATCCGCACCGGCGTCCTCTACCGGCATGGGCGCAACTTCGATAAAGCCCTTGAGCTGTTTGCCAAAGCCGTCAGCCTCAATGAGCAGCTCGGCATCAAAGACCCCATCCCCTACATGGCTATCGCCAACACTTACATCCGCAGCGGTGAAGCGATGGCAGCCTCGCGCAATGCCTATCGCGCCCTGGAGATAAACCCCTACAACCCCGACACCTACGGGCAGGTCGGCGTCATCTACCACCGTGCCCGCAACTATGAGGGCGCCATCCTTGCCCTGCGCTGTGCTGTGGAGGGCTGCACCGCCGAAGAAACCTGCCTCGCACGGGAAGAAGAGCCCTGCAGGTCGAAGATTGAAACCAGCGCCCTGCCCCTCTCCGACTCCACGGTCCTGTACTATTACACCTACGGCTCCGTGCTCGCAGGTCTCCACCGCGACGGATTGGACGATTACTGCGAGACAGCCGCGCGCGTCTTCCAGCAAGTCCGGGCGATGTACTCTGCTAATGAAATCATCATGGCGATCGTCGTCCCGAGCGAAAATATCTGCCGCATCAGCCCGGGGGAAACCTACCCGACCTCTACTCCCCAACCCGAAGAGCTCGGCACGCCGACCCCCCTCCCGACCGAAACCCCCTTCATCATCCCCACCCCCACAATGCCCACGCCGTAGAACAGCCTTTACCTTTTGGCCGGGTTTGTGTTGAACATAATCCACGGGTTTTGGTTCTGATCGTAGAATTAAAAAGTTCACAGAAAGTTCATATTGACGCCCTTGGAATGACATAGAAGGATTCTATAATGAGGTCACAAACGATAAAGGAGAAATCGATATGAAAAACATATATAAAGTAATTGCAATCGGAATGTTAGCTCTTGTCATGGTGATCGTTAGCGGTACGCCTGTACAGGCTGCCAGCCAGGATGAACTGGTAGATATGATCAGTGAGGAAATGACAGCCAATTATCTTTACACGGAACTTGCCAAAAAATTTCCGGAGACCAAAGTCTTTGCCAACCTGGCTGAATCTGAAGCCCGCCACATGGAAGCACTTTTGAAAGCCGCCTCCAGACTGGGTTATTCAGTAGAAGGGGCTAAACCCGCGGACATCGCTATCCCAGAAACCATGGAAGATGCGTTGGCTTTTGCCCTGGCTTACGAACAGGAAGACATCGACATGCTTGAAAAGCTGATTGAAAATGAGGCAGATGTCCGTTTGAGGATGGTTCTCAACAACCTTCTAAAAGGGTCTCAAAACCACTATAATATTCTAAACAGAGCCATCGAAGAAGGAATTGACAATCTGACCTGCAATGAAAATCGGACTTACCAAAACAGGACCGGCAACCAATGGCAAAGAGGCTTTCAAAGCCAAGGTGGGCAGTACCAAAATAGAAGTCAAAATGCTAACGGTCAGGGAACGCAAGGCAATCGTAATAACAACCAGTGGTCGCAGGGACAGGGATCACAGCGAGGCGTCAATTGCGATACCTGTCAATGCAATTGCAGATAGGAACGATAAAGAATCAAGGGCAGGGTTTCAAAACCTTGCCCTTTAGTGTGTGTTAAGGATATGGAGGCGGCTATGACTCGGATATTAATTGCAGATGACAATCAGGACATAGTGGATATACTGACAAGATTTGCCAGGAAGGAAGACTTGAAAGTCGATGCAGCCTCTGATGGACAGGAAGCCTTGGATTTATTTGGAAAGAAGGATTACGATCTGATCCTCTTAGACATCATGATGCCTAAAAAGGATGGCTATGAGGTCTGCAAGACCATCCGAAAAAAATCCATGGTCCCCATCATCATGATCACAGCCAAAGGGGAGGACTATGAGAAGATCATGGGACTGGATTTGGGAGCGGACGACTACATCGTCAAGCCGTTCTCCGTTGCCGAGGTCATGGCAAGGGTTCGGGCTATCCTGAGGCGGATTGAGAAGAAGTCCGATCAAAACTCCACCTTGATCCAGGGACCGATGAAGCTGGACCTGGCTTCCTACACTTTTGAAGTGGGTGGACAAAATGTGGACCTGACCAAAAAGGAGTTTGAGGTCTTATGGACTCTGGCTTCCAATGTTGGCAGAGTCTTTACCCGGGAAAACCTTCTGGATTCCTTGTGGGGCTATGATTACTATGGGGATTCCAGGACGGTGGACACCCACATCAAGCGTTTGAGGGCTAAGTTGGCTGATTTTCCGGGTTTGGATGGGGCTATCAAAACCATTCGCGGGGTGGGCTATAAGTTTATGGGAGTTGGCGATTAGATGAGAAACAAGATCACCAGGAAGCTCATCCTGTATTTTTTTATCATCGTCATTGCCAACTCCTTGATCGCGAGCGGCATTTTTATGGTTCTGAGCCGAAAAGCTTATGTGGATGTCTACAAGGATGACCTGGCAAGAAGGGCGGATAACATTGCCCAGGGGATTGCCGCCAATATGGACATCCTCACTTCGGGAGAAGGGGAAGCGGCTGGTCGCGGACGAAGAGGCGAGGGAAGAAGCGATCCCAATCAGATGCGGATGTCGCCCAAGTACCTCAACTGGATGGACCAGGTCCTGGACGGAAAAGTCTGGCTGATTTATAAGACGGACAAGGTCTTCCAAAGGGGTAATCTGGACATCCAGCTCTCCTATGAGGATTTATCGGACCATGAAAAAGACGCCATTGACCAAGCCTTTGAAGGCAGGACCATCACCACGGAGTCCTTTGACAATATCTTTGAGGAAGGGACCGTGTCCGCGGTAGCCCCCTTGAGAGATACGGATGGAGCCGTCTACGGGGCAATCCTGATTCATGAAAACATCTCCCTGGCAAAGGGTTTCATCGACTCGGCTTTCTACATCCTTCTGATTTCCGTCCTTTCCGGCATGTTCATTGCCTTGATCATGGTGGTCTTTTTTGTCCAAAAATTCGTCCAGCCCATCAACCAGATCGACGCGGCAGCCAAGGTCATGATTGACGGGGACTACCAGGTCAAAACCGATGTGATCCAGGACGATGAAATTGGGGACCTGGCAAGAAACATGGATGAGCTGGCAAGCAGATTGGAAAAGAGCCGTCAGGAGGGCGAAAACCTTGACCGCATGCGAAACGACTTTATTTCCAATATGTCCCACGAGCTCAAGACCCCGGTCACGGTCATGAAAGCTTCATTGGAGGGCTTGGTGTCCGGGGTCATTCCAGAAGCAGAAATTGAAGACTACCATCATTTGCTTTATGAGGAAATCAGCGTATTGGATAAACTGGTCATGGACCTGATGGAGCTCAATGCCGTCAAAAACCGCAACTTCCCCATGAAGTTTCAAGAGGAAGACCTGATCTCCATCTTGAAAGATGCAGCCAGGAGCCATAGGATCTTGGCTAACGAGAGGGGACTTGAAATGATGTTGGAGATTGAGGACCCTTATCATATGATGGACTGCGAATACACCAGGATGAGGCAGATGTTCATCACGGTCATCAACAATGGGATCAAGTATTCAGATCCAGGTGAACCATTGATTATCCGGGAATTTAAGGATGGAGACAAGGTCAAAATTCAGGTCATTAATAAGGGCAAGGCGATCGATCCTGAAGATCGGGACCACCTCTTTGAATCCTTTTACCGGGCGAAGGATGCCGCGGAAAAAGGATTCGGTCTGGGCTTAACCATCGCCAAAGAAATCGCTGACCGTCACGCGATTGATCTCCACGTATTAAGCGGATCGAAAGGGGAGACCATTTTTGAATTTGTGATCTGAGGACAGGGGAGGATATCATAATGACGCCAGGGGGAAATGCGGTAAGGATTAGGGTTTCGGAGCTTCTGCCAAGCATGCATAATACTTGATTGTTTGTGTGAGTACTGGAAGAAATATATAATGAGTTAGATAGGCAAGAATTAGAGGAGATAGCATATTGAATACAAAAGACTTTTGGCGGGATGTACTGGAACAAAACAGGGAAAAGCTTCAAGGTTATTTTCATGAAGATGCTGTTATCCGCTGGCATTGTAGTAATGAGCTTTTTACAGTTCAGGAATATATTCGAGCAAATTGCGAGTACCCTGGGCAGTGGGATGGTGAAATTGAACGTATGGAAGAAACGACTGACACAATAATTACAGCAGTCAAGGTTTATCCTGTTGATAAAAGCTGTTCTTTCCATGTTGTTAGCTTTCTAAAGCTAGCAAATGGACTGATTACTGAGATGGACGAATATTGGGGAGATGATGGCGTTGCCCTTGAATGGAGGCGGCAGTTGGGCATTGGAAGGTCAATGAGATAAAAAGAGTTTACAAGGGTAATAATTCAATGGCAGCGAAATTATGACAAAAAAATTGTTCTTTCAGGCAATCAGTAAATTTGTTTTCGGCTTGATACTCATAGCATTCCTTCTGTTTCTCCCGGCAGGGACGCTGAAATATTGGAATGGGTGGCTTTTTATTGGTATCTTGTTCATTCCGATGCTTATTGCGGGAATCGTGATGATGATACGCAGTCCGGAACTTCTGAAAAAACGACTGGATTCAAAAGAAGAAGAAAAAGAGCAGAAAACTGTTATCGCGCTGAGTGGAATTATGTTCCTTGCCGCTTTTGTTGTTGCCGGGCTTAATTTTCGTTTCGGATGGATTGTTTTGCCGAGATGGGTAGTTTATGCCGCAGCCGTGATTTTTTTGGCAGCATATTTGATGTATGCCGAAGTATTGCGTGAGAATGTCTATCTATCGAGGACGGTGGAGGTGCAGGAAAACCAAAAAGTCATCGACACCGGGCTTTATGGAATTGTCCGTCACCCGATGTACTCCGCAACCCTGGTTCTGTTTCTCTCTATGGGACTCGTGCTTGGTTCGCCAATCTCATTTGTGATATTGCTATCTTACATTCCCCTCATCGCAAAAAGAATGAAAAATGAGGAAGAGGTTCTGCTGCAAGGGCTTAAGGGATATGAAGAATATCGGCGAAAGGTCAAATACAAGATAATCCCATTGATCTGGTAATACAAAATCAGTGGGATGTCATAATGATGCTGCAGGTAAGAAGAAAGTAAAAAATTGGTTTCAAATTAACCCGTCATTAACTTGTTCTTTATTTAATTTTTTGAGTCTGTCTATGTAAATTCAATTTTACAACCTCATTAAACATTCTAGCCGAGTCTCTGAATAAATTAACTAAGGACGTCAATATCAAAGCTCCAGCCCCCTGTCTTCGATGAAGGAAAAACTTTGTCTCGTGAGTGTTTGGAAAAACACTTAAACCCGTATTGTGTGTCATATGTATTTGGGATCAAAAGTATACGTACGAGTAGATTGAGGACTCAGCTAAATAAATGTCGATACCAAGGTTCTCCAATCCTGAGTGCACCTTCTTTCCCCCTTGATCCGAATCACCACATCTCCATAAGTGATTGGAGGAATGAGCGATAAAAAATCCTCAATTGGTACTGAAAGATCCGCATCACACATTAAACTATATTCTCCAGTGGCAATCAACATTCCTGCAGTTACAGCAGTTACAGCATATCCCTTGCCTTTTCCCATCTCACTAACAACTTTTATATGATTATCGACTTTTGAAAAACCCGCAGCAATTATCGAAGTCGAATTTGGTGAGAGTGGAAAATAAATACATGCAGTGATTTAGATTAGAATTAATGAAGAACAGAGAAGATGATTGTCGAAAATATTTCAGAAGCAAACGAAAAGCAACGAATTGCGCGTTTGATATTGGAGGCACTGCCAGAGTGGTTTGGCATTCCTGAAGCGCGAGAACAGTATATACAGGAAAGTGCCAACCAAGCCTTTTATGCCGCATACAATGAGGATCAGCCAATTGGATTTATCTGTTTGAAGGAGACGGGAAAAGATACGCTTGAATTGCATGTAATGGGTGTTTTGAAGAAATACCACCGAAAAGGCGTTGGAAAAAATCTCTTTGAGAAGGCAAGGGAAACGGCCGCCCGAAATGGATATTCATTTCTTCAGGTAAAGACTGTACAGATGGGGGGAAATGATGATTACGATAATACCAATCAATTCTATCTTTCGCTGGGTTTTAAAGAGTTTGAAGTATTCCCTACACTGTGGGATGAGAGTAATCCGTGTCAGGTATATGTAATGTCTCTTAGATAAATGTTTATCAAACTCCGGTTTGTTGTACTTGAAATCATAACCATAGTTAAAATGAGAATTGCAGCCAGGTTGATTGATTTTCAATAAAAAAGTAAGATAGTAAGCAAGATAGTAAGTAAGATAGTAAGCAAGATAGTAAGCAAGATAGCAAGCAAGATGAGGCGACAAGAATGAGTGAATACATTCCCCCGTATAAAATTTCCGATCGGATGCTTGAACTGGTTTCATCAATCTCGGAAAAGGTTGGAAGAATCACGACCCATAAAGAATTGGAATCCAAACCACATCTAAGGAGGAATAACAGGATTCGTTCCATTCATTCATCGTTAAAGATAGAAGCAAATTCATTGTCCTTGAATGAGGTGAGAGATGTCATAAATGGTCGTCTTGTGTTGGGAGACCAGAAAGAAATACAGGAAGTTAAAAACGCTTATGCTGCTTATGAAAAGATCACAGAGATTGACTGTTTAGATATAGCTGACCTAAAGAAAATCCATGGCATTATGACCCATGGAATAGTTGAAGAGTCGGGTGTATTCAGGCGGGGCGACGAAGGTATGTTTTCTGGAAACAAATGCATTTTTATTGCACCCCCACCTGAAAGGGTTTACGGATTAATTAAAGATCTGTTTTCATGGATGAAAAAAATGAAACAAAGGTACATCCGCTTATCATGGCGGCGGTATTCCATTATGAAATTGTGTTTATACATCCTTTTGCTGACGGAAATGGTCGCATGGCAAGGCTCTGGCACACAGCCATCTTACACAAATGGAGAAGCGTCTTTGCCTATATTCCTTTGGAAAGCCAGATCGAGCGATTTCAGACCAACTATTACGATGCCATCGCCCAAAGCCATGTCAAAGGCAACTCGGATTTTTTTATTGAATTCATGCTCGAAATGATCGATCAGATACTGGATGAGGTTATCCTTCAGGTTAACAATGCCAATGCTGAGACGAGCGAATATGTAAAACGCATGTTGGATCTGATGGAATACAATATGCCTTATACATCGAATGAGATCATGACCCGGCTTAATTTAAAGTCAAAAGAAACCTTGCGAAAAAATTATTTAAACCCTGCTATTGATCTGGACCTTGTCCGAATGACCTTGCCCGATAAACCCAAGAGCAAAAATCAGCGGTATGTGAAACAATGAAAATCGGCTATGGAGTATTTGGCAAGGCCTATGAAGTGATGTATGCTCACGATTTGCACAATCCGGCCTCGATTGACCATGAACTAATGAAAAACATGATTTTGCTTGACGATCAATCCGCAGCGATTCTCTATTCACGTGTTGTTCGTCACAACTATGGAGGGCACGAACTTTATCAGTTTGCCCAACAGTTTAAAGCCTCCATAGAAAAAGAAACCATACAAAATGTGCTGCGATATACGCAAGAAATCGCCGCCGCATTTGACACAGACTTTGACGATATGTTGTTTGGCGGAACCGAGAAGCAGATACTCGACCGCGGCACTGACTGGTGCTCGGATATGGCTCGCGTCGGAGCGGTCTTGCTTCAGTGCCTTGGCATCCCCTGTCGCATGCTTTACCTGGCAAATCCGGGCAAAGCCTACAACGGTCATGTCGTCAACGAGGCCTTTTATGAAGGCCGATACGGCGTTGTAGATTTTATTTACGGATATCAATTCTACGATCGTACTCCAAAAAGCGCCTTCGAGATTCAAAGGAACCCGGAGATTCTGGCGGCTTATCCCGAATCCTACCAAGGCTTATTTTCAGCGATCGCCATTAGTGAGTATGACCCCTGCACGCCTGGCAATAATTACTCAATTTCCCGACCAAACGATTATTACCTGAAACTGATCCATACTGACCACGAAAACATGTGGTTGATGGGAGAAGACCTGGTGAATTAAGCAGTATTCCTTTTTTTACAATGAAAATAAATAAATGAATTAAAGCAGGTAAAGGTGCAGTCCTGAATTTGAAGCGGATCTTAGTTCAGGGTCTTAAATTTTCTTACCAACCTCGACAAATAGGAATAAAGGAAATCCTTTAGACTTCGTAATCCCATCATAAGTGAGAGGCTCCTGAATGGGTTACGGGGTGGATTCATTATTATTGGATTGCGAGAGACTCATCCATTGGATTTGAAGTATTTAATTGGGTTTTCAGTTTATTGCCAGGTATCAGCTTTTTTAAGGAAAGCTTTAGAGTGGCTATTTGACTTCCATAATTGAAAAACCTACATGCTGAAAAGCATCATTTATTCCCGACCCTGCACACAGGAGAATGTGTTTACAATGCCAAAAGGGAATAAGGCAAGCAACCAATAAGATTTCAGAGATTTAACAAATGGTAAAGAATGTAGATACCGAAGCAGATCAATTAAAAATCCGATTATTATTCACATAATAAAGGAGTCGAAAATGAAAAAGATTGCCATGTTTACGATGGGTACGAGAGGTGATATTCAGCCATACATTTTTTTATCCAGAGAGCTTATTAGAAACGGATATGATGTAACGCTTGGCTCACACCCCTGTTGGAAAAATTTAGTTGAGGAAGCCGGTATTCATTTTGAGCCGATTGGCCCGGATATTGATATCGATAAAGAGGCAGCAATTATCAGGGGGAAAACTTCCAATCCCGCATTAAGTATGCTCAGGATGATGAATTTTGTTTTCAAAATCATTCAAAACTCAACCCATCAGATCTTTGAAGTTTGTAAGGGCAAAGATCTGATTATCGTAAGCCATAGCCAAATGGGCGCAACAGAGGCTGAGGTGTTGGGAATTCCTACGATCAATGTGACCCTGCAGAAAGAGATGATTGCAGAAAAACTAAAGCCTCAAAGCTTTTGGAACAAACTGATTGGTCAGGTCATAGGAAAACAAGTGGCGAAACCCTATAACAAAATCAGGAAAGTATATGGTTTGAAACCAATTCAGTCTTCTGATGAGATCATTTCCCGTAAGCTGAATTTGATACCGATCAGTAAACATGTTTTAGAGAGAAATCCGTATTGGGAAGAGCAGCATATTCTGACTGGTTATTGGTATGAGGATGAAGAAAATTATGTGCCTGACGAGAAGTTGGCTGCTTTTCTTGCAAGTGGAGAAAAACCAATACTCCTTGCTCTGGGAGCGATGTCATTCGAAGAAGAATCTGAAAAAGAAAAACTGGATATGTTTGTGAATGCTTTTAGCAGAACAGGGTATCGCGCTATTATCCAGGGATTTCAGAAGACACTTCAGAATTATGAATTACCAGAAACAATGATCTCATGCGGCAGTGTCCCGCACAGCTTTCTCTTTAAGCATTGTTTGTTTGTCATTCATCATTGTGGGTTTGGCACTGCGGCAGCTACCATGATCTATGGCATTCCATCTATTCCGGTGCCGCATGTTTTGGATCAGATGGGATTTGCTATGCAACTGTACGATATAAATGTGGCAACAAAACCTCTAAAGTCTAAAGATTTGAACGAAAGTTCAATCTACGAAGCAATCTTAGACATGCAAAGTAATTTTGAGGAAAAGAAAAAGAACGCTGAGTTAATTTCTGCCAAGATCAAAGAAGAAGGCGGCGTGGAAGAAGCGGTGAGATTAATCGAAAAAGTGATGGAGAAATAAACCCTAAAGGTAAACAAGTACTGCCTGGAAGTATACTCTCGGTTGTTGGGTAAATTAAACCTGGTTTTACGGGAGTATTCATAATTAATGAAGGGAAAGTTCTTATGAACGGGCAAATGTTTCAAATCGCAACTCTTGTTGTGGCAGCCAAAAAGGCAATGCAAACTGCTGATCAGATCCAATATACTCCCCTGATGGGTGAAAGCAGTATTGAATTCCGTTTTTTACCTGAAAAGTGGTTCATAGGTACAAGGTCCTATACTGCAAAGAATGTATCGGAGTGGTATGAGGGGATCAGGAAAAATGGCTTGCAAGATATTAAGTTGCTTTGCCCCTGGGAAGTAGAAAACAGACAGCTTTTAGGGTTTTCAAACACGACCCAGAGTTCGATCCTATGCTTCTATGAGAATGGCAAGGTAACCTATTTTGTGCCAAACTGGAAATTTAATTCTGCGGAAAAGGGTTGGAACGTTCTGTATTCTGAACAGGAATGGTCTAACCCGCCGGCAGGGAAACCGCGCTTTCAAGACAATACAGATTCCTTTCGCCAGGTGCTTGTGGATATCCAACAATTTGCCTGTCAAATCGGGAGCAAAATATTCGCCAAGGTTTTCGGATCTGCTATAAGCGTCCTTGATGGCGAAAACGAAAACCCAGATAAAAAGCATGCTTTAGAGTTACCAAAACAAAATCAGCGACTTTTTGAAGCAGCAAGCATTGCGGATGTCTTCGGTGGAATGAACTCGTGGAATGATGAGCCTCCTATCATGGCTCACGAAAAAGGAATGAGTAAAGAATATGAAATTCTATCTGATGAATTATTGAAAAACATACGGCTTGCTATTTTGTTCGCCATCAACGAATGGTAGGAAAAACATAGATTTTATAAGGAGTTGCTACGATGCAAAAAAATAGCGAATTTTGGGACGCACTGGATAAGTTGGTGGCTAATTCGGAAATTGTAATTGATAGACCAAAGGGATCCGCACATCCCAGGTATCCTGAGTTGATCTATCGGGTTGATTACGGATATTTAAAAGATACATCGTCTATGGATGATGGAGGAATAGACGTATGGTTGGGAAGTGGCAAGAAAGAAATAGATTCAATTATGTGTATTGTTGATTTGAGGAAGAGAGATTCAGAAATTAAACTGCTGATTGGATGCACGGAAGAAGATAAGGTAAGATAAGTTTCGCACATTTAAAAAAGGGACATGGTCCCGATCACTTGGTAAGATGAAGTTGACAAACCAAACCAACCAAGGAGAAGAACCATGTCAAAAGAGATTGTACAAC
>Ga0123334_1001609_pt1 | contig 27960 bp, 27 predicted proteins | sample BiotimSIPDNA_FD_89706 | JGI IMG/M metagenome (GOLD analysis project Ga0123334, IMG submission 89706) | Anaerobic biogas reactor microbial communites from Washington, USA - Biogas_R1 time_0 SIP DNA | ecosystem: Engineered > Bioreactor > Anaerobic > Unclassified | place: Washington, USA...
CCGTGGCAGCAGATCGGTCAGGCTATTCTTAAACTCCCGGTTACGATATTTCAGAAAATCCCGCTGAACCCTGTCATCCAGTTGTTCGAAGCTCAGAGCGGGCTTGAGATCAATAAATAGCTGCAGCTTTCCGCTGGACAATAATTCTCCCACTCGTTTACTCAGATCAAGGATAATCGGGCCACTTAATCCAAAATGAGTGAAGAGAGCCTCCCCAAAACGCGTCTCGATTTTGTGCCCGTCTTTATATAGACTAACCTCCACATTTTTCAGGCTAAGGCCCTGGGCATCCTTTACCCAATCCTCCTTGACCCGAACCGGCACCAGTCCCGGCCTTAACGAAATGACCTGATGCCCGATTTCCCTCAGCCAAGCAAAACCCTGCCCGTCCGAGCCGGTGGCAGGATAAGACTGCCCCCCACTGCACAATATGTATTTTTCGGCAGTAATTGGCTTGCCAGCAGTTTTTACAGCGGTTATTCTGTCTTCCTGGTGATTAATTCCTTGAACTACCGTGTTCAGCCTGACTGTCACCCCGCCCTTTTCAAGATATCTGACCAGGGCATTGCGAACATCCGCAGCACGATCACTAACCGGGAAAACCCTTTGTCCCCGTTCAATTTTGACCGGAACCCTGCTGCCCTCAAAAAAATTTATCGCCTCCCGGACTCCGAAGGATGATAGGGACGGCAGCAGAAAGCGGCCCTGCCTTCCATATTGTTCAATAAGCTGTTGATTATCAAACTCAGCCTGAGTTATGTTGCAACGACCCTTGCCGGTGATCAGAAGCTTTACTCCCAGCTGATTGTTTTTATCCAGGAGCACTACCGAGGCCCCTCTTTCTGCGGCCCGGCCAGCCGCCATCATACCTGCGGCACCGCCCCCGATGACCGCCACATCAAACCTTGGATTACTGTTGCTCATAATCCCCTTTCCCTCTTCCGGCAGAGCAAAAAGAAATCAGATCGCATACACGACCTGATCATGTTACTTTGTGCATCTGTCTATTTTATTTTGGCTTTGATCTTTTCCCACAGGCCGCTGCCGATCATTTCATCAGCTGAAGCCAGGATCTTTCTCATTACTTCCAAACTATCGCCATCACCGGCCCAGTGTCTGCGTAAAATCTCGGGACTGGTATCATTGACCATAGTGTTTATCACCCAGGAGGCCAGGGCAACATCATCCAACAAGCCAACAGGTCCCAGTACAACTTCAGGAAGGATATCAAAAGGAGAAATAAAATACGCTATAGCTGCCAACAGTTTAGCTTTGTGCATAGCTGGAACATCCGGATCCAAGGATAGTTTTACCAGCAAATGAAAGAGATCAGGCGCATACAGGAGATATTCCGCCCATTTATTGTTTTTGGCCTCATCACTTTTAATCCAATCCTGAACCTTAACCCTTAGCTCCTGATAAAAATCCATCTCCTGATTATTCACTTCATTTCACCCCCCAATAATGACGTACATGGAAAAACAGGCTTTATCGCCTATAGAATACTATAAAGTAAGACTTGAATCAGGTGGAGTTTTGACTCCATCTAATTCTTAGTCGCACGGATCCAGGGACTTAACTGCCCTTGGGCACCCGCCGCCTATAGAGGCGGGGGTCTTTAGGGCAGATTAGTCATCGGATGAACTCCCGGCCGACTTTGATACTGTATATTATACGTGTTTGACCTCTATTACTTCAATTGTTTGATTATAGATGCCCTCCGGTCACAACCCGCTTTCTCAATTCACTTTCATTTTTCGGTTTTGCCCTTGGCAGCAGACTTTTTGCTAATCTTTAGTATCCTCATTTTTTTGAAGAGAATCCCTGATATACTGATCCGTTGCCGGTAAAATCTTTCTAAGCTCCAAAGGCAGCGGGAACAACACCGTAGTATTTTGTGAGTTGGCTATCTCAGAAAGAGAACGCAGCATTCGCAGAGTGATTCCACCCTCACTGGAGCTAAGGATTGCTGAAGCCTCGGCCAATTTTTCAGATGCCTGCCGCTCACCCTCAGCCTGGATAACAGCCGCCCGACGATTTCTCTCTGCCTCTGCCTGGCGAGCAATAGCCCTTTGCATCTCAGTGGGGAGCAGCACATCCTTGATCTCCACGGCAATAACCTTAATTCCCCAGGGTTCGGTGGATTCATCCACAATCTTCTGAATGGTATGATTGAGCTTATCACGCTCAGACAGCAATTCATCAAGATCAGCAGTTCCGGCCACACTCCTTAAAGTAGTCTGGGCCAATTGATTGGTGGCTTCATGATAATTTTCAACGTTGACTATTACTTTATCGGGAAACACTACCCGGAAGAAGAGTACCGCAGTTACTTTACAGGTAACATTATCCCGGGTAATTACCTCCTGAGGAATAACATCAACCACCACAATCCGCATAGATACCCGGACTATGCGGTCAACTACAGGTATTATCAATATCAGCCCCGGGCCACGGACTCCCATCAGACGACCCAGGCGAAACAAAACCGCTCTTTCATATTCAGGAATAATCTTGATAGATGAATAGGCAATTAACACCACAATGACCACCAGAAGTGACCAGTTCCATAGCTCGGCCAACATTTCAATCATCTGTCAACCCTCCTTGTTTCCTTAATTCTGCTTATTATATGGCTCCACCAGCAGATACATACCCTGTCTGCCTACAACCCGGACCCGCTCTCCCGTAACAATTGGACAATTTTCCGGGGCAATTGCATTCCAGATCTCACCCTGAACTTTTATTAAACCTTCCGGATCTAAATCTTTAAAAACATAAGCCCGGGCCTTGGCAAATTCCAGATCACCATGAAACGTTTGGGTGTTACGAATCATCCAGAGTCCTATAATTACCGCTATGAAGAATAAAACTGTAATTACTGCCATACCCAGAGCCAAGGAGCTTACTGCATCTGACCAGGCGCCAGTCATCATTGACTCCATACCCCCACCTCCCAAGTCGTATCATGTATCTTAACCAGTTATCCAGACAAGGTAATTCTTTTAATTTCCTTATTTTAATATTGGCTTAAACGCAAAGAATATACAAGAACAATCATCTGATGCAGACCTTGGATTCTCGAGACTTATTAGCAAAAAGCGGGTCTGCCTTCATTGTTTTTATCTCTGGAATCTTCCCTTGGTTGACAAAAACATTTGTTATATACCTTCGTTTAAAGATATGATTAAAGTATATTCAGATTATTTTGTAACGGAGGTTGGAAAAATGAAAGCGGAAGACATAAAGAATATTCTGATCGTTGGATCAGGGACCATGGGCAAGCATATTGGCCTGCAGTGTGCTCTTTTTGATTGTGATGTTGTATTTTATGATATTGAAGCCGAACTGCTGGAAAAAGCTCGGGTTCATATCGGTAAAATTGCGGCCCGCCTGGTTCGCCAAGGGTTCGTCACCGAAGAGCAAGCCAAGAAAGCCCTCGAAAGCATGAGCTTCACCACCGATACTTCTCAAGCCTGTAAAGGAACGGCTCTGGTCAGTGAATCGGTGCCCGAAAGTGTGGCCCTCAAGCAGAAAGTCTGGAAGCAGCTGGATGAATATCTGCCGGCTGATGCCATCCTTACCACCAACACCTCAACCCTGCTTCCTTCTCAATTTGCCGATGCCAGTGGCCGCCCAGACCGTTTTTTGGCCTGGCATTTCCATTTGCCCTCTTTCACCGCCAATGTAGTAGATGTTATGCCCCATGCAGGAACCGATCCTGAAGTGACTCAGACCCTTATGGAGTTTTCTCGCCGGATTCAGCAGACGCCCATATTTATCAAAAATGAATTCCCCCATTATGTGTATAACCGGATGTTTACCGCTCTCTTATCCGCTGCCGAAGAACTGGTGGTTAATGATGTAGCCGGTGTCTATGATGTGGACCGAGCCTGGATGACAATCATGAATGTCCCGCTGGGTCCCTTTGGCATGATGGACAGCCTGGGTCTTGATACCACCCTGCATGTAACCCGGGAAAGCCTTAATCTTGATCCGGAAAATGAAACTTTAAAGAAATCGGTGCAGTTCCTGCAGGAGAAGTGCGATAAGGGAGAACTGGGCATGAAAACCGGCAAAGGCTTTTATACGTATCCTAACCCCGAGTATGCGTCTCCTGACTTTATCCACAGACCAAAACCGATTCATAAAAAATAGCCTGGAGATTTCTGAGGTCAGAATGAAAAAAGGTGTGCTTCCCAGCACACCTCAAATAATCATGGCTGGGGCGGTAGGATTTGAACCCACGATGCGGGAGTCAGAGTCCCGTGCCTTACCGCTTGGCGACGCCCCATTATTGTGTTTGCAAGTTTAAATTTTAAAGGAATCTGCTTCGTTTGTCAAATCCCTCAACGGAGCTTGGATTTTAATAGAAAGGGTGATTTTGTGGGGCCTTGTTGCGTATGCAAAAAACCTTTTGACCAACATGCTTTTCCAGTAGGGAATTCAGGCTGGTGTGCAGCCTGTGCCGCTTCAGTTCTTGACTGGATTAACGATGAAATCCTGCCTGGCCTCAAGGAGCTGGGGGAGTCTACCGGCCTCGAAAGAATCGAGCCGGACGCCTACTATGAAGTAAGTATGCAATGGTTCATCGGCGGTGAAATCAGAGTAGAGTACACCATATTCGGTGAAACATATGAACCGGCCGATGACGAAGATTCCGAAGGCATCTATTCGGGACTTGAACTGGCGGTTCAAATGGATCGAACCAACCGGGGCAACATAATCAACATTTTTACCTGCATCTGCTGTGACAGCGGGAGAGTAATACCAATTAACGAAGTATGTGCGGAGTGGTAACCCCCCCTGTCAATTCTGCTATCTTCTGCGCTTAAAAAGCCAGGCCAGTACTATTGCGGCAATGATTGCAGCCGTTGACGGAATCAACCAACCAGCCGGCTGAACGTCAGAATCAGATGCTCTATCCTTTTTGCCTCCCGGCTGCATACCATCCGGCCTGAATCTATCTTCGCCATCCCCCGGTCTCATGTTTCCTTGGTCACCGGCCATCATCTCCAGAAGCTCATCTGGAATGCCTAACTCCTTCGCCTCTTCCTTAAGCTGATCAGTCAGACTGCCTTCTTCCTGAATCTTGTGGCGAAATTCCTCCAGCTCTTCCCGCCCTATATCATCAGGCAGTGCCATGCCAGGAGGAGCTGCCTGCATATTAGGCCTTTGATTGCCCTCGTTGTTCCGGCCCGCCGGAGGTCGTCCGCCTTCCATGGCCGGGAATTGCTGTCCGCCAGTCCCTTCTCCTTCCGGCATTGGCCGTTGTTGATCCCCGCCTTTGCCTTTCATGCCATCTGAACCATTGCCACTATTTGTTGAGGGCATCTCCCCCCTGAGCTGTTTCAAAATGCTATCGCCGGCGGTGGCCGCCAGTTCCATGATTCCAGGAACATTCTTGCCCAAGCCACCTGCTCCGGAAGGGGCCTGAAGGAAATTCTGCTCCTCTTCTTCGGCCATGACTCCGCCTTCAATGGTACCGGCAATACTTTCCTCAAACTGTTGATAGGTATAAAAAGCTGTAGGATCAGTTTTCACATATTCGCTGATCAAGTCAAAAAGGCGCGATGTTTCATCCTGCAAATATTCACCCTGTAAATACCCGGTAACCATCTGCAGCAGATATTCATGATATGTTTCCCGATATTTTTCGTTCTCTAACAGCTTGGCGACCAGTGGTCTGTCAGCCACCGTCCCCTGAACAGGCTCATCGATATATATTCCGCCAGAGCCGCCAAACCCGCCAAAAGACATGTTTAAGTCCCAGGGCAGAATGGTAAAGACCCCGCCCTGTTCATACAGATAGTAATTATGACCGAAATTGCCCAGATAGCTGTCAAAGTTGGCCAGAGCAGTGTTAACTGCAATATATTTTAAGGCCTGATCAACATCCAGGTATTTTTCTATATCATCACCGCCATTGTTTAACACATCCAGCATCTTGATAAGCTTTGACCAATCGGCATTTTTCAGGCTGCTCTTGACCTCTAAGCCGCTATAATCAGATTTACTGTCACCGTTGTACTTCAGGGTGTTGCCCACAGACTTATACAGATCCCCAGTCACATCACCGAAGTTTTGAGCCAGATACGGCTCCAGAATACTCTCAACCGCTAAATAAAGCCCGAAATACTCTCCATTCACATAAACTGCCGCATAAGCGAAAGCAGGCACAGGCACTCCCATTTCCTCAAATATCTGATATGACAGATACTCACGCATATATGACAGATCAGAAAAGCAGTTGTTCAGGTTTAGCTGGGTCAGTCCCTCCAGGGTCTGATTCTCGATGAGATCGCCAAAGTTTATCTTAAAGCTATAGCGGCTGCTGTCACTATGTGCTACCGATGAAAGGCTGGAATTACCTTTAGCTCTGACGTTAACCAACGGATACACATCCCCATTGACCACCACCGTCCCAGTCTTGTATTCTTCCAGGGAGGCATTGGCCAGAATGTCATCCCAATCATCCTCACTGATTTGTATATCCACCGTCATCACTTTATCTTTTTGAAAATACTTCTCAATATATTGCTGATTCGATAATGACATAACACCTGACTTGGTATATTGGCCGGAGGCGGCAAGTATAAGTCCTGTGAAAAGCACCATTACCATAACCAGCGGTATGAATCCGCGCTTATACATATTTTCCCCTCCTTCCGGGGGCAGTTGTCTTCTCTGTTAGTCCAAACCCAGCGCCGGAGAGCCGGTACTCCCCTTTTGCGTGGTTAGCCGCTAAGATGCATATTCGCCGTTGTAGCTTACCAAAGCAGTATTGGTAATCCCGGGAAGGGCTGCCATCTCGTTAATAAATGAAGTCTCCCCATTCCTCATGCGAACTTCAAATACCAATTCCACACCTCGGGCAGGTGCAACAGTTTTCGACTTAACCCGGTACTTGGGAAAAACTCTTTTTACCAGAGACACAGCACCTGATTCAGCCTCCTCATCAATACAATTAACCATCAGGATGTAGGGGGTATCTGCCACATTATTGCCCGCAAAAGCTATTAAGAGCAAACCGATTACTACTGAACCCAATACTGCCAAAGGGATAAATCCCGCACCCAAAACTATTCCTCCGCCTATGGCCCAAAACAGAAAGACCAGATCCATAGGGTCTTTGATAGCGGTACGGAATCGCACAATTGACAATGCGCCAACCATCCCCAGCGACAGAACAATATTGGATGTCACCGCAAGGATGATGAAGGTAGTCAGCATGGTCAAGGCCACCAGAGAAATATTAAATGGCCGCGAATACATAATCCCCGAAAAGGTCTTTTTGTAAATCAGATAAATAAACATGCCGATAAGGAAAGCCGCGGCTAAAGCTATCCCTGCATCAGCCAGGGAAAAGGATGCCGCCTTTTCCAAAAAACTTGATTTAAATATGTCGTTGAATGTGGTCATTATCTTTCCTCCTTTTGTTATGAGTAGGGACTACATATAGGCCCGGCAGGCAGCATATTTGGAAAGGGCTGCCGAAGTGCATTTATTTAGCTGAATTAAATCCTGAATGAAATCAGGCAGAAATTCATCATACTTGACCTCCAATACACACCGGCCGTCCAAAACAGGCACACTGGGCAAATCATTATCAAAGATATCCAGGGAAGTAACCGATGCTCTGATATCCCGATCAATAGTTACCCGCACATTTCCCGGCGGGAAATAGTAAGCCTCTCGTCTATAATCTACTACTGTTTTAGGCGCCAGCCTTTCCGTCCGGAGCTTGACATAAAAATGTCTAAGTAAGGCCTGCTCCGAGTTAGCCAGGAAAGATGTGTCGCCATGCAAAATCCATTGCACCTCTTCCTTTTGCAGCCTGGCTTTTTCCTTAAAGCCATGGTTAAAATGTTTGATCTTTTTCTCCAGGCGGATAAAATCAGGGTCGTGATTATAAAAGCGGATACGAAATTTTTCCTTTATCGGGATTCCGTCAATCTTATCATAAAGAGCCCGGTCTTCCGGGGTATCAAAATAAAGACTGCGGATATGATATTGACCATCACTTCCCGCACTCTGATCCCGGGGCAGAATACCGGATAATCTCCTGCCTGTTATCAGAGCGTCGCCCTCCGAAATTACATGTTTCAACTCATAACGATACTTAAGAGCTTTCATATCTTTCTCCATCCGGCCATAAAAAGCCATCTTTTGCTGTTATGATTGTATCCGAATATCCAAATTATATCGCCGAAAACGAACGGGAAATGTGAGGTAAAACTGCGGCAGGAGAATATCTGTACCAACAGTTCTGACAAGAGAACCGTTGCCGCGTCAGGAGGGATTTGCATTCATAAACCGTACCAAAAAACCGGTTCCATTGGGTCCGGTGTCGATGTCTATTTTGGCATTGTGCCGATTGGCAATACTGTAGCATATGGCCAGACCCAAACCCGTTCCACTATCTTTAGTGGTAAAAAAGGGAGTGCCTATTTTATCAGCTATAGCCGGGTCTATTCCTTTGCCCTCATCTTGTACCGCTAAAACAACTTCATCTTCTTCAACATATGTTTTTATGGTTAAGATACATTTCGTATCCATTGCTTCAATACCATTTCTGACCAGGTTTAAAATTACTTGCCGTATTTCACCTTGATCCATTAGCATGTCGGGAATCTCCCCTAATAATATCTTTAATTCCATGCCTTCCTTGAGGGCGGCGGAACGTAATAAAGGCTCCATGGAAATGATAATATCGTTTAAATTTAACAGGGTTTTTTCCACGATTTTGCTTTTAGCCATATTCAAAAACTCTGTAATTATTGAATTTGCCCGGTCAAGCTCTTCGATCATTAAATTAAAAAGCTCGCCTTCCTGCTTAAACTCCTCACGGGTACCCATAAGCTGCAAGAATCCCCGTACCGTAGTCATAGGATTCCTGATTTCATGACCTATTCCGGCAGCAATTTCCCCTACCATATGCAATCTGTCTACCCGTGCCATTTCTTTCTCAATTTCTTTATCGGAGGTAATGTCCTCTGATACTCGCAAATAACTGGTTAACTGTTCGTTATCAAATATCGGTATTATGGAAACCATTTCCGAGATGACTTCTCCGTCCTTGCGAATCGATTCAAATTCCCCGCTCCATTCATTAGTCTCCGCAACTTTTTTTAGTATGTCTTCGATTTCCTGCATATAGGCAGGATTGAGAAAATACATGGGTTTACCTTGGGCATCTGCCCTTTGGTATCCGGTGATATCACCGAATTTCTTGTTTACATATTCAATAATTCCGTTTTTATCGGTTATCATCACCAGGCTGGGGCTCTGTTCGACCGCACAGGTAAGCCGATAAAGACTTTTTATATTATTCTTCAAAGCATTTCTGGATAGTCTCTCCATTTCTACAGTATTGCCGATATACCAGCCCGTAACTAAAATGATGCCGATAAAAACCAGATTACTTTCTATTATGTTAGCCACCGGCATAGCCGGATAAATTATTTTCTGATGTGATATCTGAATTATTACACAGGCAATAGCTGTTATGAGACCGCCTCGCAGCCCCAAGGATGAAGCCGCAAAAAGCACCGGAAGAATCAGGGCCAGGGAAAAAAAAGTGGAATCATGGCGTGATAAAAAAATAGCAACAATAGTAACTGCCATTAAGATCACAATATAAACGATATTGTTAAATAACGAGTACTCATTATCTTTCATGATATAGGTGTTAAAGTAGATCGATACAATTACTACCCCAACAAAAACAGCAATTATATATCCCCTCAAGCCGTATGCTGGAAAAATGTCTCCGGTAAAATCATTGCTTAACACTAAACCCAAACCTAGAATGAACATGCTTATAAAATGAGCCAGTTCCAGAGTGTCATAGGTCTTTTGTTCATATTTCTTGTCTAATCTGTTCATCTTCGGCCTCTTGATAAAAGGTGGGCGAACCCACCTTTTATCCTTACTTTCTAAGGGTTGGCGGAACTTCTGGCTGATATGCTGATACTGCGCAGGCACTGGCGGAAAACACTTGTGCAAAAAGGGTTAGCAGCATAATGGCTAATGCAAGCAGCTTAGGAGTCATTTTTCTCATCCTGTTCACCTCCTTTATTTAATTTACCTACAAACAACAGGTCAATTTGCTGCAGGGCTTTAAAGCCCATCTTATGCACCAGGAAGCTTACCCACAGCACACTAAGGCCTGTGACCGCCTGTATTTCGTAATTTAACTGCAGCTGCATTACAACCGCCGCTAAAAACAGTATCAGAGTTATGATAATGGATAGTATCTTCAGCCTTTTTCTTCTTAAATCGGAAACGATGGGGGCTTTGTGATTTTCCGCCGGGGCCAGGTAAAGCATGGTCAACAGGCCGATCAATAAAGAAGCATAGGCAAATATAGGAGTAAAGCCACCCAATGACCGGGCAAGCAGCTTGCCGGTTATGGCTATGATCGGAAAGATTGAAATGGTAATTACCGAACAGCAGTATACTGATTCACTATGGGCGCCTCCGGCAGTATGCCGGTAAGCGAAGACAATCAAGCAACTGATAATAGTGCCGGTCACTACTCCCAGCAGCCAGCCCACCAAAATGGCCAAGGCCACATTCAGAATATTAAGAGCCAGCATATCAAGGGCATAGGCCAGCACCAGCCGCGTTTCCTCATTGCTATTGGTTTTTTCCGCTAAGTAACCTGCAATACGGCTGCTGATCATGGAATAGCTCAAACACTCCACTCCCCATGTGATTTCTTTTTGGTTTTAGCTATGATAAAGGCCAGCAAAAACATTACCAAGATCTGTGGTGTAGCCACCATCTTCCAGATAAGCTCATTTTCTTTTATAATGCTGGGATCCAGGCCGGTTACGGCAAATACAGTTTGTACGCAAATATATTCTACAATTAGGATGGTTACAAAGGTAATCATACTGAAGGTAAAGGCTTGCTTGGGACTGATGGTTGTGGTCTTTAATAGAATAAAGGTCAGCAACAGGGTGGCCAGCAAAGTATGAAGGCCAAAATGCATTTGCAGCATCCGGATCAGGTATATGGCGACAGTCAGTACTAAACCTATTGGAATAACCTTTTTCCAGTGCAAAGGAATGCCGGCCAAGGCCAGGCAGAAAGCTGCACATGCCGTTAATTCCGGTATTCCATGTATAAAAAACAATAAAAAATTCTTCATATCTTGTCCCATCCTTTATTATATAAAATATGACATTATGCTCAATTATTCCTTTTAAATGTTGACAAAATCTTCCGACATATTGTGATGTTTAGTGTCACATTTCACTATCCTAGACTCCCCAAACATCCCCAAAATGTCGAAATACAAGGGTCTCGCCCCCTTGTTTTTTTCTGTGGTTTCTTTATTGGTTAATGGGATTGTTTTCCTGGCAAGGATGGAAATCTGATGATAAAGGAAGCTCCCTGGTGGGTGTCAGCTGCCTCGATTGTTCCGTGATGCTGTTCCACTACCGATTTTACAATGGACAGGCCGATGCCGTTAATGCCTCCCCGGCCTTTGTAAAATCGATCGAAGATATGGGGCAGGTCGGTTGGAGATATGCCTTCTCCGTCGTCGATTACTGCCACGACAATCTGGTCGTCATGGCGATGACATACCAGCGTAATCTTGCTGTCAGCATAGCGAATTCCATTAGATATCAGGTTGGTGAATGCCCGGGTAAGGAATTTTTCATCACAGTAGATTTCCACCGGCCGCTCATCAAAATCAAAACTGATCTGAATTTCTTCCTTGTGAGCCTGTCTTACCAGCCGCTCAGCCGCATTGGACAAAAGCTCCCGCAGGTCCTGCTCCTCCCACTGGCCGTCAGGAGATATGTTGTGAATGCGGGAAATACAGAGAAGCTCTTCCACCATTTCGCTCAATCTGTCGGTTTCGCTGATTATGACCGCACTGGATTTATCATTATTTATAATTCCCCGTTGAATACCTTCGGCGTTATTTCGTATTGCTTGCAGGGGAGTTCTTAATTCGTGGGATACGTTCTGAAAAAACGTCTTCTGCTCCCGTTCATAGGCTTCGAGTTGAGCGGCCGCTTTGTTCATGCTGTCTGATAGCTGGGCCAATTCCAAATCCCGATACTCGTTATCACCGGTAGTGAAATCACCTTGCCCAATGCGTATTGCAAAGTCGGTCAGCTCTCGAACAGGCCGGGCGATTTTTCCGGATAACAAAACAGTCATAACCATAGCCATTATTCCTCCCAGACCCATGACTACCAGCAAAACCATATTAATCCGGGACGCGAAGCCGGCCAGGGAGGTCATATCCATGTAATAAACCATATAGATTCTGTTCTCAGTCTTATTTTCTGCTGTCGGACTAATAACCAGACGGTACTCTCTGGAGACAGCGCTGATACTAATGATTTCACCGCTATGCAAATCAGCCTTATTCTTCTTCAGCTCCTGGGAGATGGCCACAATTTCATCATAATTACGGATAAAAATCATATCCACAGTTGGATAAACCAGCTCGTAATCCTGGTTGATTACTATTGTCTCCGCTTTGCCTACAGGACCTCGGGGGAGCTTTCCCATATCGGGAACAGATGTGGAAGGGACAGGAAAGAAGATTGACCCCTCTGGAGACACCCAGGGCCGGTTTCTCATGTCGCCCATAATCCTGACGGTTTCTTCCAGCTGTGCCCTGACGTTGCTGTTGATATACTCCCCTACCAGCACATTGAATACAGCTATAATCACCAGAAATATGGCGACAATAAGTGATAATACCATAACCATAATCCTGGTCCGGATACTGATTTTACCCTTCAGAACCTTACTCATCTGCTTCAACTTCATGTTCCTTTAAGCGAAAACCAAAACCCCATACCGTGTCGATTCGCATTTTACTGTTCACCAGCTTTTTACGCAGTCTTCTGACGGTGTCGTCTGCAGCCCTGGTTTCCGCTTCACTGTTGTATCCCCATAGCTTGTTAAGCAGTTCATCACGGGAAACGGCCCGGTGTTTATTGTCTATAAGGTAGCAGAGCAAATTAAATTCATTAGGAGTCAGCTCCAGCTTAATATCTCCCATCATAACAGTTTTGTTGTTTACATTTATTATTATATCCGCATACTCCAATACCGCTGCAGATTGGTTTGCGGGACTGTTTTTTTCAAATTCGATCCGGCGGAAAATAGCCTTGACTCGCATTACAAGAGACATGGCGGAAAATGGTTTGGTAAAATAGTCGTCACTGCCCAGATTTATACCGGTGGCGTAATCGATATCAGCATCGCGGGCGGTCAGCATAATGACAGGCACGGTACTGATCTTCCGCAATTCGGAACATACCTGAAATCCGCTCATCCCCGGCATCATCACATCCAATATCACCAGGTCACAAGGTTCTTGCCCAAACCGGGCCAGCAGCTTTTCTCCATCCTCGAAAGCAGTTACTTGGTAGCCTTCACTTTCCAGAAAAGCCTTGACCACTTCGCGGATATTTTCTTCATCATCGGCAATATAAATGTGCAGACTAATACTGAACACCTCCATTTTCACTTTTTATTCTAACCCATGTATTTAATTATAATCTCCGCACATCTGCCGGAACTTTTCCGCAATACTCCAGCAGTATTTCGGCCCGGCGGTTAAGGGTGAGAGCAGCCTTTGGCACGACAGCAGAACAATGGTTGCGCTTATACTATCGCCCTGTAAAAGCTTATATCCTGGTGTATAGTAAAAAATAAGCCGCCTTATCAGGCGGCCCTTACAGCTCAGGAAAGCAGGTTGATCAGGCGCATGGCCCGAACCGTAGCATCTTCAAGGAACTCAGAAGCCCTGTCCATGGCTTGAGCAAGGGGGATTGGACCCGGTACTATAGTCATTACAGAGTCTATACCCGCCTCATATATCTTATCAGCCTCGGACCCGATGGAGCCAACCATAGCAAAAACCGGAACATCATACTTCTTAGCCAATCGGGCCACCCCTACCGGCACCTTTCCATACAGGCTCTGACCGTTTATTTGTCCTTCCCCGGTTATTATCAGGTCAACTCCTTCCGCCACTCGCTCCTCGAAAGCCAGCATATCCAGCACCAATTCCAAACCGGAACGGAGCTTACCGCCGGCGAATGCCATGAGTCCGGCACCCATTCCACCTGCGGCACCGGCCCCCTTCTCCTGGGCAACCTCTATATTCAAATCACGGTAAATTACTGCCGCCAGTTTTTGCAGAGCCTGGTCCAGGACCGGAACCATGGCCTCATCAGCGCCCTTCTGGGGGCCATAAATATAGGCCGCCCCGGTGGGACCCACCAAAGGATTAGTCACATCACTTGCCACCAGTATCTCTGTCTCGAAAATGCGAGGGTCCAGGGACGCCATATCTATTGAATCCAATTTCAGCAGACCCTCTGCCCCCCAGGTGATCTTTTGTCCTGCCTGGTCAAAAAGTCCTACCCCCAAGGCCTGGGCCATACCTGCTCCCCCATCATTGGTGGCACTGCCTCCTATTCCTACGATCAGGCGGCGGCATCCCTGATCAAGAGCGGCCCGAATCAGCTCCCCCGTGCCGAAGGAAGTAGCCCTCATCGGATTCCGCTGTTGGCGGGGAACCAGGGTCAGTCCTGAGGCTTCGGCCATTTCAATTACCCCTGTTCGGCCATCGCCAAGAATCCCGAATTTAGCTGCAACCTTATTCCCCAGCGGGCCGGTCACCTGATGTTGAATAAGCCGTCCCTCAGTTCCCCCAATCAAGCAATCCAGCAATCCCTCGCCGCCATCTGACAAAGGAATCTCTATCACCTTAGCCCCGGGAAATACTTTGTATATCCCCCCGGCAATAGACCTGGCTGCCTGTGCCGCCGTCAAGCTCTCCTTGAAAGAATCCGGGGCCACAATAACAATCGGAAAATGAATTGAATCCTTTTTTGCCATTCTTATTACCCCTCAATCATTCCATTCACACTGGAGCTCAGGTTTACACCGGCCTGCACTTCTGCCTGATGTTTGCTTCTTCCAGTAACGGCGAAAAAAAGGATTGCCTCTAAATTGAGGCGGATTAGCTTTGTTGTCGTCGATGATGCGGGTAACCAAAGCATCCTCCTCCTGCCAGGCCTTCTCCACAATTGACTTCAATCGGTCCGGGCCACCCTGGTCGTCGTCATCCATCACTTCCCGAATCATCTGCTGCCAGGATTCTTCCAACCTATCACGCTCCCTAAGGTATGAATCCAGATTAGAGATCTGATTAGCCAAGGCCATGCGATGAATCAATTCCCTTTTATTCCAAAACTCAACTGCCGCAGGAGTATCCTCTTCCCTGAAGATGATCCCTTCGGCAGTGTCCAGTGAAATCGGTTTGAATATGGACAAACAAGGCGTCGAGCTGCCCGTAACCCAATAGATCTGGGGCTCCTCCATAGACACAATATAGCTGCCGGTGGTATGATCACCGATAGGCCCTCCTCCATGCATACATACGCTTTTCAACGAAGCACCGGCAAATTGCCGACCTTCAATGGAAGAGTGATGCGACCGGAGAATCCTCTTCATTACATCAACATCAATATTTCCCTGATACTTTTCCAATTGTGACTGGGTACTTTGACAGCGGGCCTTCGAGCCACTGAAAAAAGTATATAGCGGATCACTGTAACAACGGGCAAAATCAAAATCCTCCTCCGACTTGCACCAGCCCTTCTCAATAGCGTGAGTTATTAATTCCGGATGAGCCATATCAAAGGATTTCCCTATGGACAGGGAATTTGATATGCTTCTCACCCCTTCTACCCGTTCAGCCGCCCAAAATTGCCCGGCGGTTTCCAGGACCCAGGCAGAATCGAGATCAGCGATAAGGAAAGAGTTGTGATAGGTGAAATCCTTCTCATATCCGCAGTTTCCTCCCTGCCCGTACTTGCCAAGCAGAAAAATGATGAAATAGACTGCCTCCTCCGCTGTCCGGCACCTTTCCAGAGCCAAGCGCAGCATATCCATTCCAATCAAGGCCGGTTCCCCGTATTTTTCCTTGGTAAAAACCGCCTCATTGCCTATGTTGAGGCCAAACTCATTACCTCCCATCTCACAACCCCAAATCCAACTGGGCTTGAGAAGGAATACTTCATAAGTCTCTTCCACCTGATCTATGGTGATATAAGTGCATTCCAGAACAGTACCTGGCTCATAACGCCGTCGAGGAACGTGGATCAGAACATGAGGTTCATTTGGCTGACGGTCACTATTTTTGGCAAACAGCACCCTTTTGCACCGGGTGGCAGAACCAAGCGCCACCATAGTATCACACATCTGCAATCCCCCTTCCCGCCGAAAATATATACTGAACCTAACTTAATAATACTAAAAAATCGCACAGCCACCACTATTGACTGTGCGAAATAATAATCCTTAGACGTTTTTTGTCTGCCCATGCCCCGAACCCGAACCTGCTAGACGATATCTATGACAAACTTATCGGGGTAACGGGGAGTAACGGTACGATAGAATTCTACAACCTGTTCCATATCTTTAGCATAATCACCAGTGGGATAAAAATGAATCCCCACATTGGCAATTTTTTTCTTGTAATCCAATGATGCCAGGACTATTGGCACCTTTGCCTTCATCGCCGCTTGATAGAATCCAGTTTTCCACTTGCCCTTTAGTTTGCGGCTTCCTTCCGGGGCCAACATAATAATCATCTCTGAAGAATTATTAAAAAGCTCCACCATTCGGTCCACCATATTGGCAGACTTATCCCTCTCCACACTAATACCCCCTGTCAGCCGAAAAATGAATCCTAAGGGGGAGTTAAACAGCTCCTTTTTGGCCAGATATTTTACACGAGCATTTAAGATATAAAGAGCGGCCCTCGAGTAACCAAAATCATAATTACTGGTATGAGGAGCAGCCACCAAAATACACTTCTGAGTATCCGGTGGTATCTGACCAATAAGCTTCCAGCCGGTCACAAAGAAATAAAACCTGGAAATATTTCTCATTATCAAAATTATCGTTCTCCTTTACCCCCGATATTTCACAACGTCATGGATATTCGCTAAACAATTGTTTTCTCCTCTAATTTCCGCAATTATTAATTGTAAATCTTTCTGTTATCTTCCTCAATAGTCGCGGGACACTTCTAAACAACAATAAGGCCAATTTTGGGAAATATTTTGCTGCTCACCGTATGCCAACATGCTAAGAATCGGAAACCTCGAATCCCCTAAAATGAAAAAAGCACCTGCAAGACCATGGGAGGTTCCCCCTGAAAAATCCGGTAAAAATCAACCAATGTTCTATAGAAATTCCAATAATAAGGCATAAATAGCAGGAGTCACCTCATAGCACTCGAATATTGTTAATAACGACAACAGACGATTGCCTAAAGACTTAAGACAAGATTAACGACATCGTCCAGAGAATAATGGAATTGGGGAGGGAGCATGACAAATGAACGAGATCCCCTACGAAATAATACGTTCCAATCGCAAAACCCTCGCCCTGACCATAGACAGTGAAGCAAGGCTTATTGTCCGTGCTCCGATGCAGTTGGGTGAGGATGTTATTCGTGACTTCATAAAAAAGAAATCGCGCTGGATAAGCGACAAGCAACGGTACGTGAGAGACTTCGCTTCGAAGCAAAGTGAGTTTCTATTAGAGGACGGCGAAAATGTCCTTTATTTGGGGAAGTCTTACACTGTTCTCCGTAAGGACGTTCAGGAAGTCTCGACGGTGGGCAGCTTCCTAATTGTGCCTAAGAACATGACTCTTGAGGGCTACGCCGATTGGATGAAGATACAGTGCGACAACATAATTCGTGAACGGGTCGCCCATTTTGCTAATCTGATGGATGCGAAGTATTCTTCTGTTAAAATGTCCAATGCAAAACGGCGGTGGGGTTCCTGTGGAGCGCGCAACACTCTGAACTTCGCCTGGCGTCTTGTGATGTGTCCACAATGGGTTATAGACTATGTGGTGGTTCACGAACTTTCCCATATCACTTATAAAGATCACAGTGCGAGGTTCTGGGCGCGGGTTGCCACGTTCATGCCTAACTATAGAGAGGCACGGGACTGGTTGCGGTTGAACCGTAGAATAATGGAAGTTATTTAATGGATGCATAGTTATGGATAACTCATTTCAATGGGTGCAGTTTGCCTGCTATCTGCTTTTCGATCTCTCCTGCCATCCACACGTCCCCCGGGCGACTTAAGTGGCAATGATCACTATTGACAAGCCACCCCATCAAGACTATAATGGTATCTCAAACTGAATAAATTTATAATATATCATATCTTTTATGTTTTGTCAAGCTCTATTGTAATATTATCTTACGACGAGGTGGTTTTTTTGGCTGACGTCTCAAAATTTATTGTGAATCTGGAGCCCATGTCCAGGCAGAACGCCATCAGCAAGCTGGTCAGTACAAATCAGCAGTCCCAAAAACACGGCCTGGTATTGAGCGAAAGGAACGCCCTCCAAATAATTGATGCCCGAAACGAAGCCCTTATAACTACGGGGCGTATTGAACTGGGCTTTGAGATTATTAATAAGATAATAAGGATGTTTTGCCAATCACTCTACATTAACCAGGCAAATTATGCGGACACAATATGTGAACTGTTAGCGGCTTTTTACTACATGAAAAACGAGACCCGGGAGCAGATAGGTGATGATGACCTGATTTGTATCATGAGAGATAGCTTCGATAACCGCTGTTTTGGCTCAATTGAACTTTTAATCGGGCGTGAGTTGGAGCAACTGGTGGCTGAGATCCGCTCTGGCCGTTACTACGGCCGACATGACGATAGTGAAGAGGTGTAGGCGTGGAAAAATCCCTGGTCAGACAAACCGGCTTTAACCCGCAAAATACTGACGCCGGCAACTATATGCTATCTCTTCTGGATGAAGCACTGCTGGCAGGATTAATCAGTGAATCCGCTTTGCAAGATATCCAAATACAGATCATGGAATTACTGAAAGACCTGATAATAAAGTATACCAGTAGCGAGAGCAGTTCTATTCCCACAGAAACCGCCCAGAACCTACTTTTGTCAATCTTCTTCTGCATGGATACATTCTGCATCAGTTCCCCCACACCCGCCGACTGTTTAGACGAACTGATGAACAGGAGCATGAAAGAAGTCTGCCAGGAAGGCCTGGCTTTGGTTAAATCCAAGGTTAGCGAAGCCAAAAGACTTTTTGGAGAGGTTAAATCTACAAGAATCAAAACGTCTCTTGTTGCCTATAACTCTACTATTAATGAGGCCATCCCCGGCTTTTTTAAGAACTATGACACTGCCTTTAATGCCCACGACACACCAGCCAGCATTGATTACCCTCTGGCCGATGATGTTTTGGATTCCACAGGTGTTTCATACATGCTGCAGTACATTGAAAGAATGAAGATAGAAAACCAGTTCTGCCAGCGGTTCGCCGAGGAAGCAATAGATCAGCTTATGGAAAACTACGGCCGGGTATACCACATCCATTATCCCGATTTCCTGATTAATATCTTTGAGGTTGTCCTCACCAATGCGATATTTTCGGTGATGCTCGGAGAAAAGGCTGCCAACCTGACTATTCGCCAAAGCCAAATCGTTCTGTTAAGAGAAAGGCTTAAAGGGCTTGAATCCTCGGAAGCGGCTAGCCTGTTAAGATCAGCAGTAGAAAGGACAGTCGGAGAACTGGGAATAACGGATCCCAAGATAAGGGCGTACGCCCTTCACTGTGGGGAGAACCTACTTCCACGATTAATTAATGCCGTGCAGCAGGACACCTTACAGCGGCTTGCTATTCCGGTTATGGGCGCTGAACCTGAGCCTGAAGTCCTGTTCGTGCTGGGCGAGAACATGGATAATGAAGCCTTTCGCCGGCTGGTGGAAGACCTGCTTGAATGCAGGAACCCGGCTGAAAAAGCGCAGATGTTCTTGTCCCGGGTCAGGTCGCTGATCGATTTTATTGATATTTTCGAAGCCGATTGCCTGTTTGACGATGATTACCCGGCACTGTTTGATCTACTGAGCGATATTGAGTTATCGATCCTGGCCCGAATCATCTTCGCTGATAAATTACGGGACCAGCCGGAGCAATTCTTATTATCTCAAGCCATTTCCGACATCCCTTCGTCAGAAAGGGAATGGGTTAACCAGCTAATCGGCTTTTTGCAGCAGCTCAGCAAAGGAAGGCAACAAGCTATTGAGATTCTGCTCAAAACCAAAACTGGTATCGATATTTAACCATCCGGATTGGATGTCACAGCGGGATTCTGTGCCCACTTAAGCTGATGGCTGTCCGCCTGGACACAGAATTCTCTTGCATGATGGTACCGTTACTTCTTTGAGAAAGTACTGCAATATGAAACAATTTCAGGCTCTGTCACATAACTATACTCTGCCTGCTATCTGCTTTTCGATCTCTCTTACCATCCACACGGCCCCCGGTCGGCTTAAGTGGCAATGATCACAGTAGTTGCTGTGTTCTCTGGTAAAGAACTCGTACTCTGGGGTATTAAAGTCCCAGACATAGTCGCTACTGTCAAACAGGGGATCGAGATCCTGGTGCATTTCCTCATAAAACTCACGTTTCTGGTCATAGATCTCATATGGACGCGGGTAATAGTAGGCAAAAACCTTGATTTCGTTTGCGTGAGCCAAATCAATAATGGCTTTCAAGTCCTTTTTAGCCTGTTCCGTTACCTTGAACTGATCAGTTCCCCACTTACGGCTCTTGGTCAGAGCCGCAGCAATGGCCTGCTCCACGTCCTGCTTGTCTTTATACCGGTTAAAGTCGTAGTGCCCATATTCATTGTAGTAATTCCTGGTCCCCCGGTATTGATTTACGATCTTATCGTAATAATAGCGGTATAAATCTACCGAACCCAGCGCACTCCAATAATCCTTTCGGCTGAGATAGCTGGTCTTTCGCCCCGAATCCTTGGTCAGGTAGGGGTCCAGACAGATGATGAAGAACTTGACCTTTCGATTGTGAGCAACTATGCTTTCTGCCATAATTCTCAATTCTGTGAAATTGCCGCCGTTGATCGAGGCATTGTAGACTTTCAAGTTCTCGAATAGTGCCGGATCAAGGTTGTCAGCCAGTGAAGGTCCCCAAATCACGCCTTCGAAATTGGCGGGGATGTAGTTATAGGTGTATAGATACTTGGCCCAACGCTCCCAGTCCCGGGAGACCGGTTCCCTTTTCAACCCCGCAGCATCCCCTATCAGGGCAAACTCATTCACATAGCTGGTGAACAGCACTATTAATAACAACCCGAAGACGGTTATTATCATGGATCTAGTTAAAAATTGCTTAAAAGTCATTGTAGATAAACTCCTTGGGGATGCTGGAATTTAGGAACAGCACACTGACAATAACCAGTATCGCAAGAGGGAAAATCTTGCGGTTCATGGGTGTTATATCAAAGGTGAAGCTGTTCGAGTTTTGTTTAAACAAGAGCATAACAACTGCAATAATCGCAATGGGAATGGTTATATAGAGATCAGCTGCACTTATTGATGTAAAAACTGAAAACTCTCCCCATGCTGACGGTAAAAACATGCCTTGTAAAACCCGGAGCGCGCCAGCAAAATCAGGTGCGCGGAAGAATACCCAGGCCACATTGACAAAGTTAAAGGTAATAAACCATGCCAGCAACCGGGGGAGCTTAATTCCCAGCTTCTGCCACAACCTCTGGATAACCATAGCCGAACCGTGCATAAAGCCCCAAAATACGAAGGTCCAGCTGGCACCATGCCATAACCCGCTGAGGAGGAAGGTGATCATAATATTGCGGAGGGTTTTCATTTCTCCCTCTCTGCTCCCCCCTAGTGGGATGTACAGGTAGTCGGTTAAAAACTTAGTCAGGGTGATGTGCCACCTGCCCCAGAAGTCCCGAATATTTAGGGCCCGGTATGGTGAGTTGAAGTTAAATGGCAGCTTGATATTCAGCATCAGGGCCACACCTATAGCCATATCGGTGTACCCGCTGAAGTCAAAGTAGATCTGGCCGGTGTAGCTGAGGGAGGTAATCCATCCCTCAAGCATGGAAAGCCCCGCATTGGTATCAAAACCCGCACCTGCCAGCGTAGCCAGACTATCAGCAATGACCACCTTTTTAAATAGCCCGATACAAAAAACGTACAGGCCCTTGGCTAAATTCTCTGAATGAAGGCCCTTTAACTCCTGCAGTTGGGGCACTAGATAACCATAGCGGGTAATAGGGCCACTGACAATTTTGGGGAAAAAGGTGATGTAGATGAGATAGTCTCCTAGATTATAGCTTTCCACCTGCCCGTGGTAAGCATCAATCAGGTAGGCTATCTGTTGAAAGGTAATAAAACTGATACCCAGCATCATGAACGGTTGCGGGGGATGAAAGCTCAGGTTCACCAGTCCGCCCAGAGCCGAAAGTGCAAAATCAAAATACTTAAGATAAGCCAGCAATCCTACGTTCACACCAATGCAGGCGATCAGCCACCTCTTCGCAGCGTTGGTTCTCGTCTCCCCCGGCGGGAAGAACCGACGCGGTACCAGGTAGTTCACCAGCATCGAAACAACCAGGACCGCCAGCGCGGACAATCCCGCGTATCCATAGAAAATGAGTGAAGCTGCTACCAGCCATAGTTTCGCTTCCCTGTTCCGGTTTTTGCGGATCAGCAACTGATATACAATAAGCATCACCGGCAGAAAAGCCAGGATAAATGAAAATGAATTAAAGCTCAACGGAATATCTCCCGGTTTGATTCCGGTAGATGCTCACCGGTACAGGAAAATTCGACACGACAAAAGGGAATACCTTTATGAACAAAAGGTCAGGCGATTTTGGGTGAATACCTTAGAAAAGTACTCTTAAAACAGAAAGAGAGATGCTATCTCTTGCGGGACAGCGGCTCTCTTCTTTGCTTTTCCATATCCTTTTCCAGTGCCTTTCGGGTCCGGCAGTCAGCGCTCTTTTCTTCCCTTCCGCGAGGCTCGGTTAGGATCCCGGGAGGATTTCGGACTGCGCCGGTCGCTCTTGCCTGGATATCCTATATCCCGGGGACGCGGTTTAGGTGCCCGAGGCTGATATTGCCTCTCTTCTGTTAAATAGACCGGAGTTTGGTCAGGTAATTTGGTTAGCAGCCGAAGTGCGGCCGACACCAATGCTACCGAATCATGTTCTTCCAAGAGGTTTTCAGCCATCCCTTTAAATGAGGATAAATCCTCGGAATCAGCAGTCTGGGTCAGCCTTTCCACTGCCTGGCGCTGGTGTCCTCGTACAACCTCCATCAGGGACGGTAAAGGACGGCGGGCAATGGGGCGCCGGGTCAGAGCTTCAATAGTCCTCAGATAAGCTATCTCCCTGGGCTTAACAAAAGTTATAGCCTCCCCAGTCTTACCCATGCGCCCGGTTCGGCCAATACGATGGACATAACTCTCGGGGTCCTGAGGAATATCAAAATTATACACGTGAGAAACCCCGGTAATATCAAGGCCTCGGGAAGCCACATCAGTAGCCACCAGAATATCGATAGTACCTTCCCGAAACTGGCGCATCACTGAGTCACGACGGGATTGGGTAAGGTCACTGTGAATCCCTTCCGCTGAATAACCTCGTTTTGACAGCCCTTCCGCAATCTCATCCACCCGTCTCTTGGTCCGGGCAAAAACTATAGCCAAATCAGGCGACTGTATATCCAGCAGACGGCAAAGAGCATCAAATTTATTGTATTCGCCGACTTCGAAGTAGCTTTGACGGATAGTAGGGACGGTTACTTCTTTAGCTTGAATGGTGACAAAAACCGGATCCTTGAGAAACCTATTAGCCAGGTTTTTAATTTGCGCCGAAATGGTGGCCGAAAAAAGCATGGTTTGACGCTCTTCCGGTATCTGGCCTAAAATGCTTTCGATGTCTTCAATAAATCCCATATTCAGCATCTCATCAGCCTCATCCAGGACCACCGTTTCAATGTGAGCCATTCGCAGGGTGCGACGCCTCATATGGTCCATAAGCCTTCCCGGTGTTCCCACCACAATCTGAGGACGTTTAGCCAAGGCCCTAATCTGACGTTCGATATCCTGTCCGCCATATATAGGAAGGGTCCTGACACCCTTGAATTGTCCTATTTTATTCAGCTCTTCAGCAACCTGAACCGCTAACTCCCGAGTGGGAGTAATAACCAGCCCCTTGACTCCATCAGTGTCACCACTGATTTTTTCCGCCATAGGTATAGCAAACGCCACGGTTTTTCCCGTGCCGGTCTGGGCTCTGCCCACTAAATCCCGACCTTCCATAGCCAACGGAATCGTCTGTAATTGAATAGGGGTGGGCTCTTCAAATCCCATATTGATAACCGCTTGCAAGACCCCTTCACTGAGACCCATGTCTCCAAAAGAAATCAACTTTTCACTCTCCTTTTTATATAAGCCACCATTAATAATGCAGGTGACGCCATCTCCACAGACAAAAACTCCCCGGATTCACAGTCGAACCCAGGGAGTCTTTCTTTACCTAACTACCAACTACGCCGGGGCTGACTCTGGAAACAATCCCGACAATAGACGGGCTTTTCACCACTCGGCTGAAAGGGAACTGTGGTATCGTTTCCACATGATGCGCAAACCGCCGGGTACATTTGGCGCTCGGAGCGTCCATATCCGCCACGGTTACCGCCTCTCTGCTCTGCTTTACGGGCCGCACGGCATTCCGGGCAACGGCCAGGCTCATTAGTAAAGCCTTTCTGCGCGTAAAATTCCTGTTCAGATGCACTGAATAAGAAATCGTTTGAGCAATCCTTACAGCTTAGGGTTTTGTCATTGTACATTAAAAAACCTCCTCATAATTGCCCATTCCTGGGGAAGCAGCTGTTCTCTTACTTCCCTAGCCGAGGCGATCGAGAAGGGCTAACATCAGTCCACAAGCATGGAACATATAGCTATTTTAGTTTATATCAAAGGAAAAAGCAAATATTTAGTTTGATTTTTCCCAGCCGGCCACCAATTAATACTTGCTGTTAAAATATTATATAAATTGAAATCTTGCCCTTAACTTATGCCAAGCGAACTTTACACCAATGTCAATGTTCAGGGAAAGTGTCATGTCAGGACTAGCAGGAGGCACAAATAATTTAGCAGAGATTTAGCTCCCGGATTCGGCACGGGATGAATTCCAGCGTAGTGACCGTAGGGATGAGAACCGAGCAAACACCTGCGAAGGTGAGGCAGAAGAGCAGCCGAGGGACAGGAGGTCCCAAGTCCGCCTCCTGAGCCATGGAGGGCGAATTGGCGGTGTGCTGCTCGGATGCCGAACTTGAGCTAGTTGTATTTGCCGGTTCTCATTCCGGGAGCAAGTGGAATTCATCCCGTGTCTCCGCACCCAACTTCAGAATTGTTGGGATGACATTATCGCTGATTAACAACAGCAAGCTTTACTTCAGGAGCCCGCCCTCGAAAAATATCGTTATATAAAGCCCAGTTTTTTTGCCCCGAAGCGCAGCTCATCGCGGAAATCAGGATGGGCAATGGAAATCAGCGATTCCACTCGGGTTTTTATGTTCTGGCCTTTAATCAGCACCGCCCCGTATTCAGTTACTACCCAATGAGCATCGGCGCGGGGAGTTGATACAAAGCTGCCGTAATCAAGAGACGGCACTATCTTGGATCTTGGCTGTCCGTTCTTATCTTCATAAGTGGATGGCAAGGCTATAAATGACTTTCCACCTTTGGAGAGCCACGCACCCATAACAAAATCAGCCTGTCCACCCACCCCCGAGAACTGAACCGGCCCCACCGCCTCGGAAGCACACTGGCCTGCTAAATCTATCTGCATGGTAGAATTGACCGAAATCATTTTGTCGTTCTTGGCAATCAGGAAAGGATCGTTTACAATCCCACAGGTATGCATTTCGATCAAGGGATTTTCGTGCAGGAAATCATACAGTCTTTGGGTTCCCCAGGCAAAAGCCGCCACCCACTTGTAAGGCATGAAAGTCTTTTTGCTGGAAGTGATAACTCCGGCCTCATATAAATCCAGCATACTCTCAGTAATCATTTCCGTATGTACGCCCAAATCCCGTTTATTCATCAAAGCTCGCCCTACCGCATTGGGTATTCCCCCGATTCCCAACTGGATGGTAGCTTCATCTGGAACCATCTCCGCTATATTCTCACCTATTCTGATTTCTACATCAGTCAGAGGGATGTCAGGTATATAAGGCAAGGGAACATGGTGTTCCACCAAAATATCCACTTCCGAAACATGAACATGATTGGTCCCATTGGTCCTGGGCATATAGCTGTTCACCTCCAGAATGAACAAACGCCGTTCAGGATTGGCTTTGGCCTGCCCCCATCCATAATCCACATTGATTCCGGTACTGAAAAATCCATGCTGGTCCATGGGAGATACTCTGAGAATGTAAACATCTCCGGTACGCAATTTCTGGAGTGAAATAGCATCCATGTCACTTAACTTAATGGGTGAATAAGTAAAATATCCCGCTTGGGTTTGGGCACGAGTATATGGACCCACAAAAGGAGTATCAAAATCAATTTTATCGGTTATGTCGGGATCATTCAGGGAGGTAGGCACCACAACATTGCCGGCAAAAACTGAAGGCTTAATCAATTTCCCAGCCTTAACCCGATTCCCGATGGCTTCAAACATCCCGAAAGGTTGTCCGCCACCCAATGCACAACAAATTTGTTCTCCATCTCTAATCTTAGCGGCGGCTTCATCCATAGTCCTTAACTTGGATTTATACATTTCCTCATATTTGTTTCCCATAACTTCCCTCTTTTCCGTTAATAATTAAATTGCAAAAAATTGAAATGTTCCAGCATCTTTTAATTATGTCCTAAATAATAATCATTTTCAATCGTATATTCCGTTTCGGACTTTTTGGAAAAAATGTCTCCCACTAAAACAGGGCTTGCCAATACTAGCAGCCCTGCTTTTAATATACATATATTTTTGTGAATTAGCTTCTCAAGCGACTTTTTTCTCCAGACGTCGCTGGAAATATAGAAAAATCGGCAGTGGTATTATTATCCATCCCATGCTTTTGATTAACGAATTCTGGGCCCGTGCCATCTGCCGCTCCTGCTCACTGACAACAATAGCATCATATCGTTCTTGCAACTCTGCTTCCGTCGGTTTGACAGCAGGCTCATCAGGTGCAATTTCACGTTTTATGTCGCCATTGTTTAATTTGAACTCCTCAAAGGATGTATAGTATGGCGTCGGCGCCACCATGTCCGCAATGGCCATAAAGGCCGAAACCGTTCCTCCAATAGTCATCATCAAGGTAGCAAACAATACCAGATATACATATATGTTTTTGATCATATCTTCCCCTCCTTCTGCCATTTCATCCTTATTATTCCGCACCACAATAGCCGCTACAATAATGAAAACCAATCCTGCTAACACAATACCGAATATAGTAATACTGGCGATAGCACCCACCTCACTTCTGCAATTTGCTTCTGCCCTTGTGCTCAGCTATTTTATTTACGCCTGTTCCCGGAATACCTTACACCCGCACGGAAACTAAAATAAAAAAGGAACTCATCATTACGTACTTATTTACGCATAATATTCGTGTTAAGGCAATCAAATAATATGATGAGGTGATTATTGTTTCCGCGAAAAGGAGTAGATTTATTACCCCCCCCAGCCCTTACTGGATCAAATCAACACCGGAAACTAGCTTCCCAGAGCTTGGTGAAGATATCCAAACCGATATAGCCATTGTGGGAGGAGGAATTGTCGGCCTTACTGCCGCTTACTTATTGGCGAAGCATAACCTGAAAATAGTGGTACTTGAAGCCGGCCGAATTCTTCAGGGCACCACCGGACACACCACCGCTAAAATAACCTCTCAGCATTCTCTTATTTATGCCCGGCTTAAAAACCAGCTGGGAGAGGAACCGGCCCGTCAATATGCCGAAGCCAACGAGAACGCTATCAAATTCATAGCCGACACGGTTCAGGAGAATCAAATCGACTGTGATTTCCAGTGGCGTTCG
>Ga0123334_1001613_pt1 | contig 27909 bp, 20 predicted proteins | sample BiotimSIPDNA_FD_89706 | JGI IMG/M metagenome (GOLD analysis project Ga0123334, IMG submission 89706) | Anaerobic biogas reactor microbial communites from Washington, USA - Biogas_R1 time_0 SIP DNA | ecosystem: Engineered > Bioreactor > Anaerobic > Unclassified | place: Washington, USA...
GTTGACGGCCGGGGCTTGCGGAATGCCCACGCAGGCCGCGTTGTCTCACAACGGAGAATGACAAGGACAAATGACCGGCGGGGGCGCCGGTTCCACACCGGACAAGAACGGGGACATGTTCCATGCGCCGTCCCCGGCGCGGCAACGTGTCCCCGGTCGGATGATTCGGTTTGGTTATCGCAGCCAGCCGGTCATCCCGGCGAGTTGAAGGCAGTACTCCGTGAAATCCGGCCACGACACGTCGGGCGGTACGCCGTGATCGCAGCCGGGAATGTAGCCGCCGCTCTCAACGACCGGGCGGATGCGCGCCAACTCGGCGTTCAACACGCCGCCGCCCTCGGCCATGGCGCGCTTGTCGATGCCGCCGCAGAACGCAAGGCGCCGGCCGTATTCTTCGCGCAAAGCCACGATGTCATTGCCCGCGGCCACCTCCATAGGATCCACGCAGGTGATCCCGCATTCGAGCCATACGGGAATGAGCAAATCGACCCGGCCGTCGGAATCCATCGCGATGACGGGCACGCCCGCGCCCGTTGCCTCCTCGATGACGGCCCGGTAACACGGCGCGCAGAATTCGCGGGCCATGCCGGGCGATATCATCGGGTGCTCCTTGAACGCCATGTCTTCCGAGAAGTGGAGCATGTCCGGCGTCACGCGGTGGAGCAAGGGCCGCAACGTCTCCACGCAGAAATCCGTCCAGAACCGCACCATCTCACGCACGAAACCGGGATCGGTCATCAGGAACGTGCACAACCCCTCGAACCCGCAGAACTCCCGCAACTGCCAGAACGGCCCGTTCAGGCTTACGGTCAGGGGATAGTCGCGTCCACGCAACGCCGCGCAATGCGCGTCGAAATCCGGCGCGTACCGGTCCGGGTGTTTGGGGTCGAACCGCGGTTTCATCGCCTCCCAGTCGTCCCGGTTCTGCACAGGAAACCGGTGCCATTTGCGCGTGACGAAGTCCACCGGATTGCGGATGCAGGTGTAATCGTATTCGTCGGAGATCTCGGTAATGGCCCCCATCCAGTCCTGCACGATGTAATGCCCGTCCTGGTGCTCGAGGACCTTCTCCTCGAAGGTGGGGATCATGCGAAACGATACGCCGCAGTCGGGCGCCGGCGGTTCGGGGGCAAAACGGACCGGCGCCAGGCCGCGTTGCGCGCGCTCCGCGTTGAGCCGCTCGTAAATGACCTCCATGCAGTCGCGTCCGGCGGGGCAGCCCTGCTCCTGCCAGACCCGGCGCGTGGATGCGCGGCCCGAGCCCGGCACAAACGGGATGCGGTCCGGCGAACCGAACAGAAGCGTTTCGAGAAAGCGTTCGCGGTGCGTCATGCGCCCCCCCTACTGCCGCGTCTGCATGAACGCGTCCCACAGGTCACGGCGGATGAAGACCACCAGCCGGATGCCGGGGCGCAGCCCGTAATTCTCGGACTGGTATTTGGATTTCAGGCGCGCGTGGACTTCCGGGGCCAGTTTCGCGGTGGTGACCACCATGGGCGCGTCGCAATCCTCGGGGACGTCACCCCAATATCCCACGTTGCTGAAGTGGCGCAAATACCACGGCAGCGGCCAGTAATTGAGCCCCGGCGTGATAATGCGAATCAGCATGTCGTGTTTCTCGGGCGCGTATGGGGCGATGGCCTCGGCGCGTTCGCCCAGATGCCTCACGCCGCTCACCGGATGGGCGTACACGTAGGGATTGCGGGGGTCGTCGTAGTAATCGAAATTGACCAGATACGACTGCCAGCCCAGTTGCACGGTCAAGGCCGCGAGCACGAGGCCCACCACGGCCTTCGGGACGTACCGCAGCGCCCCCGCCGCTCCGGGCAGGCATGGCGTGAGCCGCAGCAGCACAACGGCTCCCGCCCCCGCCAGCAGAATCATCCCGTGGAGGCTGCACAGGATCGACCATGGCGTCTTGTAGTTGATGCTCGAATAGACCGCCGTGGTCGCGACCGTGTAGACGGTCACAAACCGCAGAAAATGCACGTTGCCCGGTTTGTTGTCGCGGTCGTGGCGCACCAGCGCGCTGACGCCGCCCACGAGGGCCAGCCCCACGATCAGGGCCTCGCTGAACACCGGCCCCGCCGAACGGTGCGTGTATAGGAGCAGGCGCAGGTAGTACGTCGCGGGATGGTGATGAATGCCCGACTCCACGGCCCGCTGCAGGTACACCGTGTACGACATCACCGAGTCGATGATGCCCTGCGGGTTGGTGAAGAACGACGAGAACATGAGCATCGACACCAGCGCGCCCGCCGCGACGAACGCGGCGACCTGCCGCACCAGCCCCGGACGCAGGTCCTCCGACTCGCCCCGCCGGAACACCCGGTTGAGGGGGTGTTCCTCGTCGTGAATCCGCGCCCAGATCGGCGTCAGCATGAACGCCACGGCCACGCCGAAATACGAGATGACGCAGGTTTCCTTGCTCGAGTGCATCATGCCGAGCGACGCCCCGCACAGCGCCGCCCACGCCACGTTTCTGCGCCGGGTGTGCCGCCAGCCCGCGACCAGCGTGGCGAACGTGAAGAACACCAGCAGCGATTCCTGAATGTAGTACCGGCTGTAAAAAACCATCGCGGGCGAAATCGCCGTGAACAGGCCCGCAATCAACGTCGCGCGCCGCCCCAGTCCGTCCCGCGCCCACCACAAACACAACACAATGCCCAGCCCGAAAATCACCGGCACGACGCGGTAATGCACCTCGGTCGAATCGGCGAACCGTTCAATGCCTCCCAGCCACAAGGCGGGCACGGTCAGGTAGTACAGCGTGGGGCCGTGATACTCCTCCGGGTCATACGCGTACTCGCCTTCCTCGTAGAGTTCCTGGCCGGCCTTAAACGCCTGCACCGCCTCGTCGCCGTGGAACACGCGTTCGTCCAGGCGCGGCACGCGGTACGCGGCCGCCAGGGCCGCCGCCGCCACGAATCCCGCCACAAACCACCACGCCAGTTTCTTCTGCTCGTTTACCGCAACGCGTTCCATGGTCCTGCCATCTCGGGCCCGCACGCCCGGCGCCCGGGCTCGGGCCCTGATTCTCGCAATCCATCGCGGACCGGACGATCCGCACCCCCCAAAAAAACGGCCCACCGTCACGCGCACAGGCACGACGGTGGGACGAGTATGCGTTATTGCTTCGGTTGAATAAAAGTCAGCGCCCTATTCGGCCGGGACGCCCCACACTTCCACTTCCACGTAATTATTGCGCTCGTTCGAGGTGTTCCCCTTGCTATAGAGGCGCACGTAGCGCGCTTCCGTGCCCTTGCCGTCAACCAGGCGGCCTTCGTTGCTCTCGACGTATTCCTTGTCCGTGCCCGCGCCAAGGCCCGCCGAATTGTCGTGATCGTTGTTGTACAGGGTCACCACGTCCTGCGTGAAATCGGGGTCATTGGCCACGCGCACCACGAAATCGTGGTAGACACGCTCGGACGTGTGGAAGTGCCATACCAGGATCGCGTAGAGCTTGTGCTTCTTCTGCAGGTCGATCTGCACCCACTGAAGACCTTTGTCCAGTTCCACCAGGCTCTTTTCCTGGAAGCCCTTGTCGCCGTCGGTGACCATGGGCAGCTTGCCCATCGACGGGGTCTTGTCGCTGCTCGTGACCGGCTTGCCCTTGGATACCAGTACGGTGCCGACCGGCGCCATGAACGGGTCGCGCGCCTTGTACGTGAACTCCAGGTTCTCCGACCAGTAATCCAGCGGCGTGCCCATAAACGATTTCTCGGGCAGTTCGATCTTCAGGGGCGCCTGTTCCTCGCCCGCAAACGCCGGAACGGCCGCAACCGTGAACAGCATCGCCGCGCCGAAAATGGTAACCATCGCGTATTTCATTCGTAACCTCCTTGAATTCAAGGCTTACAGCCCAATAGTGTACCCGGATAAAGGACGCCAAAACGGTCCCACGTATTCACACAAAATTCCGCGAAACCCTCGCACCACATACCCGCAAAGTATCCTTTTTTCAGAGGCGAAAAGTCAAATTCGCGCCCCCGCCCACGATCGCCGGAGGCCGGCTCGGCCTTCTTGTCTTGTTGTGGACACAGTGGACACAGTGGACTCAGTGGACACAGTGGACTCAGTGGACTCAGTGGACTCAGTGGACTCAGTGGACATGGTGGACATGGTGGACATGGTGGACGGGGTGGACGGGGTGGACCGCGCCCTACCGGACATCCCAACAGCGATACATTGTCGCGCCGGGGCGGCGAGATCGGTGGAATGATAAAAAAGGCCCGCGGGCAATCTTTTCACCCACGGGCCTTCCAGATAGTTTTCATGGTACCGGGGGACGGGTTTGAACCGTCGACCTCTGGATCCACAATCCAGCGCTCTAACCAGCTGAGCTACCCCGGCAATGTCACCGTTGCCGCGTCCGTGTCTCATGTAATGCCACCGCACGACACCGGTCAGGGCAAAGTTGAAGTATAGTCAACGCCGCGGGCGAGAGTCAAGAATTCGGCGCCATCCACTCGGGACGGAGCGCAGCCGTGGGGAGGGCTGAGCGCCAGGACGGCGTGCAGTTTCTGCCCCCATGAGAGGCGTGTTTGGGATCGGTTCGCTCACGCCTGCTCGGAGGCCGGGCGCGTGTCAGGCTCGCGGGCGACGCCGGCGGCCACGTTCCGCAACAGGCCGCGGTCGGGCTTGATGCCGGTTTGCGCAACGTTTTCGGGCCAGGCGAGGCAGCGTACGGGCAGTTTGTACCGGGGCAGCATGCGCGCCAGACGTTCCCGCAGCGAAGCGGGGTCCACGGCGAACCCGGGGGCCGGCACGATGAACGCCAGCGGACGGTATCCATAGTCGGAGTCCGGGACGGGCACCACGATCGCCCGCTCCACGTCTTCGAGGGCGCAGAGGGCCGCTTCGATCTCCTCGGGATGTATGTTCTCGCCGCCCGAAACAAACATGTTGTCCTTCCGGCCGGTGACCACCAGGTTGCCGCCGGCGTCGAACTGCCCGAGATCTCCGGTCGGAAACCACCCATCGGCGGTCACGGGACGGCGCAGGGCGCCGTCCGCCTGAAGGTAGCCGAGAAACAGGGTCTGGCCCCGCACCTGAATCTCGCCGGCATCTGATACGCGCACCGTGCCGGGCGCCAGTGGTGCGCCGGAGGTTTTCAGCACGTCACGGGCCGCGCCCGGTGGGGTGGTAGTCACCTGCGATGCCGTTTCCGTGAGCCCGTAGGTCGTAAAAAGCGGAACAGTGCAGTCCGCGGCGCGCTCGATCAGGTCCGCCGGCGTCACGCCGCCGCCGACGAGGACCGCCTTCAGCTGACGAAGCGCGTCCCGTCCCGAGGGCGTATTCAGCAGGCGCTGCAATTGCGTTGCAACGACCGAAAGGTGCGTCACGTTAAGGCGCCTGATCGCGTCCTCGAGCGGCTCGCCCGGCGCGGGCGCAACCACCGCCGCACCGGCCAGCACGCAACGAAACACGATCCCCAGCCCGGAGACATGGTACAGCGGCAGGGAGAGCAGCCACCGGTCGCCGGGCAGCACCTCGATGTTCCTGTTCGATGCGGCGGCGTTTGCCCGGTGGTTTTCGAGCGAGAGCATGGCCAGTTTGGGCTCGCCCGTGCTGCCGGAGGTGGCCAGGAGGGTCGCGGGCGCGTCCGGATCCACGTCCGCCGCGGCCGGCCGGTGCGGACAGGCCAGCAGGCCGGCGGGCGCCAGCCAATGCGGCAGATCTCCCGCGCTGGCCGGGCCCAGCACGTACCGGCATGCCGTGCGGGCGAGGTTTTCGAGGAGTGCCGGTCTGGGAAGGCGCGCGTTCGGGATGTATACGGCCGCTCCCGCCCGAAACGCGCCAAACAACACCGGCAAGGTCCAGCCGTCAAAGGGTCCCAGAAGCGCGAGCCGGCTCCCGGTGTTCAGACCCGCCGAGCGAACCGCGGCCGCTACCGCCGAGGCGTTCGCGTCGCATTCCGCGAAGGTCGCGATTTCACCGGACGGTGCGACGAGCGCGGGCGCGTCCGGATGGCACATCGCGGCGGCATGGATTGGACAACACGCGCGGCTCATGGCCCGAGCCGCTCCAGGTTGTCGGTGTTAAGGCGATGAACCAGGGCATCCGCGAGCGAGAGGTTCAGGCGTCCCCGCTCGATGGGCGCGGGCGCATCGAGGAGATCCGCGGCGAACCAGTTCCAGGTGTCGAGCCCGGCCGCCACCTCGTCTTGATTCACGAAGGCGGCGAGATGTCCCAGCGCGGTCAGGCCTACGGGCGACTCAAACGACGAGCTGATCACGGGCGTCATGCCCAGGTTGATGGCTTTCCGCGCGAGGTACATGGCGATTTCAAACCCGCCCAGCAGCGTGGGCTTGATGACAGCGGCCCGCGCGCCGCGCCATTGGTCCAGGTCGCACTCCCCACGCTCGACGACGGTCTCGTCGAGCGCCACCGGCAAGCCGGTCCGGCCCGCGAACTCCACGAGCCCCGCCGGATCCCGAAGCGGCTCCTCGATATAGTCGATGGTGCAGCCGTCAATGGCCCGGGCGAAGGCCATCGCGGACGGCACATCCCAGGCGCGGTTGGCATCGAGCCGCACCGCACGGGCTTTGCCGCACAGGGCGCACAACGCGCGCACGGTCTCGGCATCTTCTCCGGGCGGCTCGCGTCCAACCTTGAGTTTGAGGGTAGCGTACCCCTCGCGCAGCAGGGCCTCCGCCCGCGCAAGCACGGCATCCTGCGTTCCCCAGAGGAGTCCGTTGACCGGGATCGACGTCCGGTGTGGCCGCGGCGCCAGACCAAACACGGGAACCGCATGTTCGCCCGTCAAAAGCTGCAGCAGGGCGCTCTGTACCGCGAACTTCAGCGAATTCACCAGCTCGAACGGCATCAGCCAGCGTTCAAAATGGTCCGTCACCAGTTCCAGGCGCGGCGGCAGGGCCGTACCCTGGAGATGCTTCGCCAGCATCACCGCCTGCCGGAGGGTGTGGTCGAGATGCTCGCGACTGAAGCCCGGCAGCGGCGCGGCCTCGCCGAATGCGAACGCCCCGTCGCCGTCTTCGAACCGCAACAAGAGGCCCGAACGCGACGTGCAGATGCACGTCCGCAGCACCAGCGGCCGCGCGAGCGGGAGCTCGTAGCGAAAGACGTCTACACGGGCAATCCTCATAGAATCCAGCCCAGCGAAAACAGAATGCTGAAGAGCAGGAGCATGCCGCCGGTGCGGGCCAGAGCCCGGTTGAGGGCAGGGCCGTCGCGCCGGAAAAACACGGCGCGGATCGCGGGCGCGGCGAGAAAGATCAGCACCGCCGGGGTCAGCATGAACCACAGCTCGGCCTCGCGCACATAGAAATACACCGGCACCGCCACGCAGGCCGCCACCACGCAGAGCAGGTACTCGGCGCGCGCGAATCCCCGGCCGAAACGCACGGCCAGGGTCTTTTTGTTTGCCTTGCGATCCTCGTCCGCGTCGCGCAGGTTGTTCACGGTAAGCAGGGCCACCGCGAGCAGGCCCGGACCCAGGCTCGCCACGAACGGCGCCGTCCGCAATTCGAGCGTCTGCAGGTAATACGTTCCGACAACCGCCACCGGACCAAAGAACACCAGCACAAACAGGTCGGCCAGACCCGTGTAGGCCAGCGGATACGGGCCCGCCGTGTAGAGTATGCCCGACACGACCGAAAGCAGCCCGATCACGATGAACGGCCAGCCGCCCCGCCACACAATGTACGAGCCCGGAAGAAAGACCAGCAGAAACGTTACCAGCGAGGCGCGCAGCACCTGGATGGGCTCCACCAGCCCCGACTGCGCCGCGCGCAGCGGACCTTTCCGCTCGGCGGTGTCGGCGCCTTTCAGGTAGTCGAAGTAGTCGTTGGCGAAATTCGTGGCGATCTGGATCAGCAGCGCGCCGGCAAGCGCGCAACCCGCGGCGGGCAGGTGGCTGCCTCCGTGCCCCAAGGCCAGAGCCGTGCCGACAAGGACAGGAGATACGGAGGCCCCCAGCGTCTTCGGGCGCGCCGCTTCGATCCAGGCGTCTGCTTGCGTGTATTCGTCTGTCATGGCCCTTCGAGCCGGCGCGCCGGCGTCACCCGGTTAGGGGCGCCGCGGATACTTGCCGAAATCCGGCGGCCGCTTTTCTTTGAAGGCGTCGCGGCCTTCCTGCGCTTCGGGAGTCTGGTAAAAGAGCAGCGTCGCGTTTCCGGCCAGTTCCTGCAGGCCCGCCTGCCCGTCGCAGTCCGCGTTCAACGCCGCCTTGAGGCAGCGCAGGGCCGTAGGCGAATTCGCGAGGATTTCGCGGCACCACTGCACCGTTTCCTCCTCGAGCCGCGCATACGGCACGACCGCGTTGACCAGCCCCATGTCGAGCGCCTGCCGGGCGGAATACTGGCGGCACAGGAACCAGATCTCGCGCGCCTTCTTCTGGCCGACGATCCGGGCCATGTAGCTCGCCCCGTACCCCCCGTCAAACGAGCCCACCCTGGGACCGGTCTGCCCAAAAACCGCGTTATCGGCGGCAATGGTCAGGTCGGCCATCAGATGAAGCACGTGTCCCCCGCCGATGGCATACCCCGCCACCATTGCGATAATCGGCTTGGGGCACGTCCGCATCTGGCGCTGAAAATCCAGCACATTGAGGCGGTGCTGTCCCGTGTCGTCGACATATCCGGCTTCGCCCCGGATTTTCTGGTCGCCGCCTGAACAGAAGGCCTTCTCGCCTTCCCCCGTCAGGATGATGACCCCCACCTCCGGGTCAAAACGCGCGTCCGATAGCGCCGCGGACATCTCATCGACGGTCAGCGGCCGGAACGCGTTGCGCACTTCCGGACGATTGATGGTGATTTTGGCGATGCCTTCCGCCTTTTCGTACCGGATGTCCGTAAAGGCGCCGGCGCTGGTCCATTCGATACTGGCCATCACTGCTGCTCCCGCGTTCCTGGATGCTGCGGCGGTTGCGCGGCCGTTCCGCGCAGACCGTCAAGAAAACCCCGCAAGAGCGTAGTATAGTCCGCCGGTTTTTCGAAGTGCACATTGTGGCCCGCCCCGGACACCACCGCCGTTGATGCGCGGGGCATCAGGACACACATCGCCGCGGCAATCGCGCGGTATTTGGCGTCGCGCTCTCCCGCGACGAGCAGCGACGGCGCGGCCGCCTCGGGCAGCCGGTCCCACAACGAAGGCTGCGCGCCCGTGCCCATGCCGCGCAGGACCCGGGCCAGTTCGCGGGGGTTGTTTTTGCGGCGGCGCGCCAGCAGTTCCTGGAAGCGCTCCCCGCAACCGGGCAGGGATTCGAACATCGGCGCGGCGTACCACTGCCGCAGGAACGCTTCCCAGTCGCCGGTTTCCAGTTCCATCGCGCGTTGTTCGTCCTGGTCGCGCCGTTCCGACCGTTCCGGTTCGCTGCGCAGGCCGGGCGAGGCCGATTCCATCACCAGCCCCTGCACGCGTTCACCGTGTTCCAGCGCGAGGTACAGGGCGAGCCGGCCGCCCATCGAATAGCCCGCGACCACAAACGGGCCGGGGGCGACCCGTTCCATCAGATGCATCACGTCTCGCGACACCGCCGCCATGGCGTACGCGGCGGCATCGCTGCGCACCGGCGTGCAACCGTGACCGGGAAGATCGAGCAGCACGCAGCGGTACTCGGCCGGGAGGCCCTGCGTAATCGGACGCCAGTCTTCGCCGGACCCCATGAACCCGTGCAGAAACAACACCGTCACGTTCCCCGCAGGGTTCAGCACCAGATAGTGAAGTTCGCGCGTCATGGCCCTCTGCCCTGTGTTGCGTCAGGCGTGAAGAGCGTTGAACACCTGTTCGTCAATCGCTTTGTGCAGCGCCGCATTCTCCGCACGGCCGGTCCTGATTTCGATCAGCGTGGCCCCGGCACGGCCGAGCGCCGCGCCGTATGCATCGCTCAGTCCATCCAGGGTGTCCGGGTTGGCATACGTCAGGCCGAACAGGCCCGCGGCGGTCTCAAAGGAAAGCCCGTGGGGCGTCGCGAAATACCGCTCGAACAGCGCCGTCTGTGACGACACCGGCAGAAAATGGAAGATCCCGCCGCCGTTGTTGTTGATAATCACGAGCGCCACGGGGGTGGTTATGTCGCGCAACAGCGCGAGGCTGTTGAGATCATGAAGCGCCGCGAGATCGCCCAGCACCGCCGTGAGCGCGCGGCCGCTCCCGAAAGCCGCCCCCGCCGCGGTGGCGATGTTGCCGTCGATCCCGCTGGCCCCGCGGTTGGCAAAGACCACCGGCCCCGAGCCGTCCGCGGATGCGTAGCGCTGTGCATCCCGGATGGGCATGCTGTTGCCGAGGAACAACCCGTCCGCGTGCCCCGCCAGCGCGGCAATGCACCGCGCGACCGCGGGCTCCGTCAACTCCTGACGGGACGAAAAAAAGCCGTCGAGGACGCGCGCGGCCCGGTCCTGATACGCGCGAATGCGTTCGAGCCAGGCGCCGGGGCCCTCGTCCGGGCCCTTGCCCGCGATGCCGCAGGCTGCGATGGCCTCGCACGCCTCCGGGATGTCCGCCTGGATGCGCCATGACACGGCATGAGCCGGATCATCGCGTTCAGGATGGTCGGTTATCCGCACGCAGTGCGCGGGGGGGCACCGTTCCAGCCAGCGCTGGAAGCTCTTCGAGACCATCGCGCCGCCGACGTGGATCAGCAGATCGGGCTGGAGCGCCCGCGCGGTTTCCGGCGATGACAGAAGCAGGTCAAAATGGCTGATTACGCAATCGCCCGGACACCCCAGACGCAGCCCTGAGGCCACGTCCGGAAACACCGGGCACCGCAGCCGGGACACCAGCGCCGCGGCCGCGGCCCGGTCTGCCGAGCGATTCAGTTGCCCAACCGCGACGACCGGCCTGCGGGCTTCCGCCATCAGCTCGCGCAAACGCGTCGCGGTCCTCGGCTCGATGCTCTGGCGGACGGGCGCGTGGGCCGTATAGGGTCCGCGGGTCCCCCGCCACGGCGAGGCGGCGCAGGCATCCCGCTCCCCGGCCGGTTGATCGGGAACGAACGGCTCGCGATAGGGGCAGTTGAGGTGTACGGGCCCCGGCTCCGGCCCGGTGGCGCGGTAGACGGCCTGATCGACGGTGGTCAGCACGAACGCCCTCGAGATGTCCGGGGCGGGGCACGGCAGATCGAAGCGCCAGCGGGTATACGGGCCAAACATCCCGGCCTGCAGGATAGTCTGGTTGGCCCCCGTGTCCCGCAATTCGGGCGGCCGGTCCGCGGTCAGCACAATCAGGGGACAGCGCGACCGGGACGCTTCCACGATGGCCGGGTAGTAGTTGGCGGCGGCCGTTCCCGACGTGCAGACCAGCGCCGCCGGTTTCCCGGCGGCCCGCGCATACCCCAGCGCGAAATACCCCGCCCCGCGCTCGTCAAAATGCACCACGCACCGCGCGCCCGTATTCCGCGCGGCGGCCAGCGTAAGCGGCGTGCACCGGGAACCGGGGGAGATGCAGAAGGCGTCGACGCCGTTGCGCACCAGTTCCTCGACCAGCAGCCCGGCCCAGAGATGATTCAGCGTCGCGACAGTATCAGTCATCGTTTCCGGTGAGCGCGCTCAGCGCGTTGCTCAGTTTGGTCTCGATCTCGCTCCATTCGCCGTCCGGCGTGGAGCCGTCGACGATGCCCGCCCCCGAGTATAACGACAGCGTGTTGCCGCGCACCAGCCCCGAGCGAATCGCCACCGCGAATTCGCCCGATTCCGGTCCAACCCATCCCACCGGCCCGGCATACCAGCCCCGGTCGAACGGTTCGTGCTCGCGAAGGTACGCGATCGCCTTGTTTGTGGGAACGCCTCCCACCGCGGGGCTGGGATGCAACGCCTGCATCAGCGCCGCATCCGACACGCCGTCGTTCAGGATGCCTTCCAGCGGACAGAGCAGGTGCTGGCAGTGCGGGAGTTTCAGCACCGCGATGTCCGGCCCGGCATACACGCTCCGGCAGAGCCGGTTGAGCGCCGCCTCAATCGCACGCACCACGAACGCGTGTTCGCGGCGGTCCTTGTCGCTGGCCAGCAGGTCGCGGGCCAGGGCCGCATCCTCGGCGTCCGTGGCCCCGCGCGGACGGGTGCTGGCTACCGCTTCGCTTTCCACGTGCCCGCCGTGCCGGCTGTAGAGCCGTTCGGGCGTCGCGCCGAGAAACGCCGCGCCGGCCCCGGGCTGAAAACAGAAGGCGTACGAGGCCGTCGTCCGCGCCACAATCCGCGTGAGCAGCGCGAGCGGGTCCAGCGGTTCGTCAAACGAAAACACCGACCGGCGCGAGAGAACCACCTTGTCGAGAGCGCCCCGCCGGATGGCCTCCAGCACGCGCCCGACCGACGCCGCCCAGCCCGGCGCATCGGGCAGGTCCACGCGTTGCCCCGGAACCGGCAGGGTGACCGCGGCGGACTCGCGGGGAAACACCAGCGCGTCGAGTCCATCCAGCACGTGTTCGGGTTCCCGCGCGCAGTCCGTGACCGTCCGCAGGAGCACATTGCACACCAGATACGAGTGCGCGCCGTGGTTCTCGAGCTGAAACCGCGGCAGGACGAAGCGGTACGCCCCGAACGGCTTCCAATCGGCCGACGGAGTGCGCGACGGGTCAAACGCCATCCCCCCGTAGTACCGCAGATTGGGATGCGCCGGCGCCAGGACGCGCTGCAGGTCCGAAAACGCAGTCTCCAGGCTTCCGCCCGGCCCGGCAATCACATCGGCGGCGCCTACGCCCGCGATTTGTTCGCGGCGTTCACGGCCGGCCCAGTACACGCTGCGATCCGCCCGCTGGGCACGGAGCCACGCGAGCGCCTCCGTATACGCCACGGGCACCTCGACCCGCAACGCCTGCGGAAATGCCGAGGGCGCCGTGCACGCGGTCCGCACCGCCCGGTGCACCAGAGACGCCAGCATGTCCCGGGCGCTGTCCGGATCCAGGGCCTGCGCGTGCGGCGGCTGCGCCGTCATGACCGCCTACCGTTCCCCGCTGTAGATGGTGGCAATTCCCAGCGTCTGGGGACGGGCCCGAACGTTCCGGAACCCCGCCTCGCGCAGGAGCTGGCAAAACGCCTCGCCGCAGGGGAAATGCTCAATGCTCCGGTTCAGGTATTCGTACGCCGCCACATCGCCCGAAACGTACCCTCCGATGCGCGTCATCACATGCCGCAGATAAAACAGATACACCCAGCAGAACGGCCCCCGCGGAATGGAAAACTCGAGGATGAGCAGACGGCCCCCGGTGCGCAGCACCCGCCGCGCTTCCCGCAACGCCGTAAGCACGTGCTCCACGTTCCGAATGCCAAACGCCATCGTGACGGCGTCAAACGCGCCGTCCGCCGCGGCGATCGACGTGGCGTCCGAGCGGACCAGCGGCGTCGTGTCGAGCATCTGCCGTTCGCGGAGCTTCTCTCTGCCGCGGGAGAGCATCTTGGCCGACATGTCCATGCCCATCAAGCGGGCGGCGTCCGGATGCTCGTCCAGAATCGCGAACAGCATGTCTCCCGTGCCCGTGGCCAGATCGAGCACGCGCAAACCGGGCCCGGCCGGCAAGAGCCGCGCCAGCTGCCGGCGCCACGACAGGTCCAGCCGAAGCGACAGCACCCGGTTGAGCAGGTCGTAGCGCCGCACAATGCGGTCGAACATGCGCCAACTGTCCCGGCGCGCGGGGAACATTGTACGTTGTGATGTCGCGTAATCGGTCACTCGTTCACTTCCTTGCCTGCTGCGCTGCCCGGGACCCGCGTCTCACGGCGGCCGTCCGGCGCCGCAAGCCCTTCCGGCGGGGCGGACACGGGATTGTCGCACGGAACCGCGGAAATGTAAAACCCGTGCGCCCGGGACGGAACCTGGCCAAGACGGCCATGCCGCAGCCTCATCCGGTAAATCTTGCCAAGCCTGTCAAAACTGCGCCCCGGTTGACTTTGCGGTATTCCAGAGGAAACAATACTGAACAACAGGGCGGTCGGGAAATTGTTTCGGCAACAATATCCAAAAACCGGGTTGAATTACCCATGTCGGGGGACACGGTACATGAAATTCACGCGACGACAGTTTCTGGGTCTCGCCAGCGCGTTCGGGCTGGCCTCGTGCGCCAAGGTCAAGAACGCCGTTCCGGATCTCAACCTGGCCCGCTTCACCCCCAGTTTCGGGGGAGACGAGTTCACCTTCGCCACGATCAACGACCTCCATGTCCTCGACACGAAAAGCGCGGGGATTGTTAATCAGGCCGTCCGTTCCATCAATGCCGACGACCGGATTCAGTTCTCGGTCGTCCTGGGCGATATCGCCACCGACGGCCGCTACGAGGAGCTCAAACTCGCCAAAGTGGCGCTCGACCGCCTCGAAAGGCCCTGTTTCGCGGTCCCGGGAAACCACGACGTCGATATGAAGTCCAAAGACATTTTCGGCAACTACACCAGCGTCTACGGCCCCGCGCACTGGGACGAGGGCGAGGAAGGCTGGCTGTTCATCGGATTGAACACGTGCGAGGAGACCAAGAGCGACGTGACCATTCCGCAAACCGAGCTGGACTGGCTCGCGCAGACGCTGAAAAAGGTCAACCGGGACCGGCCTCTCGCGCTGTTCGCCCATCACCCGTTCAATCCCGGCACGAAGGCCTACCGCGTTATCAATGCCGACGACGTGCTCGGCCTGTTCGCGGAACACCGCCTCAAGCTCGTGGCCGCCGGGCACTACCACGGCAACCAGGTCGAGGAGCACAACGGCGTCCTGTTCACCACCACCGCATGCTGCTCCACCACAAGGGACAATTTTGATGAAACCCCGGAAAAGGGCTACCGCCTGTTCCACGTGACCAAAGACGCCATCGAGACCGAGTTCGTCGCCGTCCGCGGTTAGGCGTGTCCCGGGGCGGCCGCCCTGTCACGCCCTCATTCGCCTGAGGCCAGTTTGGTGCACAGCGCTTTTTCGGCCGCGTCGAGGATCGCTTCCGCCTTTTTCGGCTTTACGCGCATGAAGATCAGGTTGCCGAGCGTCAATTTGACGATGGGGCCGCGCCCGCACATCCCGAGGCATTCCGTCTTCTTGACGCGGAGCCGGTCCTCCAGACCCCGCTCCTTCACCAGTTCCTTCAACCGGACCCGGATCTTCTTGGAGTTCTTGTTCTGGCAGCCGCCGCCGGCACACACGTACAAAACCGCCATCCCGCCGGGGTCTTCCGCGGAATCGGCGTCGTCAAAGTCGTCAAACTCGTCGTAGGGGTCTTCCTGTTCAGGGTCCGATACAAACACGACTATTCTCCAGATTCTTGCAGGGGTTTCCGGAACCGGTATGCGGCCGGCGTGTGGAAATGGGTGTCAGATTCAGTTAACAAAGCCCGTCCGGTCTTCAATGACCTGCATATCACTCAGGACCGGGGCTCTGGCCAAGTCTACATCTCGTTTTCCCGCCTGATATCAGGTATATCGCGCGTCGGGATGGAAACACACCACCGCGGCCGTGCTGCCCGTAGGCGCAAACTCGCCCGCCTCGGTGATCCGTACGCCCACCCGAGCCGTCGCGTTCAGCAAATCCAGTATGACCCTATTATACCTCGTTTCGGCCATCGCAGGGTAACCGGGCGACCAGCGGATGCCCTGGCCGGCCGCCGCGCCGGCCCGTTCGCGCAACACCGCGTGCACCCGGTCCGCCATATCTTCCGCGACGCGGTCCGACAGCCCCTGCAAATACAGCACCGCTTCCGAGTTGCCTTCGGCCCGGAATCGGGCGATCTGGGCCTCCACCTGAGGGCCGCTTGTCGTGAGTTGCACGCCGATCGCGTCCATCCTCCCCGACTCGCGCGGATAGAAGTACTGGGCCGCGCATACGGTATCCGAGCGCATCGCTCCGAGCACCCGCGTGAATCCGAACCGGCACAACACCACCCCGAAATCGTCCGGGTCGTACACGAGCACCTCGTCCCCGGCCGACTGGCAGGGGTAGATCCCGTACACGCCCTGGGGCTGGACCCACTGTCCCTTGTCCGCCCGGTCGATCCACTCCTCGAACAGGGCCATCAGCTTTTTGGCGGTCTCCCCGCGTTTTTCCCGGCTTGCCGTGCCGCCGAATTTCCAGTTCAGCCCGAACAGGGTCTTCGTATCCAGATAGGGCGCGAGCTGCCGCAGCGAATACCGGAGCGTCTCGCACCGGAACCACGGCGAGTCGGGCACACGGTGTTCGTCGAAACGGATTACCCGCGGTGCAAGCTCCCGCATGAGCCGCGCGTCCTCATCGCGCTTCTTTTCCGCGCGTTCCAGGTTGGCCAGCAGCTTGTCGCGGTTCGCTTCCAGGATGGGGGCCCGGTCCTGCCCGCCGACCCACCGGTTCATCACGTTCACCCCGTCCATCGCCGTGGGGCAGTAAAACACGTTGGGACGGATCTTCGCGGGGTCTTCCTGGCCGGCCATGGCCACGTAGGCCGCGTGCCGCCAGTTCACGGGCGCGCCGCCCAGGAGGATGGGCAGCCCGGCGAGGCCCTGTTCGGCCATCATGCGCGATACCGTGATCATGTGGTTCGAGGTCTGCACCAGCAGCGCGGACATGCCGATCGCCGCGGCCTGGTGTTCCCGGGCCGCGTCGATATAGGCCTGGAGCGGCGTCATCACGCCCAGATCAACCACCCGGTACCCGTAATTCTCGAACAGCGTCTTCGCGAGGTCTTTTCCGATCGAATGCACGTCCTGGTGAACGGTCCCCAGTACGATCGTGCCTTTGTACGCGACCTGTTCATGCACGTCGATGCCCGCCGACCGCTTCATGTAGGCTTCGAGAAACCCCATCACCTGTTTCATCACGTCGGCGGACTTGAGCAGGTGCGGCAACGAGACCGCGCCGCGGGCGAATCCGTCGCCCAGCTCGTTCATCGCTTTCATCAGGAACGTATTGATGAACTCCAGCGGGTCCCGCCGCTGGATCACCTCCGCCGTCTGAATGACGATGCGGTCCTGGTACGCGTACTCGGACCCGCCGACGGCAACGGCGCCCTCCGCCCGCTCCTTGTATCCGTCTTTGATCTTCTCGCAGATCGCGTCTTCGGGAGACAGTCCCTCGTACGACGAGCGCCGGGACACCTCGACCCCCTTCTTGCGATCCGCAATGTCTTCCAGCCGCTCGAAGGCGTCCATATCGTGATGCAGGACCACCCGCACCCCCAGCTCGTAGTCTTCCGGCTCCAGGTCCTGCACGAAAACGTAGTGGTTGGGATTGATGATGGCCGCATCGAGCCCGCGTTTCCGGGCCTCGTCCAGCCAGACCGAGGTCAGCACCTTGCGCATGTACGGTTTGGCGGCGAGCCCGTTCGTGAGGTTGCCCACCCCGCAGGTTGTCAGCAGCCGGCGGTCGAGCGCCTTGATGCCCGCGATCGCATTGAGCGACTCGAGCGCGAAGTTCATCCCCTCCTGCGACTCGGACCCGATGGGAAAGACGTTCATGTCAATCATGAGCTGGTCGGGCGTCACGCCGTGCCGTGCCGCGCAGTCCACCACCCGCTTTGCCAGGGCGACCTTCTGCTCCGCCGTGGCGCCGGGCCCGTCCGGCCCCGTGGCCAGCGCAATGTACACGGGATGGTGCGCCGCGGTGGCCTCCAGCACCACGTCGGCCTTGGTCCGGCCATCCCCGGCATCCTCCATCGAGATCGAATTGATGATGGGGCGCCCCGGATACACCTTGACCGCTTCCAGAAGCGCGTCGATGGCGAACGAATCCAGGCTCATCGCCCCGCGGAAATCGGTCGTGTGCGTATGGACCACTTCCTTCAACGCTTCGGCTGTGTTTACGACGTTGGAGTCCATACACACGTCAATAATCTGAACGCCGAGTTCCACCGTCTGCTCGCGAATCACCGCGTCGAGGGCGTGGTGATCGATGGGGCCGCCGCGTTCGACGGCATCCCGGACCGCCTTCGACCCGCGCACGTTCAGGCGTTCGCCGATCATGACCAGCCCGCTCGAACTGTCCAGTGCGATGGCCTGTTGCGGCCCCGACACGAACACCGTCCGCTCGGGGCCGCGCGGCACGGGCCGCAGCCCGGCCACCGCCGCTGCCATCGCCGCGGTGTGCTCGTGCGTGGTGCCGCAGCATCCGCCGATGATGTTCACGCCAAATTCCCGCACGTAACGGGAGAGATACTGGGCCATTTGTTCCGGCGGGAACTTGAACACCGTGCGCCCGTTCTCGGATACCGGCAGGCCCGCATTCGGAATGACCGATATGGGCAGCGGCGAATACCGCGCGAGTTTCTCGACGGTCTTGCCCATCAGGTCCGGGCCGATGCTGCAGTTGATGCCGAAGGTGTCAATGCCCACGCCCGCCATCGTCACGAGGGCCGCGTGGATGTCCGTGTTGAAGATCTGCATCTTCGAGAACGCGTCCACCGTCACCTGGCACATGATGGGCAGGCGCGTACCCCGCTCGTCCATGGCGCGCAACGCGCCCATCACCGCCGCCTTGGTCTCCAGGATGTCCTGCTGGGTCTCGAAGAGCACCACATCGGCCCCGCCGTCGATGAGCCCCCGCACCTGCACCTGGAAATTCGCGGCGATCTCGTCAAAGGTGGCGCGCTTGAGGTTCGCTTCGGTGCTCGAGACCACCCGGTTGGAGGGACCAATCGAACCGGCCACAAACAGCGGCCTGCCGTCGTACCCCGGCTCGGTGCGATAGCGCGACCGGGCCTCGCACGCGAGCTGCGCGGCGCGCACGTTCAAATGATAGGCCAGGTCCTCACAGGACAGCGTCCGGATATCCCCGTCCATGGGCAGCGGCGCAAAACCGCTCAGGTCCAGGCCGCCGAAATCGTACTCGCCCAGACGGAAGGGCGACGCGCCGAAGGTGTTCGTCTCCACCGCGTGCGCCCCGGCCGCATAATAGCCCCGGTGGATGTCGCACAAGACCTCCGGCCGGGAGAAGGTGATGAGATCCGACAGCATGCGGTACGGGGCGCCGCCGAAATCGGCGTCCGTGAGTCCCCGCGACTGGATCTCGGTGCCCATGGCCCCGTCCAGGACCAGAATGCGGTCGTTTAAAGCTTCCAGAAATTCCATGGTTCCGTGGTTCTTTCGCAAGTCCGGGCCAATAGCGCCGGTACCATTTCAGCGAATGCGTTTCATACCCGGCCGGTATCGTATCCGAACAGGCTAACAACGCGGCGGCTCCAGTACAATGACGAAACAGTTGACCGCGCTGGACGCGGGGTTGAGTGCCGCGGGCAGGCCCGCGCCGCCGGCACGGGGCGGGCGGAGAAGCGTTCAGGGCGCGTCGTGGAACGGCGGCAGCGCGTGCCCCTGTATGGCAATGGCGCCGTCCGAGAACCTCACTTCCAGAAAACGGAACGGCGCCCGGCACAGGGCCGGGGTCACCAGGCTCACCAGCCCGTTGGCATGAAGCACCTCCATCCCGCGGTGATAGTGCCCGCTGATGGCGTATCCGGCGCCGCACGCGTTCATCACGCGCAGGATCTCCTCCGCGTTGGTGTAGTTGTACGGACAATCGCACGCCCCGGGGGCAAAAAGCGGCACGTGCTGCACCGAGACAAGCGCCCCCTCGAACCCGGCCCGGGCCTCGGCGAACCGGTCCAGGGATGCCACGGGCCGATGGGCATTGAATTCGGGCGCCTCCGGGTCCACGAACGGCACAAACCGTACGCCGCCGGCGTCCAGCCACGCGGGCGGCGCAGCAAAGACCGAGTAGAACACCTCCGGCGCGGGATCGTGGTTGCCGGGCACCGCCAGCACGGGCGCTGCGAGCAGATCCAGCGCCGGCCGCAGTTCACGCAGGCATTCCAGGCCTGCCTCCGTATCGCCCGCTTCGACCAGGTCGCCCAGCACCAGCACCAGATCGGGCGCGATGCACGCATTGAGGTAATGCACCGCCTCCGTCAGCAGCGCCCTGCCGTTGAGACAGCCCTGCACCCCGTCATCACACGCGGCCCGGTCGTAATGGATGTCCGAGAGGACCGCCACCCTGCATTGCATCGCATTTCCTTTGTCCGCGCCCGCCGGCCCGCCACAAGCGTCAGGCCGCCGTTGCATCACGGCGCATCCACGGGGATAATAGCGCGAGAATGGGGAGGAAAGGAATGCCACGGGTCCTGGTAAGCGGCGGTGCGGGATTTCTCGGCTCACACGTGTGCGACCGGCTGCTGGCTGAAGACTGGGATGTCACGGCCGTCGACAACCTCATCACGGGACGTCTCCGCAACATCGAGCATCTGCTTACCCACCCGAAGTTTCAGTTTCTGAAGCTCGACGTGACCCACCCGTTCGAGTACGGCGGGCGCCTCGATTACGTCATGCATCTTGCTTCGCCGGCCAGCCCGCCCGATTTCAAGACCCTGCCCCTGGAAACCTTGCGCGCCGGTTCCTTCGGCACCCACCACATGCTCGACCTGGCCCGCGCGCACGGAGCGCGGTTCTTTCTGGCCAGCACCTCCGAGATCTACGGTGATCCCCCGCCCGAACACCACCCCCAGAAGGAAGATTACTGGGGCCACGTGAGCTGCATTGGCCTCCGCAGCGTCTACGACGAGGCCAAACGCTACGCCGAGGCCGTCACCATGGCCTATCATCGCGTCCATGCGCTCGATACCCGCATCGTGCGCATCTTCAATACCTACGGCCCCCGCATGCGGCCCGACGATGGACGCGTCGTCACCAATTTCGCCTGCCAGGCGCTCCACGGCAAACCCCTGACCCTGTACGGCGACGGAAACCAGACCCGAAGCTTCTGTTACGTCTCCGATCTGGTCGAGGGATTCTACCGTCTCTTGCTCTCCGAAGAGACCGGCCCCGTCAATCTGGGCACGCCCGAAGAGTTCACTATGCGGCAGGTCGCCGAGATGATCATCGAGCTGACAGGAAGCACGAGCGAGATTGTCTGCGTTCCCCAACCGTTCTCCGACGATCCCCGTCAACGCAAACCCGACATCGCCAGGGCGCGCCAGGTGTTGGGATGGGAGCCCCAAGTCGAGCTCCGCGACGGTCTCCGCCGCACCATCGAATGCCTCCAGCGCGAACTGGAAGCATAGGGGTCCGCGCTCCGCGGACGCAGGCAAGACGGAACACCCCCGTACCGGATTACAGCTTCTTCACGCGCAGGTTCCGGAACCACACCTCGTTGCCGTGGTCCTGAAGAAACACGCTGCCCGTCACCGGGAGCTCGTTCAGCGGGGTCGGAAACTTGCCGATCGGCATCGTCATCTTGGAAAGATCGACATCCAACACGTTCCAACCGTTCACCGCGGCCACAATGTGCTTGCCCTGCACGGTCAGGTCGAGCGAGTTCCACTCGCCGGGCTTGTTTACGAGGTTGAACATCGGCGAGGCCACGTCGTACAGCGCCCCGCAACTGTAGTAGCTCGGGTTCTCCCCGAAGGAATCGATGAGCTGTATCTCCATTCCCTGGAAGACCGGATCATCGGGCGCCGCGCGGAACATGAGCCCGCTGTTGGCCTTCCCGGTCAGCTTGAACTCCAGATGCGCCTGAAAATCCCCGAAGGTGTCCCCCGTGTAGCGGATGTAATGCGTGGGTTTCTTCCCGAAAATGTGCATCACGCCGTCCTGAAACTCGAACAGGTTTTTCGCATCCACTTCCCAGAGACGGGCGTTCTCCGCGTCGAACAGGTCCGCCCAGCCCTCCCCCGTGGGAACGGGCGTGACCGCGCCCGTTGGACGCGGCAGCGGCTTCTTCTCCCCCGCGTACAAAGCCTCAACCCACAGCGCCATCAGCACCGCCACCATGGCAATCGCGACCGCCTTTCGCATGATTCCTGTCCTTTCTCCACCCGGATGGGGCTCTTCCCGAAAAAGCATAGCCCAACCGCGACCGAAAACGCACGCTGCAGGAGGTTCTTCGGACGGGTTTGGCGCGCTCGACAGGACGGGGCCGGGCGCCGGGCCGGCACGCGTTTCTCCTGTGGCGCAGGCGTCTCGCCTGCATTCTTATCTTCTTGTGGACACAGTGGACACAGTGGACGGGGTGGACGTGCCCCACGCGACGTTGCTGTCTTCAACGCCGGGGACGCAGCCTGTTTTGCCGACATCGTCCGCATTTTCCGAACGACACCGCAGGTGTCGAATGTGAGTCGCCGGGCGGTTCGCCCGGAGATCTGCGGCGCGCCCGGATTGAGTCTCGTTAGGGAGAAAAGAAAACGGGATTAGCGCCGCATACAAATTGAGTCCCGACAGGGACGAAAGAAAACAGCCCCGGGTTTCAACCCGGGGTTCGCGCAACCTCAACGGAGCCAAGTCCCGTACGGAAGAAAGAAGATAGCCCACCACTTCAGGGAACCCCCGTATCCCTCCAGCCATGAGTCCCGCAGGGACGGCAGACAACAGCGCCACCGAGCTGCAAAACCGTTGTCGGGGCCGTGTCCCCCGCTGGCGGGGGTGGCCGCCGAAGGCGGCCGGGGGTGGATTCCAATCCCGCAATTCTGGGCGAGGGATGCGGGGTTCGTTCAACACCCTTCGGGGCTGCAAGAACGGGGACACGTTGTCGCGCCGGGGCGGCGCTTGGAACATGTCCCCGTTCTTCTCTGGTGCGGGACCGGCGCTCTTGCCGGTCATTGCCGCCGGAAAACGAGTGCCGCACGGGCGATGGGACCGCACCCGTCCCGGGTGTCTATCCGCCCCGGCCTATTCGGCGTCGCTCAGGTTGTATTTCTGGAGGCGGTACCGCAGGGAACGCGGAGTCAGCCCCAGGAGTTCCGCGGCGCGTTTCTGCGAATAGCGGCCGCGCTTAAGCGCCTGTTGGATGAGCCGGGTCTCGAGGTCGGCGATGAGTTGTTCGAGGTCGAGCCCGCCTTCGGGGAGGTCGCTCAGGGCCGGGGTGGGTTCCGGCACGTAATTGCGGACGTACGCGGGCAGGTCGCTCACCTCGATCCGGTCGCCGCGGCACAGGGCCACGGCGCGTTCGAGAACGTTCTCGAGTTCGCGGACGTTGCCCGGCCAGCGGAAGGCGTCGAGGGCCTCTTCGGCTTCGGGCGCAATGTCCACGGGGGTACGCCCCAGGCGCTGGGCATGGGCTTTGGCGAAATGGCGGGCGAGCAGCGGCACGTCGCCTTCACGGTCGCGCAACGGCGGCACCGGGATCGGAATGACGTTGAGGCGGTAATAGAGGTCTTCGCGGAATTCGCCGGCCTTGGCCATCGCTTCGAGATTGCGGTTGGTGGCGGAGATGATGCGCACGTCGACCTTGATGGTGGCCGTGCCGCCAACGGGCATGATGGTCTGATTGTCGAGCACGCGAAGCAGCTTGACCTGCAGCGACAGGGGCATCTCGCCCACTTCGTCGAGAAACAGCGTGCCGCCGTCGGCCACGACAAACAGGCCTTCCTTGTCTTCGATCGCGCCGGTAAACGAGCCTTTCTTGTGGCCGAACAGTTCGCTTTCAAGGAGGTTCTCGGGGAAACCGCCGCAGTTGAGGGCGACGAACGGTTTCGTGGCGCGCTCGCTGATCTGGTGGATGGCCCGGGCCACGAGTTCTTTGCCGGTGCCGCTTTCGCCGTGGATCGCGACGGTGCTGGGCAGCATGCCGACCCGGCGGACCATCTCGCGGGTCTCTTCGATGGCGTGGCTCTTGCCGATGATGTTGTCGATGGCGCCCCGCAACGCCTGGCTTTTGCGCAGGGCGATGATCTCGCGGTTCATGTTGCGCTGGGTGATGGCGCGTTTAACGAGCAGGCGCAGCTCGTCGTTTTTGAACGGCTTCATGATGTAGTCGGCGGCGCCGCGTTTAAGCGCCTCGATGGCCGTTTCCATCGAGGCGTGGGCCGTGATCATGATCGCGGGCGTGGTGGGGGCGTTTTCCTTGATCCACGACAGGAGCCGCAGTCCCGCTTCGTGATCGTTGTCCATACGCAGATCCGTGATCACCACATCGTAGGGCCGGTCGTCGAGCGCCGCGCAGGCTTCATCCACGGTCGAGGTCGCCGTGACCTGATACCCGTCGTTTCCCAGCACGATCTCGAGCAGTTCACGCATCCCTGCCTCGTCGTCGACTACAAGCGCTGAAAATCTGGTGGACACGCGATGCTACTCCTCTTGCCGCAGAATGGGAAGACGCACGCTGACGGACGTGCCGCCGCCCTCGCGCGGCGTGGCCCGGATGGTGCCGTCGTGGGCGGTCAGAATGCGCATGCATACGGGCAGCCCCATGCCGACGCCGCTGGGTTTTGTAGTATAGAAGGGCTCGAAGATCCGCGCAAGCTCGTCGGGTGGGATGCCCGCGCCCTGGTCGTCAAACCGGATCTCGACCGACGTGGAATCGGAAACGACACGGATCCCCAGTACCCCGTGCTCGTGCATGGCTTCGATCCCGTTCTTCGCGATGTTCATAAACACCTGCTTGATTTGCGAGCGGTCGCCGGAAACGAGACAGTCCTGCGCGGGAAAGCTCGCCTCGATGGTCAATGCCTCGCAAGCGCGGCATTTATCGCGCAACCGCTCCGCCACTTCCCGCACCAGGTCCAGCACGGAGAACGTTTCCCGGCGGATTTCAGGACGCCGCGCGAAATCGAGGAAATCCGTCACAATCCGGTTCAGATGATCGGATTCGCGGATGGCGATATCGGCCAGCCGCTGGGCGATCGCGGGCGAGGCGATGCTGCCCTTGAGTTCGTCCACCGCACCCCGGATGGCGGCCACCGGGTTGCGGATCTCGTGGGCAAGGCCCGCCGACAGCTCGCCCACCGCGGCCAGGCGGTCCTGGCGCTTGAGTTCCTCGCGCATCTTCGCCATTTCGGTGAGGTCGGTGAACGAGGCGATCACGCCGGTCAGGTTGCCGTGCGCATCGTGAATGGGGCTGGTGGTCAGCCCCAGCAGCTTCTCGGCCCCGTTGCCGGTGCGCGCCTGGAACTCGTAACTGGTGAAGTGGCGGCCCGTGCGCAGCACCGTCACCACGGGGCATTCCGCCCCCGAGCCCACGCGCAGCACATCGTGCACGGCCCGGCCCGTAGCGGCGCCCTGAGGCAGTTGCAGGATGCGGTCGGCCGCCTTGTTCTGCGCGATGATGAGCCCGTTCCGGTCGGTAATCAGGAAGCCGTTGCTCATGTTGTCGAGGATTTCGTGCTGAAACTGCTGCATGCGGTAGACCCGCATGTTCCAGTACCCGCTGATGAACGCGGTGAGATAGTAGCCCAGGCCTTTGACGAGAAAGGCGTACCAGTGGGTGAAGATCTCGAGGGTGTCGGCGGCCGGGAACCACTGGAAGGTCTGTATCAGCATGAATACCGTGGCGAGCGTGGCAAAGACAAAGCCCTGTCGCTGGCCCAGCAGCAGCCCGCCCTCGAGAATCACGATGACGAAAAGAAAGGTGAACGGGCTGTTGGCGCCGCCCGTGAAACCGACGGTTGCCGCGACCACGCCGAAATCGGCAAGCACCTGGGCCCAGGTCAGCAGAACCGGCGGCGCCTCAGGACGGTGCAGCCGGTACTGGGAGTAAAAACTGGTGAGAAAGCCGAACACCAGAAACAGGGGCAGCCACGAAATGCCCGGGCTGTCGCGCTCGGCAAGCAGATACGTGCCCGCGGTCACAACGGCCAGCATGCCGATGCGGCCCAGACCCACCACCCACGGCCAGCGATTGGGGCCCTCCAGCGGCAGCCGCGTGGAGACTATGACTCCGTCCTTGCTCACATTCCCTTTTCGACCAGGCGTTGCAGCCCTTCCGGATCGCTGCTCCGCTTGAAGGCCATCTCCAGAGAGATGATGTTGCGGCGCACCAACCGGAAGAGCGATTGGTTCATCGTCATCATGCCCTCCGATGTGCCAATCTCGATCATCGAAGGAATCTGCTCCAGTTTTTCCGACCGGATAAGCGAACGGATGGCGGTGTTCGGAATCATGACCTCGAGCGCGATCACGCGCCCCATGCCGTCGGCGCGGGGAATCAACTGCTGCACCACCACGCCCTCCAGCACGAACGACAGCTGCGTGCGGATCTGGTCCTGCTGGCTCGCGGGGAACACGTCGACGATGCGGTTGATGGTCTGCAACGCATCGTTGGTATGCAGCGTGGCAAACGCCAGGTGGCCCGTTTCCGCCACGGTCAGCGCGGCCGCGATGGTCTCGGGGTCGCGCATCTCGCCAATGAGAATCACGTCGGGGTCCTGCCGCAATACATGGCGCAGCGCCGCGCCGAAATTGTCGGTGTCCGCGTTGACCTCGCGCTGATTCACCACGGAGCGCTGATGCGAGTGCAGGTACTCGATGGGATCTTCGATGGTGATGATGTGGACGCTCCGCTCCCGGTTGATCCGGTCGAGAATCGAGGCGAGCGTCGTCGATTTGCCGCTTCCCGTCGGCCCGCAGACCAGAATCAACCCGAGCGGGCGGTGGGCAAAGTCCTGCACCACGCGCGGCAGCCCGAGTTCGTCGGCGGTGCGAATCTCGAACGGGATCGCCCGGAAGGCCGCCACGACCGAGCCCCGGTCGCGAAAGACATTCAGACGAAAGCGGCTCAGCCCGTCGATGCCGAACGACATGTCGCACTCTTTCGTCGCTTCGAACGTGGCAATCTGTTCTTCGTTCATCACCGTGTAGATGATTTCCTGGGTGTCTTCCTGCCGCAACACGGGATACCCGTCGAGCGGATGCAGGTCGCCGGATAGACGGACGACCGGGGGAAGCCCAACGGCGATGTGCAGGTCGCTTGCGCCGAGCTCAATCATCTTGCCGAGCATCTCTTTTACGCTGATGTCCATTCTGCCTCCATTCCTCTGAAAAGGGTATCAAGCCCCGTACCACCCCGGGGTCCCCGGCTCGTTCTCCCCTGCCGGAACCTGTTCCTTTGCGCCGCGCGGCGTCTAGTCCGCGGCGGTGGCGCGCAACACTTCCTCGATCGTGGTCAATCCCCGTGCGGCTTTCGCGAGCGCATTCTGGCGCAACGACCGCATGCCGCATTTCAGCGCCACCCGCTTGATGTCCATGGTGGGCGCGCGTCTCATGACGAGATCCTGCAGTTCGGGATAGCTGGGCATGGCTTCGATCACGGCCAGGCGTCCCTTGTAGCCGGTTCCCTTGCACTTGTTGCAGCCGCGGCCACGCACAAACGTGGGTTTGTCCTCGCACAGGCCGCTGTGGAACTGAATGCGCTTGAGCACATCCTCCGGCACGTGGATCTCCTCTTTGCAGGCGCCGCAGACGCGCTTCAGCAGGCGCTGGGCCGCGGCGAGCGCCACCGACGACTGGACCAGGAACGGTTCGAGCCCCATGTCGGTCAAGCGGGTGAAGACGCTCGCCGCATCGTTGGTGTGCAGGGTGCTCAGGACGAGGTGGCCGGTCAGGGCCGCCTTGACCGCGATGTCGGCGGTCTCCTCGTCGCGGATCTCACCGACCATCACGATGTCAGGGTCCTGACGCAGAATGCTGCGGAGCGCCGCGGCGAAGGTCAGCCCGATCTCGCTCTTCGTCGGCACCTGGTTCACGCCGGGAAGCTCGTATTCGACGGGGTCCTCAACGGTCACGATATTGTGCGAGGGCTTATTGATCTTGTGGAGCGCGCTGTACAGCGTCGTGGTCTTGCCGCTTCCCGTCGGGCCCGTAAGCAGGATCATCCCGAAGGGGAGTTTGAGGGCATCCGTGAAGGCTTCCATGGGCTGCGCCTCGAACCCGAGCTTGTCCAGATCGAGGGTCAGATTGCTCTTGTCGAGCACGCGCATCACGACTTTTTCGCCGTGATAGGTCGGCAGAAACGAGATGCGGAAGTCGACCTCGTGCCCTTTCGATACGATGCGGAACCGGCCGTCTTGCGGCAGCCGGTGTTCGGCGATATCGAGATGGCTCATGATCTTGAGCCGCGAAATCAGGGCGTTCTGCATCGATTTCGGCGGGCTCTTCGTCTCCTCGAGCATCCCGTCGACCCGGTAGCGAATGCGCAGATGCTTTTCGTAGGGTTCGACGTGAATGTCGCTCGCGCCGCACTCGAGCGCGTTGAGCAGGATCAGGTTCGTGAGCCGGATCACCGGGCCGTCTTCGGCCTCGGCGGCCATCGAGGCCA
>Ga0123334_1001614_pt1 | contig 27894 bp, 23 predicted proteins | sample BiotimSIPDNA_FD_89706 | JGI IMG/M metagenome (GOLD analysis project Ga0123334, IMG submission 89706) | Anaerobic biogas reactor microbial communites from Washington, USA - Biogas_R1 time_0 SIP DNA | ecosystem: Engineered > Bioreactor > Anaerobic > Unclassified | place: Washington, USA...
AAGCCAATACTGACGGCTCCAAATGTCCAGAATGTATACTTTGCCATCCGCTGATACACTTTGAAGTCTATCAACGAAATCGCCATAATGCTTCCAGAGATTCTCGTAATTGGGAAGATAATCGTCGAGTGCCGTAAATGCACCGGCATTTAAGAACTGTCCGCGCGCTTGTCCTGCACCAATGAAATCAGGATAATCGCCGCCGGCGATCATGATACCGACTTTTTGTTCCATGTCACCTACAAGGAACTCAAAATCAATGGTAACGCCCGTGATGTCCTTAATCATGTTGACGATCTTGTTGTCTGCCGGCGGAGCTTCTCCGGGGCCTGCAACAAACATGGAGAATGTGATGGGCTCAAGAGGTTCATCTGTCGCCTCAACGGCCGGGCCCTCCTGCTCCGGAGCCGGGGTCGTTGTGTCTTCGGTGTCGACTACTTTGGGTGTACATGCTGATAAGCCGGTGACGATCATGATAACAGCTATCAGCAGTACGAGAACTTTAGTGTTTTTCATTATGGGATCCCCTTTCTTTATTGTTTTTTTACAAACTTAATCTGTCTTCTCTACCTTGTTGTTGGATTAGTCCATACCTCCTTGTACATCCGGCTGTGCGGACGATACAAGTTTTACGAAAGTAAACAAAAGAATCAATGTTTATTTGACCTTTTCTTTCTACCTCCTTATTCGATTTGCTGGGACTAAACATGGGATAATCTCATTATATTGAATTAGGCATGACTCACCCCTATAAAAATTATAGGGTTTTCTTTAATTTTTATAGGCGAATAATAAATAGAGCTATAATCAAACAATATATCAGCTTTGAAATATGCCATAAATAGTATTATAGGGAAATTGGCGTCGTAAATGCGCAACATGAAGTAAATCCGTTGTCACAATGCCAAAAAAGCCCGGAAGACCGGACTTTATTGATAAGGTTTGGCGGAGAGTTAGGGATTTGAACCCTAGTTACGGTTACCCGTAAACATGATTTCCAATCATGCGCCTTCGACCACTCAGCCAACTCTCCATGCCTGTTTGATTGCGGTTTATAAAATATACAACATTTCGGCCCGAAAATCAAGGATATTAAGCATATTATCAGGTCGGCAGGTGAACAAAAATCAGCGGCGGAAACGGTTCGGCCGCTGATTTACACATACTCTTACTTTTTATACTTTTCTTCCAGTCTGCCCATCCACCAGCCGAGCAGATAACCGAGCGCAAACAGCACGGCGCTTAATATGCCGTCGAGGAACGAAAAGTCTGCATAGCTGACCACCGGCGGTATGACGATCAGCAGTGTCGATGCCGATACGATGCCCAGTATGAAATGATAAAGCTTTGAATAATGGTTGTGCAGCATACGCTCCATGAATTTTGAGAACAGAAGCAATGTTGCGATTGCGCCGACCGCGATCGGCAGGAACACCATGATCTTGACGCCCTTGAATCCTGCAATCATCGCATCGAAAAGCCCAAGCACGATCAGCAGATTCGACGGGCTTAAGCCCGGTACGATAATGCCCAGCGCGATCAGAACGCCCGCGATGACCCAGGACAGCATGCTGTCCGCCGGGAGTATACCGCCGGCCGTATGGTTTTCAAGCCATGCAAGATAGTAGAGCAGTATGAAGCCAAGCACGAACGTAACGGCAAACACCGCCCAGTCCGCTTTGCCGCGGCCCTGTGCCTTGCTTTGCCTGTTGAGTGCCGGAAGCGTTCCGACGATGCACCCTGCAAAGCACCACATGACGATCGTATGATATCGGTCCAGAAGATATTCAAGCGGCGCGCTCAGCAGCACGATGCCGACGATTCCGCCCAGAGCGACCGGCAGGAAGAACAACAGGTTCTCCTTAATGTTTTTTGTAATATTCGCCATGAAGCCGAGTATGCGTTCATAGATTCCCAGTATTGCGGCAAGCACACCGCCCGACACACCGGGAAGTATGAATCCCATCGCAATGATGACGCCCTTGAAAAATCGGAGTATCCAATTCATGAAGCCGGAATCCCGGTTCTTGGTTTGGCTGGTCATTATGATCTCCTTTATTGTTTGCATACAAAAATTATCATCATGATAGCATAGATAAACGGAATTGGGCAATGCTGTATATAAAAATCGGCAGATTACAGCAAATCAATGACTGCCCGGCGACATTTCATATGATTCATATTGACAGCCAAGCGGTTTGGAATATACTTGCATCATTGATAATATCATGGATTGATTTTCGAATATACAATCTTAAAAGGAGTTCATATATGCTTAAGCTTTATAAGTATCTTAAGCCTTACACGATGCCGATCGTGATCGTGCTGGTATTGGTGTTCTTGCAGACGATCGCAAACCTGTATCTTCCGACACTGATGGCGGACATCATCGACAAGGGCATCATGATAGGCGACACCGGCAATATTATGAAAACAGGGGGCACGATGCTGCTGTTTGTCGCGGGCGGAGTCGCGGCATCCGTTGTCGCGAGCTATTTTTCATCGCGGACCGCGTCGGGTTTCGGCCGCGATGTGCGCAGCAGGGTGTTTGAGCGCGTCGAGAGCTTTTCACTTCACGAGTTTGACAAGCTCGGGACTGCTACGCTGATCACACGTACGACCAACGACATCACGCAGGTACAGATGGTGACCGTCATGATGATGAACATGATGGTCAGCGCGCCGCTGATGGCCATCGGCGGCCTGATCATGGCGCTTTCCAAGGATGTCGGGCTTTCCTGGGTGCTGGCGGTCGCCATTCCGGTGCTGCTGCTGACGATCGTGGTACTGGCGAACAAAGCCCTGCCGCTCTTTAAGTCAATACAGGGCAAGGTCGATAAAATCAACCTGATCGTGCGCGAGAACCTGACCGGCATCCGGGTTATACGGGCGTTCAACCGCATCGGCAGGGAAAAGGAGCGCTTCGAGGAGGCCAACTCTGATTTGACCGATACATTTATCAAGGTCAACAGGATGATGGCGTTCATGTTCCCGATAATGATGATCATCATGAACCTGACTTCGCTTGCCATCATGTGGTTCGGCGCAAAGAGGATCGACGCGGGCGCGATGGAGATGGGCGCGCTCGCCGCATTCCTGCAGTATGCGATGCAGATCATGTTCTCGTTCCTGATGCTGTCGATGATGTTCATCATGGTTCCCCGTGCGCAGGCCGCGGCGGTGCGCATCAACGAAGTTCTGGAGACGGAGCCGGAAATCAACGATCCTCAGCTTGCAAAACCGGCGGCAGGCGGCAGGGGGCGCGTCGAGTTCAGGGATGTAACATTCAGCTACCATGGCGCTGAGCAGCCCGCGCTGTCGAATATATCATTTACAGCCGAGCCCGGCGAGATCGTGTCGATCATCGGCGGCACCGGCTCCGGCAAATCGACGCTGATCAATCTGATACCCCGTTTTTATGATGTCGACTCCGGGGCCGTGCTTGTCGACGGTGTGGATGTGCGCGACATTACGCAATCCGAGCTTCGCGGCAAGATCGGCTTCGTGCCGCAAAAATCGGTGCTGTTCAGCGGCAGTATCGCTGAGAACATACGCTTCGGCAAAGAGGACGCAACGGACACCGAGATCAGTGATGCGGCTGCGACGGCGCAGGCGACGGAGTTTATCAGCCAGACAGAGGAAGGTTATGAGCACATGATTGCCCAGGGCGGCACCAATGTGTCGGGCGGACAGAAGCAGCGGCTGTCGATCGCAAGAGCACTTGTAAAAAAACCGGAGGTCTATCTGTTCGACGACAGCTTTTCTGCGCTCGATTTCAAAACCGATGCGAAGCTGCGCGCGGCACTGAAGAAGCAGACGGCCGATTCAACCGTATTCATCATTTCGCAGCGGGTGTCCACCGTCATGGATTCGGACAAGATCATCGTGCTCGATGAGGGCAGGATCGTGGGCCTCGGCAGACACCGGGATTTGGTCAGGACTTGCAGCGTGTACCGCGAGATTGCCGCGTCGCAGCTATCGGAGGAGCAACTTGCATGAGTAAGAACAGAGATACAATGCAAAAGCCGCAGCGGCGGCCGGTGGGGTCGGGGGGCGACCACGGACCCGGGGGGTTCGGGCGTCCTGCAGAAAAGCCGAAGAACTTCAAAGGCACGCTGAAGAGGCTGCTGGCCTATTTGAAGCCGCACAGGTTTGTATTAATGATCGTCTTGTTGTTTGCGATCGGAAGCACGGTCTTTACCGTATACGCGCCGATGCGCAGCAGGGTTGCCATAAACAATATGACCGAAGGCATCATTGCAAAAGCGGTCATATCGATCGTTTCGGATATTGAAGACAACAGCCGGGTGGCAGGATTCCTGCAGGCAAACGGCATACCCCTTTATAAGAACGCCGTCACCAACGACGAAAAGGCCGACGCCATCAAAGCGTTCATTGTCATGATGATGCAGATGCCGAAAGAGCAGCTTTCGGGCTTCATGCAGGGCGGAACACAGGGCGCAATGCTCGAGGGCTTCGATATATCGTCGCTTGACGAGTCAAGCTTTGACAAAGTATTGGATTACATCAGATATACGGGCGGCGCGATCGACTTTTCATTCATCGGTACCGTTATGCTGCAAATGCTGGCGCTTTATATCGCAAGCTCGTGCTTTACATTCCTGATGCAGTACCTGATGTCGTCGGTCGCGCAGAAGACTGTCAATGTGCTGCGCTCGAGCGTAAACGACAAGCTCTCGCGCCTGCCGCTCAAGTTCTTCGATTCGCGCACGCACGGCGAGATATTAAGCCGCATGACCAACGACCTCGACACGGTCGCGCAGACATTGCAGCAGAACCTGACCCAGGTCATAACATCGATCATATCGATCCTGGGCTATGTGATCATGATGCTGAGCATAAGCCCTGTGCTGACGCTGATCGTCATGGCAACGCTGCCGCTCTATGTGGTTGCGACAGTGGCCATCGCGAAGGCTTCGCAGAAGCAGTTCGCCGCGCAGCAAAAGCACCTCGGGGAGCTCAGCGGGCATGTCGAGGAGATGTATTCGGGGCACACGGTGGTCAAGGCGTTCGGGCATGAGCAGAAATCCATCGCGAAATTCAGGCATATCAACGGCGAGCTTTATGATGCCGCATGGAAGGCGCAGTTCATATCGGGCATCATGTTCCCGGTCATGAACTTTGTAAGCAATCTGGGTTATGTCATCATATGCGTGATCGGCGGAACATACGCGGCCAAAAAGACGCTCGAGGTCGGCGACATCACGACCTTCATACAGTATTCCAGATCGTTCACGCAGCCGATCATACAGACCTCCAACATCGCGAATGTGATTCAATCCACAATCGCCTGCGCGGAGCGCGTGTTCGAGCTTCTGGATGAACCCGAGCAGCTGCCGGACAGGGAGGATACGATAAAGCTCGGGAACCCGCGGGGAGATGTAAGCTTCAACGGCATCAGCTTTGGCTACAGCCAGGATGATATATTGATCAAAGACATGAGCATCCGTGTCAGGCCGGGACAGACTGTTGCGATCGTCGGGCCGACCGGCGCGGGCAAGACCACGCTTGTAAACCTTTTGATGCGTTTCTATGAGCTAAACGGCGGCAGTATAACGGTCGACGGCGTCGACACGCGCGACATGAGGCGCGCGGATCTGCGCCACATCTTCGGCATGGTGCTGCAGGACACATGGCTCTTTACCGGCACGATACGCGACAACATCGCCTACGGCAGGGACAATGCGACCGAGCAGCAGATCGTGGCTGCGGCGACTGCGGCGCACGCCGACCACTTTATAAGAACCCTGCCGGAGGGCTATGATACGATACTCAACGAGGAAGCATCGAACATATCGCAGGGGCAGAAGCAGCTTTTGACCATTGCGCGGGCGATACTTGCCGATCCGCCGATACTGATACTCGATGAGGCGACAAGCTCGGTCGACACGCGCACCGAGCTCATCATACAGCGTGCGATGAACAGCCTGATGAAGGGGCGCACGAGCTTTGTGATCGCGCACAGGCTCTCAACGATACGCGACGCCGACCTGATACTCGTGATGAACCACGGCTCGATCATCGAGACCGGTACGCACAGGGAGCTGCTCGCCGCCAACGGCTTTTATGCCGATCTGTACAACAGCCAGTTTTCCGGGGCAAAGGCGGATGAGCAAGCGGGGTGACCGCGAGGGCCGTCACTACCATTGCGGGAGTTGAAACTTTATGAAATCATACAGCCAGCTTTACAGGAAACTGCCGCAGGAGTTTGTGGACGGCATATCGGCCGAATATAAAGACAATGAACTCGATAAAATCTTTGCGGGGTTTATGCGGGAAAGGCCCGTGACACTAAGAGTGAACACCTTAAAGACCGATGTTCGCAGCGTGATGGAAGCTTTCCGGAGAGACAATATCAAATTCGAGCGCGTGCTCTGGTATGAGGACGCCCTTGTGATAAGGAACAAAAGGGAAAAGGATTTGCAGCAAACCGCCCTTTACCGGCAAGGCGAAATCTACCTGCAAAGCCTGTCCAGCATGCTGCCGACGCTGGCACTGCAGCCTCAAAAAGGGTGGCGGGTGCTCGATCTGACCGCCGCTCCCGGCAGCAAGACCACGCAAATGGCGGCCATGATGCAGAACGACGGATATATTCTGGCAAACGAACTGAAGGAGATCAGGGCCGAGCGGCTCAAATATAACATTGAACAGCAGGGAGTAAGCATAGCGCAGGTCCGGGTCGGAAACGGCAAAAAGCTGGAGGAGCAGTGGAACGGGTATTTTAATGCGGTGTTGCTGGATGCCCCGTGCAGCGGCACAGGGCTCTTCCTTATGAATGATCCAAGAACATACCGCGGCTTTACATCGAGGAATCTGGCGCAGCTTGCAAGGGAGCAGAGAAAGCTGATCGATGCGGCCTTGCGGGCGCTTAAACCGGGCGGAATACTTGTTTACTCGACCTGCTCGATCATGCGGGAGGAGAACGAGGAAAACACAGCCTGGATACTGGAAAATTCGGGCGGCGAGCTTTTGCCCGAAGGCATCGGCTTAAAGCTTGCGGGCGGGGGTGTGAATTATCAAATGTCAGACAGTCAAAACACCATGCTGATATTCCCGTCGGAGCTCTATGAAGGCTTCTTCGTAAGCAAATTCAGAAAGATAAAATAGGAGAACGGGAAGAAAAAGTATGCCCTTTATTCGTGTTGACGGAATCGACATCGAGGTCGTTTACAAGAAAATAAAGTATATGCATCTCTATGTGCTCCCGCCGGACGGCAGTGTGCGCATCACCGCGCCCAGGCATGCGGGCAGCGAAGCCATTGCCGGATTTGCCGCTTCAAAGCTTGCATGGATCAGGCAAAAGCAATTCCAAATGACTAACAGGCCGGTGCAGCCGGCGTTGCAATACCTGACCGGAGAGCAGCACAGCCTCTGGGGGACAAAATACCCGCTGGCTGTCGCGGAGTCTCCAAAGCCGGGCGTAGTTTTCCGGTATGATACCATTTATTTGTATGCCCCAAATCAAAGCACAGCCGGGCAGCGCGGGGCGATACTGGATCGCTGGTACAGAAAGCAGATGCAGGGCATGCTGCCCGGGCTTTTTGCGAAATGGGAAGGCGTGATCGGGGTTCGGGCAAACGAGGTCAGGATCAGAAACATGCGTACACGCTGGGGCACATGCAATGTCGATAAAAAGCGAATTTGGATCAACCTGCAGCTTGTAAAGAAGCCGGTCGAATGCCTCGAGTATGTGGTGGTTCACGAACTGGTTCATTTGATTGAAAAGAGCCACTCGGCTGTCTTTAAGATGCATATGAGCCGCTTGCTGCCCGGATGGGTTTCGGTAAAAAAGAAAATGAACAGTTTGGAATAACAATATTCAATATTTAAAGATATGGTATTGTATTACATAAATGTAATAGTATAATAGTATTTGGCATTATTTTTTACGTTGTATGAAAACATTTGAAGAAGTTGAGTGGCGCGACTTGATTTCTTCATAAAGGATGCCTGCTGGATTCGTATTTGTTTCCTCCTAATCTGCATCTGCGTTTCCGGCATGCCGTCCTTACCGGCGCATAAGTAAACACCCGCATTTCTGCGGGTGTTTGGCTGTTTATGGATTTACGGCCTGAAGAACTCGAATATGATGACATCAAATCTCTTTTTGCAGTCATCGGTGTCGTCGCCATCGCGCACTGTCCAGGCGACCAGCTTGCCGCCAAGCAGCCGATACAGCGCGAGTCTGAGCTTTCCATGCGAGTCTTCGTGCTTGTAGGCAGCAAAATGCGGCCGGGCGGCGGCGTTCACCAAAAGCGATGACAGCAGCAGCGCCTGGTATGCCGGTATTCCCGAATAATCCTTGAAGCCTGCGGCGAGCTGTCCGCGCACGACCTGCGGGCGGTTTTTATAGAACCACCGGACGATGCCGGGGTGGAATGATTCGATGCAGTAAGGCCCGGCGTACGAGTCCAGGATTGCAGCGGCCTTTTGGCAGAGCTCCCGGTTGTTCCGTGTGACTTTCAGCTCCACAATGAGCGGCGCGCGCCCGGCCACGAGCGATAATACATCGGTAAGGAGCGGTATTTTCTGCTCGGTATCGTGCAGCCTGTATTGCAGCAGTTCCGGGTATGTGCAGTCGGTGATCAGCTTATCCACGCCGCAAACGCGCTTTAAGCTGTCATCGTGGAATACGACCACCTGACCGTCCTTTGTCAGGTTGATGTCAAGCTCCATGCCGTAGCCCGCCTCTGCTGCGGCGGAGAATGCCGCCAGTGAGTTCTCGGGAACCGACTTATCCTTTGCGTGCAGGCCCCGGTGCGCGTAACAATGCGTCCATAAGCCCTCCGGTGCGTTCTTCGGATACCTTCCGGGGGCCAATAAAGCGATGTAGGCCGCCGGAAGGAACAGAATGATACATGAAATTATGATCCACGTCATGTTGATCCTCTTTTAGTCGGTCTGGTCGAGTGCCTCGAGCCTGCTTGCGGGAGCAACGGGTTTCGAGTCGCCGTGCTTGACCATCAGCATCGTGAAGAATGCCAGGCCGATGAATATCGCGCCGTACGGAAGCAGCGTGTAATAGCCTACATACTCAAGCAGAGCGCCCGATACGATCGGCGTGATCACCTGGGCCGTCATCGAAAATGTGTAGTAATACCCGGTGTATTTGCCGACGCTTGCGCCTTTGGACATCTCAAGCACCATCGGCAGCGAGTTCACATTGATGGACGCCCAGCCGATTCCGGCAAGGCTGAACGATAGGAACATGAGCGGTGAATAACCTTTGTAGAGAGCCGCACTGCCGAATACGGCGGCCAGCAGTACAATTCCAAAGAGTATGCTTTTGCGCCTGCCGACCCTGGTTGAGATGATTCCGACCGGTATGAATGCGATGGTTGCGGCAATCACTGCGACCATCAGTATCAGGGAGGCCTGGGATTCCTTCATTCCGAGCGCCACAACAGAGTATTTGGAAAATGCCGTGGTAACCGCATTGTATCCCATGAACCAAAGTGAAATGGAACACAGTATCAGTATAAAGCTGCGCCGGACGTCCTTGGGCAGCTTTTGGGATACAGCGGGCGCGCTTGCATTCTGCCCGGCTTCCTCTGTATCGATTCCCATCGCCGCGCTGTCCTCGCGCATTTTCCTGACAAGCTTCGGCTCATTGATTGTAAGCGCCAGTGCCAATATGCCCGCCACCATAATACCCGCGGTGGTTAAAAATATCGGCCAGTAGTTGGGATCCGCGCTTTTGGAATCGGGGGCAAGGAAAGCGTTCAGGAGTAATATCAAAGCTCCGCCCACGGATCCCATAAGGTTAATTACGGCATTTCCCTGTGAACGCAGCGGCTTGGGTGTGACATCGGGCATCAGCGCTACGGCCGGAGAGCGGTAGGATGCCATGGAAATCAGCAGAAGTCCCAATGCGATTATGAAGACGGTCAATTGCTTTGTATGAGTCGCATACGGTATCAGCATCATAACAACTACGGCTGCAGCGGTACCGAATATGATATATGGCATCCTGCGCCCGAATCTTGTTTGGGTTTTATCGGAAAGAGCGCCAAGCAGCGGCAGCATGAACAATGCAATGATGTTATCGAGCGACATGATAAATCCCGCCCAGGTATCACCGACATCAAATGTGTTCTTCAGTATGAGCGTGATGTGGAAATCATACAGCTGCCAGAATGCCGATATGGTCATGAAGGCAAGCCCGACAAGTATGGTCTTTTTATAGTTAAGCTTCATATACTTTCTCCCCTGTCTGTATTGATAGTATCAATGTAACACTACCCGGTATATTTTGCAATCGGCATCACGGCGTATGCCGACAATTTTGCGGTGCTCATTGATTTTGCAGGATGATAAAATATGCCCTTCTGCCCGGCATATTTTCATCATGTAATGCATTTTGATTTCGGAACCTTTTTCCCGTGTAAATATTTGATATCGGTGAAAAATACAAAGGAGGTGTTCTATGTTCCGAAAGATCTATAGAAAAATCATCTGCCGGGATCTGAAATCTCAAACCGATGAAAAAACCACCGGCGGCACCAAAGAGCCGATACCGGATTCGCTCGGGCAGGTGAAGCAAAGGTTGGCCGAGGTATTTTCCTGCTGCGCGGATTTTGCGACGCGCGAAGTGGAATCAGGGTGCGGTGCGGTTCTGCTGGTAGCTTATATAAAGGGGCTGGCACAGAATGATGCGATTGACCGCAGTGTCATCAAGCCGTTACTGTCCGCCGGGAAATCGGGAAGCGCAGAAAGGATCAACAGGGCCGACGCCATCGAGATGCTCAGAGATCATGTATTGATATCATGCGAGGTGGAGGAGTACGATGCGCTCTCCGATATCATAAACCAGATGCTGCTCGGTAAAACCGCGGTATTTGCCGATGGCAGCCGAAGAGCACTCGCGGCCTCTACAACGGGTTTTGAAGCAAGGGGTGTGGAACAGCCGGACACCAATGTTGTTGTGCGCGGCCCCAGGGAAGGATTTACCGAGGTGCTGACCACCAATCTATCCCTGCTCAGGCGCAAAATCCGAAACCCGGAACTGAAGTTTGAGATGATCAAGCTCGGCAGCCGGACCAATACAGCCGTTTGCATCAGTTATATCAATAACCTGGTCAATGGGGAGACCGTGCAGACGGTAAGGGACAGACTCAATAAAATCAATATGGACTCGATACTGGAATCCGGGTATATAGAGGAAATGATCGAAGATGCTCCGCTGTCGATATTTGCAACGGTCGGCAATGCTGAAAAACCCGACATTGTGGCGGCAAAGCTTCTGGAAGGAAGAGTCGCCATATTATGCGACGGCACGCCGTTTGTACTGACGGTGCCGTATCTTTTCATAGAAACGATCCAGGTCAGCGAAGATTACTACTCTCGCCCCTATTATTCATCGTTTGTACGCCTGCTGCGCTTGGTTGCCCTGATCATTACCACGGTAGTCCCTGCATTGTATGTGGCGCTTATCAGTTTTCACCAGGATATGCTTCCGACAGAATTAATGATACGTATCGGGGCTTCGCGCGAAGGATTGCCCTTTTCGGCGTTTGTTGAAAGCCTGATGATGGTTGTCATATTCGAACTGCTCCGTGAGGCCGGCGTCAGAATGCCCAAATCGGTCGGGCAGGCGGTCAACATTGTCGGGGCGCTGGTGATCGGGCAGGCTGCGGTTGATGCCGGCCTGGTAAGCGATATCATGGTTATCATCATAGCCATCACCGCAATCAGCAGCTTTATTGTGAACCCGATGACCGGAGCCACGACATTGGTCAGGATCGCTATGCTTGCGGCTGCAAGTCTGCTGGGATTGATGGGGATCGGGCTTGCAGTAACCGCTATTTTTACACATATGTGTTCGCTCAGCTCCTTCGGCGTGCCGTACATGTCTCCGGTGTCGCCGCTCACCGTATCGGATCTGAAGGATACCATTGTGCGCGCTCCGCTCTGGGCCATGCTCAAGCGGCCGAAGGTAAACCGTATGCAGGATGAGTACCGCATGCAGTCGGACAAAGGAAAGCGGCAGCCATGATACGCAAATGGGGAGCCCCGGCCGCCGTCATACTGATCCTGGCCATACTCTGCCAGGGTTGTTGGGATAACCGCGATATCACTGAACTCAATATTGTATCGGCCGTAGGCATCGATAGGGCAATCGGAGGCGGGTATGATGTGTCCGCACAGATCATCAAGAACAGCGTAATCGATGCAAGGGAACAGGGCAGCACGGAAGAGGTTGTGTGGACACTGACAAAAAGCGGGAAAACAGTCTTTGAAACGCTCCGGAATATGCTTTCGGCTGTAGGCAAGCGGCCATTGTATTCGCATACGGAGATGCTGGTCATAGGCGAGGATGCGGCGCGGGACGGCATTAAGGGTATTCTGGACTTCTTTGAAAGGGATCATAAAACGCGGCGCAGGGCCTATGTGCTGATTGCCAGGGGCATTACCGCCAAGCAGGTGATAGATGCAAAAAGCGATTCGGAGAGCATACCAATCATACATGTCAAGACTGCGCTTGAAACGGTTGAGGGGCTTCCCCAGAAACGGAAGCTGGAGATTATCGAGTTGGTTCAGGAAATCGGCTCTGCAGGCAGGGAAGTCGTCGTCGGGGTGATACAGCCCGCAGACGGGGTCGGGGATCCGGATCATATCCGTGATCTTGAGGTCACCGGGGGCGCTGTATTCGCCGGGGACAAGCTCATCGGATGGATCGAGGCCCTGGATATGAGAGGGTATCTCTTTGCCGTCAACGAGGTGAAAAGCGGAATCATGAATATTGACAATCCGCTGTCGCCCGGGGATCTGGTTTCGATCGAAATCAAGAGGGCAAAATGCGAGATGGACGCCGAATTCAAAGACGGCCAACCCGTTCTGATTTTTGATATCAGGGTCGAGGGAAATATTGGTGAACAGCATGGCCCCGGGAATCTTACATCGGCTGAAACGATCGGCCTGATGGAAATGGAATATCAGCAGGCAGTATTGAGCGAAGTCGCCAATATCGTCAGCCGGGCGCAAAATGACTTTCATTTGGATATATTCGGATTCGGAGAGTTGATACACCGCAAGAATCTGAAATACTGGAACAGCGTCAAGGATCGGTGGAACAGCGTATTTTCCGGCTTGCCGGTTTGTATCAGTGTCAAGTCCGTGATAAAAAAACCGGGTCTTGTCAGATACCCGATGGAAGAGAAATAGGAGCTTTCGATGGTTGTTGCCGTAATTTGCATATTTGCTATATTGATGCTCTTTGATTTGCCGAAACTGATCAAGGGCGGCGTGCAGATAAAAGTCATGCTCACTTACCTGTTGCTGATGAGCATAGGTCTGGCGATCAGTCTGATTGTGATACTTGAGCTGCCCGTCATCAGTCCGACGCAGGTTATTGAGTCGGCGGTCGGCTATATGCTTGGCAGGCGATGAATATGGACAGGAATGCAAGGATATCGCAAATACAGCTTGCAATGCTCGCGATGGGTTTCTTATTCGGCGGCACTTCCGTGACAAATCCCGCGGTATCCGCCGGCCGGGATGCATGGATGGCCAATCTGATCAGCCAAGCCGGATCTGCTGTTCTGATCGGCTGCTATGCACATCTGGCAAAAACATACCCCGGAAAGACATTGGTTGAAATTCTCAGGGGCCTGTTCGGCAAGGCATTGGGGAGCGTTGCCGCGGTATTATACCTGTGGTATACACTGCACATCGCGGCTCTGTCTTTGCGGGGTGCGACAGCCTTCATGACCAATACAATCTACCCGGAGACGCCGGATCTGTTTATCGCAGTCGCTTTCATACTGGTAACCGTCTATATGGTCAAAAAGGGAATAGAGGTGGTCGCCAGGGTAAGCGAGCTGTTGGTTCCGATTTTTTTAGTGTCGGCATTTACGCTGTTTTTGTCACTGGTCAGTTTATATGAGCCCGCTAACTTCCTGCCGGTTCTGGAAAAGGGATTCGCACCGGTCGGCAAGGCCTCCTTTTTTATGCTGACTTATCCGTATGGGGAAGCGGTTGTTTTATTGATGATCTTTCCCAGCCTGCATAAGGAAGGGAACCTGAACAAGTCATTGCTTGCCGCGATTCTTGCGGCGGGACTAGTCTTCCTGATGTTTTCGGCACGGGATCTGATGACTCTGGGCCCGGATATGTTCCAGCGCGCGACAACTGCGAATTTTTTAAGCGCCAAGCTTGTGCCGGGGCTGGATATCGAGGCATTGATCGCCATCAACCTGATGATCGGATCGGGTATTAAAATCAGCGTCTGCCTGTATGCAGCCTCGATCGGCATCTCCCAGCTTTTCGGCCTGGATGATTACAAGCCCTTCATTATTCCGAATGCCGCTATTTTGGTTTCGTTGTCCATATTTCTCTTTGAAAGCATGATTCAACTGGAAATATGGGGAAAGGAGGTTTACCCGGTCTATGCGGTTTTTTTCCAGATCATCATACCGGTATTTATGCTGGCCATCTCACTGGTCAGGAAGAGGAGACAAAGCCCCTCGCAGCCTGCCGCCTGACCGGCCTGCCGCCTATATCAACGAGGTACTGAAATATCGTTCGATTCTGTCGGGCAATATGGTTGCGATTCTTTTTTCCGTCCCGTATTTTTTTGACATCTGCACCGATGCCCAGACATTTGCGCCCGACGACGTCCCGGCCAGTATGCCCGAGATCCCGGCAAGGTGCCTTGCTGTTTGGATCGCGTCGTCGTCGGAAACCTCGACGACTTCGTCGATCAGCTTGACATCGAGCACGCCGGGGATAAAGCCGTCGCCGATGCCCTGTATATTATGAAAGCCCGGCCCGTGCCCCAGAAGCGCCGACACGTTTTTGGGTTCGACGGCGATGATCCTGGCTTTTGGATTCTTCTCTTTTATAAACCTGCCGACTCCGGTCAGCGTACCGCCGCTGCCGAGCCCCGACACGAACAGATCGACGCTGCCGTCCATCTGCTTCCAGATTTCCGCGGCGGTCTGCATGTAATGGATCCCGGGATTGTCCGGGTTTTCAAACTGGTGCGGAACATAGATCATCGGGTCGGCGCTCTTTGCTCTTTCCACTTCGGCAACGGCTCCGGCGATATTGTCCGCGGCCTTTGTAAGCACCAGCTCGGCGCCCAGCGCGGCGATGATCCTCTTTCTTTCCTCGCTCATGTTCTCGGGCATCACGATGACCACACGGTAGCCCTTTAGTACGCCCACAAGCGCAATACCTATGCCGGTGTTGCCGGAGGTCGGCTCCATGATCGTCATACCGGGCCGCAGATCGCCGCGCGCTTCGGCGCGCTCGATCATATGCTTTGCAGGCCGGTCCTTGATGCTGCCTCCGGGATTCAGGTACTCGGCTTTTGCGAATATACTCGCTCCGGTGAGCTTCTTCAGGCTGATCATCGGCGTATTGCCGATGATATCCAATAAATTCTCAGTAACCATGTGCTGATACCTTCCTTAAGCGTTTATACCCTATGACAGAATGTCGCTGTATTTGAGAATCGAAAATCATAATGGGCGGAGATTATATGAATGCGTCGCGCTTTGCAAACCATGCGTACATCACGCCTCCGAAAAAAAGCATGCCCCCGTAGCCCACTGCGGGGTATAAATACCTGACCATGTTGGAAAATCCGAACTGGCTTGCAATAAATGCGAGCCCGGTGACAGCCGCAATCACCCATGGAGCCCGCAGCCTGGTATTGATCCTCTGCACAAAACCATACAGGTTTCCGACTGCCGTCGTGTATACTTCGGCAAATAGTACGATGCTGAATATCAGCCTGACGATTCCGGATATGTCCGAAGCGATCTGTATCATCGGCACTTCCATGCCTCGGACCTCATGGATATTGGTCAGCACCGCAAGGTAGATGGCCAGTATGCCGACCCCAAGCCCCAATGCGCCCAGCAGAGCGCCGAGGAACAGTGTTTTTCGGGATTTGACTTCTGCCCCCATCGGGGTCAGCACCGCGATGGCGATCACCATGTTGTAGGATGCGTAGTTGATTCCGGCGATCAGCCAGTTCGGGGTCGCTCCCGGCATGTCTTTGGCGGCGACGATCTCATCATGCGTAATCGGATTGCCCGCTAGGTTAAACACGGACATAAACAGCACCGATACGATCAGGAACGGCACAACATAGCTGATGGCGTTGATGACGCCTCTTGTGCCGCTCAAAACCGTCAGGAACGATACGACAGCCATCAAAGTGGTACCCCACGGCGGCGAGATTCCGAACTGCTCATCAAATATGGCTCCGGCGCCTGCAATCATCGCAGACAGCGCTCCGAATAAGAATATGGTTATGATCAGGTCGATGACCGCTCCCAGATATCTGCCGTTTGTAAAGTGCACGATTTCGACGTGCGAGCGCGCATTCAGGCTTCTTCCGAGGAGCAGCACGGAGTAGCCGAAGAAGAAGAACAGCACCGTAACCAGTGCGACGCCCCACAGCCCGTTCCGCCCGTAGGCGCTGAAAAATTGCAGCACCTCCTGGCCGGATGCAAATCCCGCGCCGACCACGGTTCCGATGTATGCCGACGCGATTGTAAAAACGCTGAGTGACGGGTTGCCGGATTTCTTCATACATTATTTGTACACGTTTTTATTCAAAATTATTATTTATGCCTGAATTTCACTCAATCTATTTGAAAATGAGGCAAAGGATTTGGGGTCAGGGTCTAGAATTGATTCTATACCGGAATGCAAGTACATCGGAGTCGGGTTCGACTGCGTGGATTCGTTTCCCGGACATGAACAGCTAACAGTCTTAATGAACAGGTTTCCCTCAACGAAAACGCTCCCGTAAAGCAGGGAGCGTTTTCATTCTCAATCATTTTCATTTTTTATGTGCCGCATCAGGATCGCCTGCCGGTAGAAGAAGCGGGGAAGACCGGCTGATTTTAACGTGCGCTTTGCAAGCCTGCGCCGAAACAGCGCCATCCATTGGACATCGTCCCGGCTGGGAGTGATGCCCGCATAGACCATCATACTGATGATGTCGGCCATTTTCGAGAATTTGCCGCATTCCAGGGAGAGCCATTCGTCGGTTTGCCTGCCGTAGGCGGTCAGAGTCTGTCCGGGTTTTCTTGTGCGGTTGTAGCAGTTAAGAAGCCAAATGGTTTCCATGTAATAGTGCGCCGCGATCTTCCTCAAATCCCCGGCATATCTCCGCTGGAGCACAAACTGTGCGTTCCTGAGGTAAGCGGCGGTGCCCAGCCCCGCAAGTCCCGCAATGATTGCGCCCAGAATATAGAATATCCATGTGTAGCGCTTGACTGCGTAATATCCGGTATCATCCCAATCCACCGCCATGTCGGGCGTCGGTGATTCAAAGGGAAACATGTCTTCGGGCAGCAGCCCCGGTCCCCCGGAACCATCGAGGGAGTCGCTGCCGCCGTCGGGCGTAGCATCGAAGGGCAGCCAGCCGAAACCCTCGAAATAGAGCTCGGCCCATGCGTGCGCATGCCTTGCTTCCAGCACCTGCGGCGCTCTCCGCGGCCCGCCATCCGCTCTAAAGCCCTCGACATAGCGCGAAGGCAATCCGGCCTGGCGCGCCATGATAGCCATCGCGGAAGCAAAGTACGTACAGTACCCCTCTCGGGTCTCCAGGAAATAGGAGACGAAGTCGGCGCCCTCGGGCACAACATCGGGTATTATGGTATAGCGGAAATTCTCTTCCAGATACTCTTGGATGGCAAGCGCCTTTTGGTAATCCCCCTGTATTCCGGCAACCACGCTCTGTGTCGTCTGTTCGACAATATCGGGCAGAGAATCGGGCAATCCCATGTAATACTGCTCCAGAATCGCGGTCTTTTCACCGGGTTGCGCGGGTGCGCCTGATTCGACCGCATCCATGAGCTGGGCAAAGCCGGTTCTGTCATAGCTTAAGTACGGGGAATATACCCTGTAGGACATGCCGGGCTGGATGCTGCGCGAAGAAAACACTTCACCCTCGTCATTATAGAAGGGCAGTATGGTAAATGCTTTTACCGGTCTTACATTATCCACTCTGTACGGTGTAAATATGGTTGACCCCGTGGAGCTTAGGTGCGTAATTCTGATTTCAATATCATTGCTTAAGTATTGGATGTAAGATTCAAACAGCTCCGGGTCGGGGCGTGCGAGGTCGAAGACATCGGTTCTGAGATCGGAATATGCATCGTTATTGAGCCTGTATCTGCTGGATTCCATCGTATTTTTCCAGCTGGTTCCGGTATATTCATTTTTAATGTTTCCCCGCAGAAGCACGGGATACTGCGATTCGACGGCCAGGATCGGCGTATTCTCCAGCTTGAGCGGCCCGCCCAGGCGGTCGCCGAGCGGCTGGAAACCCGCCGAGGCGATCGAGAATTTGGAGCGCGGGGATTGGAAGCTCGTATAATCATTAAAATAATCGTTGATCATATGGACGGTTTTACTGTACCATCGCCAGGTGTCGTGTATCTCGCCGACTGTTACAGACGAATACGACAGCGCAACGATCACAAGGCACAGCGGAAGCGCCCACACCGCAAGCCTTCCCGTCGGCTTTTCCCCGCGCAGTTTTGCGCCTTTGCGCTCAAATCCGTGCAGGCAGAGAACAAGAAGCGCCACGGCGGCAAGCGCAGCCTCGGGAAGAACTTCGTCGCCCAGCAGCCATTGCAGTATGATATATGCAAAGGACAACAGCCCGAGCACCACTGTACCGGGCAGCAGTACGGCAAGCAGCGTGCAAACACAGGAAACGGCAAAGATATGCAATGCCGCGAGCATCCGCGGGTATGCAAGCGGTATGATTTCGCTTCCTGTGATATAGTTCACGCCTTCTTCTGCAAACTGTATGACGGGAGCTTTCAGGCTTTCATCCGCAAGCCACCAGAACACGCCTGCCCCTGCAAGCATCAGCGCAAGGACGGCAAGGCCCGCTTTGGGGTAAGTCATCAGGATCCCTAACAGGCACGAGAATCCGATGGCAAGCGCCGCGGTCAGCCAGAGTGGCATGGACAAATATTGATTGCGGAGCACCAGGATCGAAAGCGCGATGGAGAGCAGTGCGCTTGCGATGATCGGAGGCAGATTGCGTTTAAGCTTCATAGCATCGCCTCCAGCTTCTGCTCCAGCGATTCTCCGCTCTTAAGCTCAATGACGGTTACGCCCGCGTCAATCAGCTCGCTGATCATCAGTGTGTGCTCCGGATTGCCTGAGGCCTGCGGGCTTGAGACCAGCATCAGCGTGATCAGCATCGATGCCTCTCGCAGCCTGATCAGCTGGGCAAATGTTTTTTGATCCAGGTTGTGCATGATCATGAACAGACAGCCGTTCTGCCCGACACCGCTGAGCTCGGCTCCGAGTATGTCGGTCATTAAAAAATCGCTTTCAAACCGTATCTCGGCCAGAAACCGGTGAATTTCGGCGAAGTTGTCAGGGCGGCTTTCGCTCAGTACAACTCGCTTGTTTGTGTAAGTTATGATCTGCAGGGGAAGCCAGTGGGACAGTATGTAATAAGCAATGGCCGTCGCACATTCAACCATTGTGTCCTCGAGTATGATTGCCTCGATGCCTGAAAGATTGTGCGCGGAGCTGTCCAGATACAGCAACGTGTTCGGAAGCGCGTCGTGCTCGTAGTTTTTGACCATCAGCTCGCGTTGCCTTGCGGTCAGCTTCCAATGGATCTTCTTCATCGGGTCGCCCGCTGCATATTTGCGCATGTCCGAATACTGGTTAATGTCCGGCGTCTGCTTGGCGCGCATCAGCATGGCGCCTTCATTCTGGTACTGGGGCAGGGGCAAATGCTCCAGCGGTATGATGCGCGGATAAACCATCAGCGATATGCTTCGAAATCCCGAGATGTTCTCGAATCTCACAGGCACCTTGAAAAGCCCGAACAGATCATAGAAATATACTTTTCTGAGACCGACAGGCCAAAACCCGCGGTATCGGCATGCTATTTTTTCTGTGTATTTGATGTTTTCCCGGGGCATAAGGCTGAATGTGCGCCTGACAGCATCGCTGCCGTACGATGACGCAGGAGTGTCATATTCAAGCTCGACGAGCGCGAAGGGGATATGGTGGTCATTGTGTATTTCAACGACCATTTCGACCGTGTCGCCCTTAACCGCCGATTCATTTGACAGGCTCTGGCTGTAGCTGAAGGACTGGACTGCCATGAAAAGGGACACCAGGGAAACCAGAAACACCAGCACGATAGCAATGAAGAGCATATAAAAGAGCTGTTCGCCGTTGTAAAGCGCAACGAGCAGCAGAATGCCACCCGCGGCCAAAAATGCGATCAGGCGGCCCTTCATCTCAGATCACCGGCACGCGGATGACATTGAGTATATTCTGTACGACTCTTGCGGCGGTCATTTCCTTCAGGCGCGCTTCGGGCTTTAAAACAAGCCTGTGCGCCAGCACCGGTATGGCCGTCAGCTGTACGTCGTCGGGGATTACATAGTCGCGCCCGGCAAGGAATGCCGCGCCCTGGGAGGCGCGCATCAGGCTGATCGAGCCGCGCGGGCTTGCGCCGAGCGTCAGGTGTTCGTTCAGGCGCGAGCGGTAAACCAGATTGGATATGTACTGCTTGATTTCCTCTGCGCAGCGTATGGTACGCACATGCTGCTGCGCCGAAAGTATTTCATCGGTTTCTGCCACCGCCTCAAGGCTGGCCTTCGGGTCTTCGGACAAATAGGCCGTCATGATCTCGACTTCCTGGTTCGGGCTCGGGTAGCCGAGCGATATGCGCATGAAAAACCTGTCGAGTTGTGCTTCCGGCAGCGGATAGGTACCGATGTATTCCACCGGGTTCTGGGTGGCCATGACCATGAACGGCCTCGGCACCGGGTATGTCACGCCGTCGACCGTGACCTGGCGCTCCTCCATGGCCTCAAGCAGTGCGGACTGTGTTTTCGGTGCGGTGCGGTTGATCTCGTCCGCCAGTATGACCTGGCTCATGATCATGCCGGGCCTGAATTCAAATTCGCCGGTCTTCATATTCGGCATCGTAAAACCCGTCACATCCGACGGGAGCACATCGGGCGTAAACTGTATGCGCTTAAAGGAGCAGCCCGCCGAGCGCGCCATGGCATAGGCGAGCGAGGTTTTGCCGACGCCCGGGACATCCTCAATTAAAACATGACCCTCGCAAAACAGCGCAATCAGCATCAGATCGATGACTTCATCTTTGCCGATAATGATTTTCTTAATATTGTCCTTGATTTTCTGTGCAAGTAAATTTAAATCGGCCATGCTTTCTCTCCTCCGGCTTGAAGTTGGATTCTTTGCATCCTTATGCTGTATCTATTGTATAATAAATACTATTAATTAACAAATCAAATAGTGTATAAAATTTTTACACCGCCCTGCAAACAGACCATGGCCGGGTAAAATTTTTATACACATAAAATAAAGGATTGCAGACCCGGAGATTAAACCGTTCTTGCCATCAAATACTCCGTTATGCCTTTTATATACAGATCGGGTATTTTGCCGACAATCTTGTACCCGAGCTTTTGATACATCTCGGCGCAGCCGTCCGGCAGTTCCATGCCGGCCTTCACAATGGTGATCTTCACGGTTTTACCTCTTAATTGATATTTGCTTACTATGTGTTACCGCATTCTCCACATTGATGATGCCGTCCGCCCAGTCCCTGTAGAAGGCTTCCTCGTGCGTGACCAGCAGCACCGTGCCGGGAAATTCGCAGAGCGCTGCCTGCAGGGATTCCTTGGCCGCCCGGTCCAGGTGATTGGTCGGTTCATCCAGGATCAGGAAATTGCACGGCTTCATTGTCAGCAGACACAGCTTGACCTTTGCCTGTTCGCCACCGCTTAAGGTACCGACCGGCTGCACGGCATGCTTGCTCGATATTCCGCAGCGGGCAAGGCGCTGCCGCACATCCCTGGGCTCAAGGGACGGCCAGGCGTCCGCAACGATCTGTATGGGTGTCAGCTCATCGTCCTCCCAGACAAGATCCTGCTCAAAATAGCCGATGGTTACCTGACGGGAGAATGTAAAGCCGCCCTTCAGGGCAGGAATCTGCGTGACCAGAGTTTTCAGCAGCGTGGATTTTCCGACGCCGTTGAAGCCTGTGATCACGATCTTCTGTCCGCCCTTTATGGTAAAAGCCAGGTCCGACAGAATCGGATGCCGGTACCCGACGGACAGATGATCCACAACTAAATGATCGGTGGATGTTGCAGGCAGAGTATGAAAGCGAAAATCCGGCCTGGCTTCATTCAGCTGCAGCGCTTCCATTCTCTCCATACGGTTCAGCAGCTTCCGCCTGCCCTTTGCCATCCTTGTTTTCCGCCCGGCGATATTTCTGCGTATGAATTCCTCGGTTTTTTTGATCTCTTTCTGCTGCGCATTATACTGCCGGATATAATCTTCCTGCAGGAAGGTTTTCTTCTTCAAAAATTCCGAGTATGCGCCATGATACTTTGTGATCTTCTGGTTGTCGATATCGCATATATGCGTCGATATTTTTTCGAGAAATGCAAAGTCATGCGATACGACCAGAAAAGCATTTTTGAAGGCCGCCAGATAACCGGCAAGCCATGCGATGTGTTCCGCATCCAGGAAGTTTGTGGGCTCATCCAGCAGCAGCACATCGGGATTCTGGAGCAGCAGTTTGGCGAGTATCACCTTGGCCCGCTGGCCGCCGCTCAGGGTTCGGATCGGGCGGCCGAGGCCCAGGGAGAGCAGACCCAGCCCGGAGGCCACCTGCCGGATGCGTGTGTCGATGCTGTAGAAGCCGCGCTGCTCCAGCTGCTCATGGTATTTCGCGGCAAGCTCAAGAGCACCCGGATCGCCATCCGAGGCTTTGTCATAAAGCCCGCCCAGCTTTTCTTCGAGCTGATAAAGATCGGCAAATGCCGACTTCAGAAACTCTTCCATCGTCATATCCCTGTCGATGCGGGCGTACTGGTCCAGGTAACCGACCTTGACGCCGGGCTGCCAGATGATGCGGCCGCTGTCCGGTATCATTTGCCCGGTACAGATGTTGATCAGCGTGCTCTTCCCGGCACCGTTGGGGCCGACAACGCCGACATGCTCACCCGCATGCAGTGTGAATGCAGCATTCCTGAAAAGCCTGTTTTCGGCGAAAGAATGCGTTAAATCCGTAATTTCCAGTAAACTCATAATATCATATCCTCTTCATCCGCACTCCGGATCAGCGGGCGCGGTTCGTATCAAATCATTTTTTGTAAACAAAAAGCAGAAGCAATGATGTATACTGAGATGCATCAGCCTTCTGCCGGATGTTTATAATCAAATCGTTCCGATCAACAGCAAAAGGCTACGGACAAAACATCGTCCATAGCCTTGCATGCAAATCATATGAATCGGAAAACAGGCAATAAACCGGGCGCTCAGGATATGGCCTTCCCGGTCTGCTGTACTATTTTCCGATGAATACCAATTTCATACGTTGGGCTCATACTCTGCACAATGTTTCATCGGATCAAATTGTACAGAGTTGATTCTTGCCGCGGGATGAATCTTTTTTACTACGCTCATATGCGTCACCTCATATTTTTACGAAAGAATGTTAGCATGGCAGGCGCCTTTTGTCAATGCGGGACTCGTGGTATATTGGCTTGAAAAGCATTGACATGTATAAGATTGCACCGAAGACATGAAACCGTATTGACAATATCATATTATTAGTGTACTATCATGCATTTGTTATAATATCATAAAACTATACTAGGAGAGTATCATATGGGAAGAATGATCAGCCTAGTTCTGGCGGTTACGGCAGTAATGATTCTTGCGGCAGGGTGCTCCTTCGGCAGTTATTCCGTAGTGATGGCATCGGAGAACAATACACAGACATCCATGCAGATGAGCTACGAGAAATTCAGCGGCAACAAGAACAGAGTGATAAGTATAAAAGAAGGGGAGGCGTGCGAGGTTACCGTCGATATCGCGTCCGAATCGGGAAAGCTTGACCTTTCGATCGAGGATGAGGACGGCAATTCTTATTACCGGGGCACCGAGCTCCCGACATCGAGCTTTACGGTTTACCTCGACAAAGCGGGCAAGTACATTATCAGGGTCGAGGGGGACGTGCATACCGGCAGTTACAACATTTCCTGGGATATAAAATAATATAAACCGAAAGTCCGTAACAGGCGCTGATAAAGGCGCCTATTGTTTATTATCTAGAATATTCTTATAATGGTAAGTGGCAACGAAATAAATTCTGTGTGGGTGCGAATATGGATACTTTAAGGATAGAACAGATCAAGGAAAACCTGTGGGCGCTCGATGAACTTGGGAACGATACGATGTTTGTATACAAGGGAAGCAATAAGGTGCTGCTGTTTGATACAGGCTTCGGCACTGCAGACCTGAAAAGCGTGGTAAAGGATCTGGCCGGGGATCTGCCGGTCATCGTTGTGAATTCACATGCCCACCCCGACCATAACGGAGGCAACAACCAGTTCGAAGAAGTATACTGCGGCAAGTGGGACGAGCCGTTCAATCATGATGTGGTGACGGGGGAGAGGAAAGAACAGGTTCTCGTGTATTTAAGGGGAAGCGAAGCCGGAAGAAGGGCGGATTTGAGCAACTGGAATCCGGGTCCTGCCAAAAAGGTTTTGCCCGTTGTAGAAGGCGATCTGATCGAACTTGGCGATATCCGGCTCGAAGTCCTCGAGATGCCTGGGCATTCGCCCGGATCCATTGCGCTGTTCGATGCGGCCAACAGACTCATGTTTACCGGCGATGTCGTGCTGACCTGGGAGGTTTGGGGGCATCTTGACACATCACTGATGCTTCGGTATTATGCCGAAACATTAATAAAGCTTGGGGCTTACGAAGACCGGGTGGATATGGTGCTGCCGGGGCATGCCAATCATGAGAACCGGTATGGATTTCCGACATATTGGATGCCGCCGCAGGTGTTGTCCGCTTTTGCAGAAGGCGTGCAGGAACTTTTAGACGGCAAGCTGGAGAGCCGGGATATTGAAACATTTGCCGGGAACGGAAAGGCGGCCAAATTTACGATCGGCGGCATGATCTATAATCCGGAGCGTATATGACTTAAAGTAATAAGAAGAAAACTGCCAAAAGTATTTGGCAGTTTTTTTAATGATCGATTATTCGGCCGGAACGACCTGGAACTCCTTGAGCATATAGTGGAAGCGCGCGCCGTGGCCTTCCTCGGCCTCCAGGAAGAACTGCGTCTTAATGATAAATGTTCCGCCCTGCGTATTGTCGACCAGATAGTAATTCGCAACTTCGGAATTCCATTCGTAGCCCGAGAGCATATGCAGCCATATGCTGCTTACCGGGTCCGATATGGTCCCCTTGTTCAAAAAATCCGTGTATCGGTCTTTCAGCTCAGCTTCCAGGCTCTGCGCGACCTCTTCGGGGGAGCGCGCCGTGTCCTGGGTAATCTGCATATAGACCGGCGGATAGTCCGCAGGGTAGTCCACCGGGGTGATTGTCATTTCGCCTACGGACACCTCCGTCTGATACATGGCCTCATCGACATAGATGACAAACGTCATCGGCTTTGTATCGGGTGTTGCATCGCCAGGCTCTTGTGTTTGGATCGGGGCGGGCGTCTGCAGGCTGAAGTCGCCCTGCTCCTGGTTGCCCTCCAGTGAGAAATCGATCGTTTTTTGGGGTGCGAACAGATCCGTTATTCTGGCGACTGCCGCCTTGCCGGGCGGGGTGAACGAAAACACCGTCACAATTGCCACAGCCGCGACGGCCGCCGCCAGCCGCCCGGGCATCGTGCTGCCTCGGCGCGCCGTGTGCGGGGTTCCCTGTTCATAGAGCTCGTCATTGACATTCTTCCATACCCTGTCTTTCTGGCCTGCGGCTTTCTGTGTTCCGCGGTTCAGGGCATTTTTTATATCATCATCGTTATGATTCATATTGTTTCCTCCTTCAGCTTAATTGCTCTTTTAGCTTCTGCCTTGCCTGGTACAGCCTGGACTTGACCGCGCTTGCGCTCAAATCAAGTGTGTCCGCGATATCCTTTTCGCTGAAGCCGTGTATGTATTTCAGCAGCAGAGCGGTTCTTAAAATCTCCGGCAGCTGTTCGATTGCTTCATACAGACTGTCGTACTCCCCGGGCTGCACGGATCCCTTTTCGATGTGCTGCTGTACCAATTCAAAGCTTGCGGTGTACCGCATGCCGGAAGACATCAGCCTTCGGCATTCATTGACCACGATTCTGCTGAACCAAACGCAGAACGGCTTTTGGGGCTTATAGCTTTTTCGGTATAGATAGGCACGTATGAAGGCTTCCTGCACGGCGTCGGCGGCCATCGCGTCATTTTTGGTAATGATTCTGGCCAGCCGCAGTGCGTTTGCCGCATTTTCATCATACAGTTTTTCAAATGCGCTTTCATCGCCCTTTTTATAGGCCCTGAGCATCAGTTCGTCCACGCAATACCTCCTTTGAACTTCAATCAGCTGATTTCTTTCACTTTATATACCCGAACTCGGTCCGAAAAGTTTTATCATCCTGTTCATTTCGTGTGTTAAAGAATAAAGGCTGCCGATCGTTCCTCGGCAGCCCGTTTCTATTGGTATATTAGGGTATGTAATAGATTGCATCGTCCGGCAGCGCGCCGCCGACGGATTGCGGGTTGCCCTCGTACAGCACCTGGAAATATTTCCGGAACATATCGCGGCATTCCTCGCCGGTGACGAAGGAGATCCCGCTCCGCGGGATTGCCTGCAGCGCGATCTTGTCGGAAGCGACAATCTTGTGCTCCGCCATGAGAAGTGCCGCCTGATCCGTATCGGAGTTTACAAACTTTACGGAGTCGGCATAATCCTTCATGAACTGCTTTACAAGCTTCGGATTCTGCTGCAGGTAATCGTTTCTGACGACTGTTGCGGTCAGGGCAAGGCCCATGCCTTCACCGAAGATCTGCTCCCACTCATGATTCAATGAAATTTTTGATACGATGTTCGGGTTCTGGAGCGTTACCGCCGATACAAACGGTTCCGGGAGTACGGCGATCTGCGCTGTGCCCGAAAGAATCATATTGGCAAGATCCGAATGGTTTGCTACATATTCGATTTCGACGTTTTCGCCCGGTGTAAGATCGTAACGGGACAATATTTCATTGAATACGAATTCGGGGGAAGCTCCCTGCCCGGAGGAATAGATCTTTTTACCCTCAAGGTCCGCGATCGAGTTGACTGTGCCGCCGTTCTCGACAAGGTATAAAACGCCCATCGTATTGGAAGCCAATATGGATACGGCGCCGTTTGTTTTTGCATAGAGCACTGCGGCAAGATTGGAGGGTATTGTTGCAATGTCGACCTCACCGTTCAGTATTTTGGGTGTGATCTGGTCGGGCGCTGTGTATACGGTAATATTGTATGCAGTATCTGCGCTGTCGATCATCTTGATCAGCCCCATGCCGGAGGGGCCTGCAAGCGTGGCAGCCTGGAGCGGTTCTGCGGTCTGTTTCTTTGTGCAGCCGGCAAACAGGAATATTGTTAATGACGTGATAACTAAAAATAATGTGCAGATTCTTTTCATATTTAATCCTTTCATATCCTATAGTTTCTGCTTATGGTTCAATTCTATCACAGGCAGTCCGTATTGTTATATATTTCACAACATTAATATAATACCATTTTACTCGGGATTACACAATAACAAATTCGATGGATGCCGGATTTATCATATTAATAACTGTAAAATCGGCAGTTTTGCATATCTGCGGTTCATATCTTTATCATTCGAGATGGTTAAAATATCCTTACCATGCCAGCGGTTAGTATTCATTCCCATCCATGTCATGAAGTCAATTGCTTTTACAAAATTATTTTATTGACTTTGATATTGCCCTCTGATAGACTTCTAATAATATATTTTTTTAAGGCTCGGAGGCGGTTTTAATGAACAAGATTGTGAAGGAAGGCCTTACCTACGACGATGTGCTTCTGATA
>Ga0123334_1001634_pt1 | contig 27632 bp, 14 predicted proteins | sample BiotimSIPDNA_FD_89706 | JGI IMG/M metagenome (GOLD analysis project Ga0123334, IMG submission 89706) | Anaerobic biogas reactor microbial communites from Washington, USA - Biogas_R1 time_0 SIP DNA | ecosystem: Engineered > Bioreactor > Anaerobic > Unclassified | place: Washington, USA...
AAAAGGTTTGCCAATCGAAAAAAGGATTCTATCTTTGCACCCGCTTTCCTGATGAACGTCATGTGGACGGGAAAAGGTTGCAAAGGAAGGCCCATTCGTCTATCGGTTAGGACGCAAGATTTTCATTCTTGAAAGAGGGGTTCGATTCCCCTATGGGCTACAATCGCATTGAACTTATAAAAGACATTGACAATGGCCAATCATCAATCATCGCTGAAAAGGATACGTCAGACACAAACCAAGCGCTTGCATAACCGTTACTATGGTAGGACCACGAGAAACGCCGTGCGCGATCTCCGTGCTACGACCGACAAAGAAGCCGCACAGGCTTTGCTGCCCAAAGTAACCGCCATGCTGGACCGTCTGGCTGTCAAGCGTGTTATTCATAAGAACAAGGCCGCCAATTTGAAATCAAAATTGGCCAAGGCTGTCAGCAAACTCTAATCGCTGATTAAGTTCACCCAAATAATCAAAGGGTGTTCCGGTTTCGGAACACCCTTTTGGTCTTTAGGATAACGGCCGATGTCGTCATCAATTCTCTTTCATCTTGGTGGGGTGTTGTTGAAGCGTTGTTGGCTTCCAGGAGACATAGGTGTAAAATAAAAGGGTCACTCCATGTAGAGTGACCCTTTTATTGTTGATGCGTTGAGGCGCTTTATGCCATCTTGCCAGCTACACTGTGAAAGGGCAGTGGTTCGGTGTTTTGTGCGTCAGCAGGAGGTAACAGTTGATGTACGGCTGCCATGACGCCGTCAAGCTGAGCCATGGCAAACATACGACCATACAGGGGATAGCCGGCGTTGTAGCCGTTCTTGGCGTCGTCGAGCATGGCGCGGCCGTGGTCTACGCGCATGGGCACATGAGGCCTGTATGTCTCAAATATGCGGACCAGTTCGATCAGTTCGCCGCGACCTTCAAGGTGCGGAGCTTCTACGAAGTTGCCATTGGGGAATACCTGTGTGCTCCTCAGGTGAGCGAAGTGGATTCTGGAGAGGAACTTGAGGGCGATCTCAGGCAGGTTGTTGTGGGATCCCGCGCTCAGTGAGCCTGCGCACAGTGTCAAGCCATTCCTGGGATTGTCTACGGCGTTCATGATCCATTCGATGTCGTCAGCGCTGGTGACGATGCGGGGCAAGCCCAGCATTTGGAAGGGGGGATCATCGGGGTGAACACACATGTTCATGTCGTATTGTTCGCAGGTGGGCATGATGCGGTTCAGGAAGTAGGCCATGTTTTCCCTCAGGGTGTCCTTGTCGATGTCTTTGTAAAGGTTCAACAAGGTTCTGAAGAGTTCCAGTGGTTGTTTTTCGCCTTCCTTGAAGTTGCCGCTCACAAAGCCTTGGGTCTTGATGACGATGTTGTCCACCAATTTTTCTTTTTCAGCTTCGGTGATGGTGCTGTCCAGTTCGGCCAGTTTTGCAAGCATCTCAGCTGAGTAATCAGCCTTGGCGCCTTCACGTTTGAGGATGTAGCAGTCAAAATAAGCGAAACGTACCTTGTCGAAATACAAAGCGGTAGAGCCGTCTCCCAGGGGGAATTCCAATTCAGTCCTGATCCAGTCAAGTACTGGCATGAAGTTGTAGCAAATGGTTTTTACACCGGCTTTGCCCAGGTTTTCAAGGCTGACGATGTAGTTGTCGATCAGCTCGTCACGGTTTTCACCGCCATACTTGATGGCCTCGCTCACAGGCAAACTTTCAACGACAGACCAGCGGAGGCCTGCGTCTTCAATGTAGTGCTTGAGATCGAGAATAGCTTCTTCCGACCAGATTGCACCGTTGGGTTCGTCGTACAGGGCGGTGACAATGCCTTCCACCCCGATTTGTTTCAACATCGGCAACGTGATCTTGTCCTTCTTGCCGAACCATCTCCATGTTTTTTCCATAATATATTCTTTTTTACCCAGTTATACCTATTAAACCTAGCAAAACCTTTGGTGGCAAAAATAGCCATAAATGAGGGGGTTGTCTTTGCTTTATTTTACATACTATTTGCGTATATTTGCAATAATAATCAAAAAGTGTGAATCCCGCATGCGTCAAGTTATCAATGAGAAACTACCCATTTCTGAATACAACCCCATCAGGGCCAGGGCCATTGATTACGACCATTTTACCTATCCCTGGCACTTCCATGGGGAGTACGAGATTGTGTATATCCAGGAGAGTCGGGGGCAGGCCTTTGTGGGTAGTGCGGTAGAGCCTTTCTGGGAGGGTCACCTATTTTTGTTTGGTCCCAACCTGCCGCATTGCATGCAAAGCGACCCGGCCTATTGGAAGGGCGATCCGACGTTGCGCGTGAAAGGTGTCATCATCCAGTTTGAAACGGATTTTATGAACCATTCCGTGGCCAATTACCCTCAATTTTTTCCCATCAAAAACTTGTTGGAGGCCTCCAGGATGGGTTTGTCCTTTCCGACCAACCCGGGCGATAGCTTGACCAAGCTGGTGGAGCAAATGCCATCGACAAGGGGCATGGGGCAGGTGATCAAATTGTTGACATTGCTCCAGAAAATGGCCGAACACGAGGGGCGCATTACCCTTTCCTCTCCGACCTTCCAGGGTATCTTGCCCCTGGCTACCGATGGGAAAATTGAAAAGATTACTTCCTACCTGTGCAATGCCTACACCCGATCCATCAGTTTGGACGAGATTGCTTCGTTGGCGTCCATGAATCCGACGGCTTTTTGCCGTTATTTCAAGGAGCACACCGGCAAGACGTTCAAGCAATACTTAATCGATCTTAGGGTGGGGTATGCCTGCAAGTTGCTTTCTGCAGGCACGTTAAATGTGTCTCAGATTGCCCTGGAAAGTGGATTTGAGACGGTGGCTCACTTCAATCGGCTGTTCCGACGGCTGATGGGTTTGACGCCGACCGAATACCGCCATCAGGTTAGTAAATAAACCGAAAAATCGCCCTGAGGCTTGCTGGATGGGCGGGAAAATTTGCGTATATTTGTTCGATTTTTAAGAAACGTACCAAGTTATGAGCGAAGAAGAAAAGAACGTCTCCTCACAGGCGTATGGCGCAGACAGCATTCAAGTCCTTGAAGGGTTGGAAGCCGTTCGCAAACGTCCGTCCATGTACATTGGCGATACCAGCCTCAAGGGTCTTCACCACCTGGTTTACGAAGTGGTGGATAACTCCATCGATGAAGCCTTGGCTGGCTATTGCACAGACATACAGGTTTTCATTAACGAAGACAATTCCATCACCGTGAACGACAACGGGCGCGGTATCCCCGTGGACATCATGGAAAAGGAAAACCGCTCTGCATTGGAGGTGGTTTTGACTGTGCTGCACGCTGGTGGTAAGTTTGACAAAGGATCCTACAAGGTTTCCGGTGGTTTGCATGGTGTGGGTGTATCCTGTGTCAACGCTCTCTCCGTCAATTTCAGGGCCGAAGTCAGACGCGATGGTAAGCTGTACGCTCAGGACTATCAACGCGGCAAGCCCATCAACAGTGTAAGCGTTGTAGGAACATCAGACGTTACAGGCACCACCATCACGTTCAAACCGGATGCTGAGATTTTCACCGTGCTTGAATACAAGTACGATGTGTTGGCCGGTCGTCTAAGGGAATTGGCCTACTTGAACACGGGAATTAAACTGACCTTGACCGACAAGCGCGTCATCAACGAAGATGGCACCGTCAAACAAGAGGTCTTCCACTCGACAGATGGCTTGAAGGAATTTGTTCGCTTCCTGGACGCTACCCGTGAACCCCTCATTGAGGATGTGATTCACATCTCGACCGACAAGTTCGGTACGCCGGTGGAGGTTGCCATGATGTACAACCAGTCTTACAACGAGAATATCTTTTCCTACGTCAACAATATCAATACGATAGAAGGGGGTACTCACTTGGCCGGTTTCCGCAGAGGGTTGACCCGTACCCTCAAAAAATACGCCGAGGACTCCAAGATGTTGGATAAAGTCAAGGTGGAAATCTCCGGAGACGACTTCAGGGAAGGCCTCACTGCTGTTATTTCCATCAAGGTGGCCGAACCTCAGTTTGAAGGACAGACCAAGACCAAGTTGGGCAACAACGAGGTGATCGGTTCTGTCGACCAGGCTGTCAGCGAAGCCTTGGGCAACTACCTGGAGGAACACCCCAAGGAAGCCAAGATCATTGTAGATAAGGTTATTCTGGCCGCTACTGCCCGCCATGCCGCCCGTCACGCCAGGGAAATGGTTCAACGTAAATCGCCCCTTTCCGGAGGAGGTTTGCCTGGCAAGCTGGCTGACTGTTCTGAAAAAGACCCGGCAAAATGCGAGTTCTTCCTGGTTGAGGGTGACTCTGCAGGTGGAACAGCCAAGCAAGGTCGCTCCAGGCAATATCAAGCCATCCTGCCCTTACGCGGTAAGATTCTCAACGTTGAAAAAGCCATGCCCCACAAGGTGCTGGAAAACCAGGAAATCAGGGACATGTACACCGCACTTGGTGTGTCCATCGGTACGGAAGAAGATTCCAAAGAGCTCAATATCAGCAAGCTGCGTTACCACAAGATCATTATTATGACCGATGCTGACGTCGATGGTAGCCACATCGACACCTTGCTGATGACCTTCTTCTTCCGTCAAATGAAAGTGCTGATTGAGAAGGGCTATATCTACATCGCCACCCCGCCGCTCTACCTCTGCCGTAAGGGAAAGGTCGAAGAGTACTGCTGGAACGAGGCTCAACGGTTGGCCTTCATCGAAAAGTACGGTAATGGTAGTGAATCCGGCATCCACGTACAGCGTTACAAAGGTTTGGGAGAAATGAACGCCGAACAATTGTGGCACACCACCATGGATCCTGAATTCCGCACCTTGCGCCAGGTGACCATTGAAAATGCCGCCGATGCCGACCATGTGTTTTCCATGCTTATGGGCGACGAAGTAGGCCCACGTCGTGAGTTCATCGAAGCCAACGCCACTTACGCCAACATCGACGCCTGATCAGGCAAGTCGTTAATTAATACAATATATGACACCGAAAGGAACCCTGTTCCTTTCGGTTTTTTTTGCGCCATACATGACACAACACCTGCTCATTGTTCATAAGAGAGCCAGGGAAAAGGTGGATTTTTTGGGGTATTTGGTCGAAAAAATCATAGTTAGAGCCTTATTGCCAAATAATGACGTTAATTCCACACGTATAAACACGTCCTGTTAGCCAAAAAAAAATATATTTGCGGTTACGGATTGGTTTTCGGACCAACCAGCGCGAAGAAAGAATCTTAATCTATTGACCGATGAAGCACACACGTATAACCGTACCCTTACGTTGGTTGTTGCTCCTGTTACCCGTGCTGACACTCTCTTGTGACGACAAGTTGGCTGAGTACTACAAGGAGCCGGACTGGCTGAAAGGCAGCATTTATGAAGTGCTGCAAGACAGGGGCGACTACACCATTTTTCTTAAGGGCATCGACTTGGCCGGCTTCAAGCCCATGGTCAACGGTAAAAGCATCCTCACCGTCATGGCACCCAACGATGAGGCCTTTAACGCTTACCTGGAAGCCACCTATGGCGCCGGAACCACCATTGACGACCTGTCACAGCCCGACCTGAAGAAACTCATCGGATTTCACGTATTGTATTACGCTTTCGACCGGGAGAAACTGATCAATTTCCGTCCCAACGAAGGCGATGCGGCTACGGACGAACAAAGAGACATCAACGCCGGCCTTTTTTATAAGCACAGAACGAAAAGCCAGGACGGCATCACCCTTGAGCTTGACACGGCAGGCAAATGGGTCAACGTGTACCACCTGGAGCGCTTCCTGCCTGTTTTTTCCTACCGCATGTTCCAAACTAAGCAGATTGATGCCAAATACAATTACGAGTACTTTTACTCAGGTACACCCTGGGACGGGGATGCAGGCTTCAACGTTTCAAACGCCAAGGTCGATGAATACTCCGTTCTCTCTGACAACGGTTACGTATACTTGGTCGACAAGGTGCTTAAGCCCCTGGAAACTATTTACAAGGAACTAGCTTCCAATCCTGATTATTCCGACTTTCTGGCACTCTATGACAAATACGATTATTATGTCCTGGATGAAGTTCTAACCAGGGAGTACGGAAATAATACGGAACTGTATCAACATTACCACACCGCCCCTATGGCCAACATTGCCAGTGAATGGCCGGTGACCGATTACAAGAAAGTGTCCGACCTGGCCTTCACTTCCTACAGCGTGTTCGCTCCCAGCAACGCCGCGTTTACCCGTTTCTTTGAAGACTATTGGAAGGTCGGCGGTTATGATTCACTCTATGAAGTTAGCCCACAATCCATTGAGTATTTGCTGTATAACTGCATGTACCCGTCGTCTCTGGTCTTTCCTGAAGAGATAACGAAAGGCTTGATTAAGAACAGTTATGGTACTGTCATCAAGTTTGATGTGGACGCCGTTAAGCCCCAGAACCGCATCATGTGTGTCAATGGTACGCTGTATGGCTGTGATGAACTGACACCGCCAGCCATGTTCGGTTCGGTAACAGGTCCGGCCTTTCAGTACAAGAAGTTCAGCTATTTCCTAAAAATGATGACAACGGCCGACCTGGTGATGACCCTGTGTTCCGACGCGACCAGCTACTTCATGCTATACCCTTCCAACGATGTCATGAACGCCAGTGGCATTACGTTAACCGAAGATATCCTTTACCGCGGTACCACCAAAGTGGGTAGTGGATCCCAACAAAACTACGTCTATTCCCACGTGGTCAGCAGGGATGGCATTACGGGATCCTATGATGCACTGCCTCTAGGTTCCGGATCGGGCGACCATGTATTCAGAACATTGACCCCCGGCTCCGTTCTTTATTGGTACATGTCCAACGGACGGCTCACCAACAGCGTCAAATTCAACGAACTGTTGTATGTGTCGGGTACCACAGAGGATGATGTGTTCTGCGAACTGGAGGAACTCACTTTCAGGGATGGGTGGAACAATGGTAAGGCCTATGCCTACACCAACAGCAAAAAACCGTTTTTGCTGGAGGGCTCACAGGAAAACGCCATTTACCCCAAGTACGTGCCCATGATGTTGAACAACCGTAACGATGCCACCAAACCCTACTACGGTTTCATCCAGCTGTTGGATTTGGCCGACATGTACGATACGGAAACCCAATCCATCAATGCAATGGTGGAAAGCTGTCTCTTGTTTCTTCCCACGACCAATGCCGTCAAGCAAGCCATCCTAGATGGTAAGATACCCGGATTAACCACCACCAATACGACACTAAACGACTCGGCTTTCTTTGCCAACTGTACGGTTACCAACCAGCCGGACATGCAGTATTACCTGTTGAAATACTTCATCCCCTTCAGTTCAGCCGTTATTTCCAACTATCCCTATGTGGGTTGGAACGAAGACACCTCTAAAGGCGGATTGCCGACGCTGCAAACCTACGATGTGGTTGACAACGAAGGCAAAGCTTCCTCAGTTACCACCAGAATGCACGTGACCGATACCGGTGGTCGGTTGAAAGTGCAGGAGATGGACAACAACGGCGTCCTGCAAGGTCAGCCTGTCGAGGTGGTGAGTGACTACCATTATTTCCCCTTCATCTTCGATGATGCCTGTGTACATTTTATCAAGGAGGTGCTGTGATATGAGAAACACGACGACCATGAACAGATTAATCCTGAGCCTGCTGCTCCTCCTGTTGTTGTCAACACAGGCTGTGCAGTCACAGGCCGTTCGGTACATCAAAGGCAAAGTCTATGAGCGCGTTGATGGCAAGACAGCAGCATGTCCCGGCGTCAACGTCTACATCGCCAACGATCAAAACCGATCCTTGATAGGTACCACCACCAACGTCAATGGAGAATACTCCCTCAAAGTACCAACATCTGATGGTAAGCTCAAGGTGGTGTTCACCTTTATTGGTATGAAGGCCCAACAATTCAATTACACAGGCCAGAGCGAACTAAACGTTACCCTCGAAGAAGACGCCTATGCCTTGGGAGAGGTGACCATCACCAAGCAGAAGTTGGAAAAGAATGAGATGGGTATTACCACCCGCGAACAAACCTTCGCCACTCAGCGGATCAGTATGGATGAGGTGTTGGAAGGATTGCCCGTTTCCTCTGTTGAAGAAGCCCTGCAAGGCCGTCTGGCCGGTGTTGATATCATTGCTGGTGGCGACCCGGGGGCCAAGAGTGCCATCCGCATCCGTGGTACCGCTACCCTTAATTCCAATGCCGATCCCCTTATTGTCATCAATGGGGTACCTTATTCAACCGACATCGACGATTCTTTCGACTTTGCCACCGCCAACAACGAGGACTTTGCCGACATGCTCAACCTCAATCCTTACGACATTGAATCCATCGAGGTCCTCAAGGATGCCGCTTCAACAGCCGTTTATGGTACCAGTGGTGCCAATGGTGTCTTGTTGATCACTACTAAAAAAGGAACAAAGGGCAAGACACGCTTTACTTTTTCCAGCAAAGGCACAGCGAAATTCGAACCCAGGGGCATTCCTATGCTTGATGGCAACGAATACGTGGCGTTTATCCAGGATGCCATCTGGAACACGGCCAATGCTCAAGGTCTTGCCAATTCATCCAACTATCTTGAACTGCTTTTTGATACCCCTGAAATCAATTACAACACCGACTGGCGCTATTTTGACGAATACAACGCCAACACCGATTGGCTGTCGTACGTGGAAAAAGACGCCTTCATCTCAGACAACAGCTTCTCCATGTCGGGTGGTGGTGACAAAGCCACCTACCGTTTCTCCATGTCCTACCTCGATGAAGGGGGTACCACGGTGGGAACCGGCTTGAACCGTTTGACTTCCAGTTTGAACATCGGCTACCATTTTTCAGACAAACTAAGGGTAGACGCCGACTTCACGTACTCCGATTCCCGGAAGAAGGACAATTGGACGACGGCTGTCCGTGCCGAAGCCCTACGTAAGATGCCCAACAAGAGTCCCTTCTGGATTGACGACGCCACCGGTTTGCCAACCGAAGAATACTTTCTCAGGCAAAACAGCGAGGAGTTTCAAGGTGCCTTTAAAGGCTCGTCGAACTTTCATCCCATCATTATGGCCAACGAAAGTTTCAACAACTCCTTACAAAAAGAGGAAAAAATAAACTTCAGGATTAATTACGACATTATGCCTGGCATGGTCTATACCGGCTATGTGTCTATGAAATTCAGGACGGTCAACACCCGTAAATTCCTACCTCAAGCGGCTACCGATGTGACCATTGACAATACCTATGCCAACCGCAGCACCGATGCCTACTCTAATAATCTGGCTCTACAAACGGAAAATAAGGTCATTTACCGTAAAAACTGGGATGACAGACACAACATTGTTGCTACCGGTTTGTGGCGAACGGCTCAAACGGTCAGTTCCAACTATTCCACGGAAATTTATGGCGCTGCCTCAGCCGGGATGTCCGACCCCTCTACGGGTGGATCCATCCGTTCGTTGGGCTCCAGTGATTCCGAAGTCAGAACCTTGTCGGGCATTGGCAGTTTCAATTACACCTTCCTTAATCGCTATGTGCTGAATGCCACCGTTAATTACGAAGGCAAGTCCAGTTTGGGTAAAGCCAACCGTTGGGGTTTGTTCCCCTCCTTAGGTATCGCCTGGCATGCTCAGGAAGAAAGTTTCTTAAGGGATCTTGACTGGCTTGAGCAGAGTAAGTTCAGGGCCAGTATCGGTCAAAGTGGCCAGGCACCTGGAGGGACAGCCCCCTATGTTGGTACGTACACGGCTGTGGGCAAGTACATCCAGAACCAGGCTGTAGCACCCTCTTCCATGCAATTGAACAACCTTAAGTGGGAAAGTTCCACCGAATATGACTTTGGCGTCGATTTGGGCTTCCTTGACAACAAGCTGACCATGACCTTTGACTACTATTACAAGTATACCAAAGATCTGTTGCAGAGGGGTGTATCCATTCCTTCGTCTACTGGTTACAGTCAACAAGGTAACACCATCGCCTATTTCAATTCCGGAGAAATCAGCAATCAAGGCCTGGAATACAGGATCGACTATGAAGTCTTCAAAAACAAGCACTGGCGAGTAGCCGCTAATTTCAACATCAACCGTAATATCAACACCATCCAGGCCTTGCCCGAAAACATGGTGCCCACTTCCTTTACCCTGGGCAACGGTCGCTATGCGCAGAAGTTGGAAACCGGCACACCGGTAGGCTCTTTCTATGGATTCCAGTATGCCGGCGTGTATCAAAACCTGGAAGAAACCTACGCCAGGGATGAAGAAGGCACCATCATGACCAATCTGGACGGTGATCCCATCGTCATGAAGAACGGAACCTATACCTGTTATCCCGGTGATGCCAGGTACAACGACCTCAACCATGATGGTATTATCAACGAAAAGGATGTCATTTACCTGGGCAACAGCATGCCTCTGGTGACAGGTGGCGGTGGCTTCAATGTGAAATACAAGCAATTTACCCTCACCTCTTTCTTCCATTACCGCTTGGGCCAGAAAATCATCAATGAGACCCGCATGAACAGCGAGTCCATGCACAAGTCTGACAATCAGAGTAAAGCCGTGTTACGTCGCTGGCGCAATGAAGGTGACGATACCACCATCCCCAGGGCTTTGTGGAACTACGGCCTCAACTGGTTGGGTTCAGACCGCTTTGTCGAGGATTGTTCTTTCCTACGGTTAAAAACCCTTTCGTTGAGTTACGATCTGCCCAAAAACTGGTGTGAACGCATCAATACCAACAGCATTAACTTGTTTGTAACCGGTTATGACCTGTTTACGTGGACCAAATATACGGGACAGGATCCTGAGGTCAACCTGCCCAGTCGTATCACCGACCTGGCCGTGGATAACGCCCAAACGCCGCGCAGCAAACGCTTTGCCTTGGGCGTGACCGTCAATTTTTAACCTTTTCACGTGTGTGAACCATGAAGCAAAAAATCATCCATAGTATCTTCGCCGTGCTGGCCCTGCTGTTTATCACAAGCTGCAACGACTGGCTTGAGGTGATGCCCCAAAACGACCAGACAAGCGACGCCTATTGGCAAAACCAGGAGGAAGTGGACGCCATGGTTACGTCGGGTTACTTGTACCTGCGTGAGATGGTGGTGGATTACCTGATCCCCTACGGAGAATTGCGTAGCGGTCAAGTGTTCAGCATTAAAACCAACAAACTGCAAAATTTTCAGGTGAAACCCACCGATGAAGACCTTTGCGATTGGGGGCCTTTCTACCAGATCATCAATGTGGCAAATACAGTCTTGAACAATGCCCATAAAGCCAGAGCCAACGACAGAACCTACAAAATGGAGGAAATGAACGCTCATTTCTGTGAAGCGTACTTCCTGAGAGCACTTAGTTATTTCTACCTCGTAAGAAACTGGCGTGATGTACCCTTGATTACCGTGCCCTTCGAGGACGACTCCTATTCCTACCACGTACCCAAGGCAACCGAAGATTCCATCATCTCCCAAATAAAGGCCGACATCAGAGCCGCCCTGGCTACCGGAGCTGCCAAGGAATACTACGAAACCACCTGGGAAACCAAAGGCAGGGCCACCCGTTGGGCTTTGTATGCCCTCATGGCCGACGTGTGTCTGTGGTCTGAAGATTACAACACGGCCATCACGTTTTGTGATTACCTGCTGAATGCCACTTCGACCCACGCCCCCGTCCTGTTGTCTACACCCAATCACGCCACCTGGTTTTCCATGTTCAATCCGGGCAACAGCAACGAATCCATTTTTGAGTTGCAGTGGGATTACCAGGAAAACCAAACAAACAAATTGCCGGTGTTATTTGACAACACGGCCACCAACCGACTGTACCAGCTGTCTCCCCAACTGCTCCAGGATTTCAACAACGAGTATGGCTATACGGTGGAAAACATGCTGGAAGCCGTCAGGACTATGTTCGTAGGCTACTATACCACCGATCCCAATGCCTGGGAAGTCGCTACCAGCGGTTATGTCTGGAAATATTGTGGTTCGCGTACCTTGTCAGACAAGCGCACACAGACCTACTATGATCCAAATTTCATCCTCTACCGCATGGCCGATGTCTACTTGATGAAAGCGGAAGCCTTGATTTTACGAAGCAACAATGCCGAAGATTGGGAAGAAGCTGCCACGTTGATCAATGCCATCCGTGTACGCTCCAACCTGGAGCCCATCGACGATGTGACTGATCTGACCGAGCAGGAAATGCTGGCCCTGGTCTTGTATGAACGTCGCATGGAGTTGGTGGGAGAAGGCAAGAGTTGGTACGATGTGCTCCGTTTCGGTCGTAGAGCCAACAAAAAGTATAAAGCCATATTCCTGGATGATATGGTGACCACCTACAACAAACAGGCTGGAGAATCATGGCTGTTGTCTGTGCTGAGCAACGAAAACGCCCTATTCCTGCCTATCAGTGAATCCGAGCTTGATGCCAACAAACTCCTCGAACAAAATCCGTACTATTATTGATGCCGCCATGAGAAAGCTACTACCTGTCATATCCCTCTTGCTCCTCGTTGTGCTGGCCTGTGAGGATCCCTTTATGAATCAGACCTACATTGAGAAGACCAACGAAGACCTTGAGCTGTCCAATGCGTCTTTCCTAAAGAAAAACGCCGCTGAATTCTCCCTGTGGATTGAACTGCTCAAGCACGCCGACCTCTACAACGCGCTCAATGACGCCTCCACCACCTCTACGGTGTTTGCCCCCAACAATGAGGCCATGGAAGCATTTCTGGCCTGGAAAGGTGTAAGCAGTGTCTCCGAACTCGACCCGACCTACGCCCGTTATGTGGCCGAAGTTCACATCTTACCGTACAACCTGAACGAATCGTCCTTCATCACCTACGTCGAATCAGGCACTGTGCCCATACCCACCGTGTTTGGCTCCTACCTGACCACCACATACGGGAGCATAAACACCGAAGTGGATGATGCCTTCAGAGACACAGTCAAAGTACAGGATTCCTTATCTATTTACCTGAACAACCAGGCCAAAGTGGTGGCCCTGGCCAAAACCACAGCAAACGGTCAGGTCTATACGCTGGGTGGCGTGATCAAACCGTTGTCGGAAACCATTCTGGACGTGTTGAAACCCTACAAGGAATTTGACCTCTTTATCGAAGCCGCCGAGATAACCGGTTATGCCGACACCTTGGCCGTTTATGCCGATACGGTGTACAACCTTGACGGCAGCCATTCGGTCAACGACATCCGTTTCACGTGCCTGGCCGTCCCCGATGTTGTATTCCAGGCCGCAGGCATCAACACCATCGACCAACTGGTCAGTTACCTGGGGGCCGGTAGCGATTACACCAATCCGGAAAATGCTTTAAACCGCTACATCGCCTACCATATCCTGGGCAACAGCTATACAAAACAACAACTCTTCACCTTCCAGGAAGATGGTCAGGTGATCCTGTTCGACACGAAGCTGAGCAGCCAGGTCATCACCGTTGAACACAAGAATGGACAAGACCTGATTAACGGCGTGGCAACCATACTCAGGAGCGGCATTAAAGCTAGAAATGGACTCATCCACAAGGTCAACCACTTATTGCCTGTCTTTGAACCCGATCCTGTGACTGTACGCTGGGATTTCTGCAACTTTGCCGACATCCAGTCGTTTGTAAACTACTACGGGGCGACAAAAAACCTGGGCGAGTTGTTCTCCAATGCATTGACAAACAAAGAATATCAGGTTGACCTGAGCGAAGATCAGCGTGAGGGCAACAACGGTACCATTACCGCTTTCACGTATCAGGCCAATACCTCCAAAACACCCTACGGTACCTGGCGCAAGGTCGGATTCCTCAAATGCAGCTATTTGAGCACGGCGTTGAAAGACGAAAACAAGTACGGTGCGTACATGAACAACTTGCTCACCCTCAACCTGGGCTATGCTGGCTGGGTACGCTTCAAAACACCCACCATCGTCAAGGGTAAGTACAAAGTGGTGATTCACTATGCAGCGGCCCCCGGTGTCAAAGTCTATTATACGGGTGGAAGCTTGACCAAGTTCAACCTGGATGACTATCAAAAATCCATGTACATGTGGAAAGGTTTGCCGGGTAAGTTTACCGATCCGGCCAAGCAAACCAATGCCAACGCCAATGGCATTGCTTCGGACATCCTCTGGGAGTCTGTCACCTTTGAACGTTCCGAAAGCCATTTATTCAAAGCGACCATGATGGACATCAACGCCAAGACCAATGGAAGCTACCGGCAAATGTGGGATTTTGTTGAATTTATACCCATCAACGACTAATTTGCTCGACGACATATGAAACGAATATATCAACTTAAACTATCGGCCGTCTGTCTGTTATTAACGGGATTGATTTCCTGTCAAAACGCCTGGGATGACCACTACGAACGCCAGGATCCGGTGTCGGACACCTACACGGTCTGGTCAGGCGATGCCGAGAGTTACATCAAAGGACAGGCGAACTTGAGCCAGATAGCCACATTGTTGGAGGAACAAGGCATGTTTGAACGCACTTCACCCGACGGTGGTTACACCTTTATTGTCTACGACAATGCGTTGATGAGCGGACTAGGAACAACCGATCCTGTCATGTTTGCCAAACAATGCGTTTCCGATGTATCAATCAATCCGGACAAACTGAAAGAAGGCTTCGGTTTGTACACCCGCCTGGGCAAGAACATCTGGATCAGTATCATTGATGGTCAGCTTTGTCTTGATGATTTCCCGTTGGTCAAGCAAGTCAAGACCAGCAACGGTTTTGTTTACCAAGTGGGAGGACTCATCCCCATACGGCCATCCATCTACGACAAATTGCAACATCTGGATAGCAATTATTCGGACTTCGTTGCCCTGGTCAAGCGTTATGAAGAAACCTACTTCGATAAAGACAACAGCACACCAACGGGCGTTGATCCCATGGGGAACACGGTGTACGACTCTGTGATGAATGTCCGCAACAACCTGATGGACCGTTACACGGCAGATGGCTTGAAATTATGGGACATGCGTTCCGAGGATTTTGTCAGTACCCTGTTTATCCCTTCCAACCAACTGGTCAGGCAAGCCATTCAGTCGGCCCTCGACAGTATCCCTCGCTGGTTGGGCAGGGTGGCTACCGATGCAGACAGGGAAAAATTTGAACGCTGGCTGGTCAGAGCCTGTTTTGTCAACAAACGCCTGGATCCTGACGCCGTGTTGCCTCAAGCCGGTGATTTCGACTGTGTAGGAGGCTATCAGCGCATCATCGACAAAGCGCAGGATGCCGAAGTGTTCGAGTACATTGATGCAGCCCGTTGGCGGCCTTCTGTCCAAACGGTCGATCCGGCCAGCCGGGAAGCCCTGAGTAACGGAGTGGCTTACTACCTCACCGACTTGAAAATCCCCAACCATGTGGTCATTTACAGGGTTAAGGCCAAGTTTTACGAATTGTGGGGAGCGATGAACGATACGCAGAAGGATAAGTACTTCCGTTGGACCAACTGGGTGGAGCCCATGATTGTGAACGATGCTCAATCGGAATTCATCCTGTCAGAAACCTTACCCACGATGTACTATCACGTGTTGACAGCCATTCCCAGTCCTGAAGCGCTGACAGACTCCCTGGTCTGCAGCGTGAGTTACGATGGGGTGCTGTACAATTCGGACACCCGTAAACTGACAGAGGTCAGTCTGCCTGCCGGCGAGTATTACCTGCGGATGGGCTTTAAACACAGCCTGCGTTACTGCATCAACATTTGGTTCAACGACAGCCTGTTGGTCGAAGATATGTTGTTAAATGCCCAAGGCTCCAATTTCCACTTCGATCGAGGCTCGGTCAGTGACCTGGACTATTACGGACGTTCGACCATTGGATTCCCTGAAGGGTACAACTGGCGGGATTGGATCGAGAAAAACGAAAAAGCGGTCGCCTACGATACCGACGGCTACCAGGTCGCGGTGGTCAATTTGCCCCATAGTGGCAATTTCACCATCACCATTGAATCGAACGATATGTCTTACTTGTACGATCCTACCAACGGACGGTCCAAAAACAACGTCACTCAATTGATGATGTATCATTGGTGCCTGCGGCCTACCATCAACAACTATTAAGTCATGCTCATGAAGAAACGTTCAATCATAACGGTCCTGCTGGTTTTATTCCTGCCGCTGCTCCTGCCGGCCCAGAATAAGACGTACAAAGGTGTCGTCGTTGGCATTGACGGTCAACCCATTCAGGGTGCCATCATTACGTATTCCTACGGATCTCTCTCCGTCGTGACAGCTTCGGATGGTTCTTTTTCCTTGGATCATCCTGACAAACCTGGTCGCTTGACCGTGGTTGCCGAAGGTTACTACGATAGATACTATCCGCTGAACGAAACGGCGCTGCCTGGTTCCATTGTCTTGACCCCTACCTCTACCCCAGTCTATACCGGAACCTTGCAATGGCCTGACTATACGCTGGGCCGCCATCAACACAGCCTTTCCACACAAGGAGTGGAGAAGAAAGACGTCAAATACGTGTGGACCATTGACCAGTCCATACAGGATAAAGTCACCGGATTACGCGTAGTTCGTCAGGGTGGTATGCCTGGTGAAGGCGCCTATTTGAATATCAGAGGGCTGCATTCCATTGTTGGGGCCAACACCCCTTTGTACGTGGTAAACGGTATTCCGTATTTCGGACATGAGGACGTTTCCCACGTCATCAACGGGTATTCCCGCAGTGCCCTGTTCAACCAAAATACCAGGGATATCCGGAGCGTGACTGTTCTGAAGGGGGCCGATGCGGCTGTTTACGGTTCGTTGGGATCCAATGGCGTTATTCTGATTGAAACCGAACAAGCCACCTCCGACAACCTCGAAACCCGCATTTCCTTCACTGGCCAGTACGGCCTGAGTTTGCCGGGACGCAGCTTACCTGTGCTGGGAACAGAAGACTACAAGACTTACCTGCAGGATATCGGCATGACCCGTTATAGTCTGATTACGGCCCTTCAAGCCGATTATCCCTTTCTGCAGCAGGGTGACAATTATCATAGCTACCTGTTCAATAATAGGACGGATTGGAGCGGGCGGGTGCAAGGCCCTTCCTTTGTGACCGACAACGTGTTCAGAGTGGAAGGTGGTGACGAAATTGCCAAGTATAACATTTCGTTCGGCTACTTGTCCGAGGGGGGTGTCCTGGGAAGTACCAAAAGCGACCGTTACCACACCTTGATCAACTCAAACATCATGGTGAGCCGTGCCGTGGATATTTTCACCAACGTGGGCTTGTACTACGTGAACAGCAAATTACAGGAACAAGGCATGCAATCGGCCACCAACCCCTTGCTGGCTGCCTATCACGCCATGCCCTTGCTCAGCCCTTACCAGAAAGAGCCGGATGGCACCCTGCTGAATACCTATGCCACCTACGATGGTTGGAATGTCAACAACAACCCGACCTTCCCGTACGACAATGTCAGTAACCCCCTGGCCATTGTCAATACCGTCAAGGCGGCCGACATCATTTACGACGCCAACATCCGCCTTGGATTGAACGTTAGGGCAAACCGCTACCTCACCCTGACTGGCCTTTTGAACCTTTACTACAACTATACCCAGGAGTCAATTTTTATTCCAGGTGTCACCAACAAGGCCATCGTGCCGCAGTATTACGGAGTGGGCAAGAATACCGTACGCAAGGGCATTACTGAAGACATGACCAACTTTTATGGCCTAAGCGGTCTGTATCAACGTGCCCTGGGTGGTGTTCACCGATTGATGGCTTCAACCGGCCTCCGTTTCATGAACCGCAGTCTTGAATACGACCTCGCTTCTGGTTACAACACCGCCAACGATTTTTATGAAACCTTGGGCAATGTGACCGACGATCCTGATATCCTGGGTAGTAACCTGGAATGGAAATGGCTGAATTACCACCTCAAGGTGGAGGATACCTGGAACGAACAGTTCAAAGGTGCTTTCAACCTGTCAGTGGACGGGACCTCCGTTTCAGGGTTGGACGCCCCCCGCTTTGGCTGGTTTCCGGCGCTGAGTTTGACCTGGATGGCCGCCAACGCCGGCCTGTTGCCCGATGCCGTTTCCCTACTCAATTTTTCTGCTGAGGTAAGCCGAACGGGTAACAGTCGCTTTTCCTCCAACTTCGCGAAGAATTATTACCAAAATGCCAATTTCTTCAACCTGGGCACCATCACCCGTTCCAACGTACCCAACACGAAGTTGGAGTGGGAAAAGAAAGACCAGATTGACCTAGGGATAGACCTTTCTTTGATCAACAACCTCGTCAATATCCAGGTCAATGCCTTTGCCGCCAATGCCTTCGATCTCCTGGTGGCCAGGCAAATATCCAGTGTGTACGGCTCATCCAGCTATTATGACAACGTGGGTGCTGTGGAAACCAAGGGTTGGGAAGCCGTGGTTCGTCTGAATCCTGTCCGCACCAAAACGTTCGACTGGGTGTTGGGGGGTAGCTTGTCTAGAGCCAGCAGTTTGGTCACATCCCTTGGTAACAGCCAGGAGCTGGCAACCACCTACACGTCCTACAACAATGACGATGCCATGACTTTGCTGAAGGTTGGTGAAGCGCCGTATCAGTTTTACGGTTACAAGACAGACGGTATCTATCGCAACACCAATGAGGTAACCGCATCTGATCTGACATCCATTTACGGTTATCCTTATCAGGCAGGCGATGTGCGTTTCGTAGACAAAGATGGTAATGGAGAAATCAATGCCAAGGATAAATACTTGTTGGGTAACGCCACGCCGACCTTCTATGGAGGCCTGTTCACCGTCGTGCGTTACAAGGCGCTGACTTTGGATGCGGATATTGGTTATGCCGTCGGCAACAAAGCCTACAACGCAGTCAGGCGCACGCTTGAATCCATGGAGACCTTTCACAACCAGTCGGCAGCCGTGCTCAACCGTTGGCAGATGGAAGGACAAGCGGCGTCCTTGCCCAGGGCAGCTTATGGCGATCCATCCGGTAATAACCTGTTTTCCGACCGGTGGATAGAGGATGCCTCATACCTGAAGCTACGTAGTCTGACCTTGCGTTATGACTTTCAGCGTGGATTTTTCAACCTGTTCCGCTCAGGGGCCGTTTATGTAGTGGGCGAAAACCTGTTCACACTGACAAAATACCTGGGTAGTGACCCGGAATTTGCCTATGGCTATACTGAGTCCATGCAGGGCTTTGATTACGGTAAGGTGTCACTGCCGACATCGCTGAAAATGGGATTCACCCTCAATTTCTGATCATCAGACAAAACGGACACTATGAAACATACAGTAGTTGCTGCCTTGATCCTTTGCCTTCTCCCGTTGATGGCTTGTACGGATTTTTTTGAAACAGATCCAGACAATATCACGAACGTGGAGGATTATATCTCCAAAAACGATGAGATGTACAAAGGCTTTCTGGGCATCTTGACAAAAATGCAGCAAGCCGGCGATCACGCCATCTTCTTGACTGACACCAGAGGAGACTACCTGGAGGTGACAGGTAATGCTCCCGTTGCCTTGCAGGACATCTACAACTACAAGGATACCAAGGGCAACAGCTACGCTGATCCTTTGTGTTATTACGCCGTAGTGATAGCTTGCAACGACTTTTTCGATAAAATGCGCGATTACCGTGAAGAGGTGGGCTCCAGTATGGATGATAAGACGGAAACCAACTTCAACGCATTGATAAGCAGCGCAATGCGCATCAAGGTATGGGCTTACTACACCATTGGTCGAATCTATGGCAAGGCCGTTTGGTTTGACGACCCTTTGGAAGAGCTCATCAACCTGAACGATACCAACGTTTTCACCTGGTTAACAGACATGGACGCTGTGGTGGACAAATGCCTGCATCTGCTTGACAACGGTCTGAGCCTGTACGGAGACTCCATCATACCGGCCAACCTGACAATGAACTGGGTTGCCTGGCTTGACGCTGAAAGCCAGAACGAGGACGAATACAGGCACTGGAACTACTTGGTGCCTCAATGGCTGTTGCTGAAATCCGAATTGTTGTCCTGGCGGGGAAGACAAGAGGATTGGTTGTGGATCAGAGACAACATCCTGGAATACCTCTACACGATCCAAAACCAACCTGCCGATGCTTACTACGACACTCCCGGTTACCTGTTTTCATGCAATATCCCCTTGACGGGCAATTACCACACCCAGTTTTTCACGGAGCAGATGGGTTTCAAGTACCAGTTTATTTCGGGTATCATGTACGATTATCAGAATGACCAAACCAATCGCCTGGTATCCTATTTCTGTCCCACCTATCCTGGACAATATTACCTGAGACCCTCGCGTTTCGCCATAGGTAAATATGCGGAGGAAGACATCAGAGGGTTGACACAACGGCTCTGCATGAACGTTATCGGCGGCGATACCTGTTTCACCAAGAATTACTACCACAGGGGGCAGTTTCTCCGCAACCGTTTGTTTGAAATCATGCCCACCATCATTCTGCAACGGGGGCACGACTACCATTTTCTCCTGGCTGAGGCTGAAAACCACCTGGGCAACTGGGAGCAAGCCGAATGCATCCTCAACCGGGGTGTCACCAATTCCTACACCTATGCCAGCTACCTGCCTGCTTCCTGGAGTCCCTACTACGCCAGTTGGTTTGGTGACAACGGGGGCTACGGTGACGTGGGTATCGTGGGTTGTGTACGTGGCGCCGCCCACCGCTTGCCCAAGCCTACGGATGCAGGGTATACCCTGACTGAAAACGAACGCATTCGCCTCTATGACATGGCATTGGCCGACGAATACCTCCTGGAATATACCGGGGAAGGCCGTTCGTACAGCTACCTGATCAAGATGGCCAGGCGTTATCCGTCGCAAGGCGCCTCCATCATTGCCGACAAGGTGGTACCCAAATACCCGGCGGCCAAGCAGGCCGATATCAGGGCTGCCATCGAAGCTGGCGGCTATTGGGTGGACTGGAACCTGGTGGGCGACAACGAATAGATCATTACTTACCCTTAATTGATACGCTTATGAAAAAATTGACCTCTTTACTCATCGTTACGATGATGTGTTTTTCGGTTGCTCTGCAAGCGAAAAACACCAAAGTGACCACCAAGTCAGAATTCACGACAGCCTTTAGCGCGTTGGCCGACGGTGATACGCTCACTGTGAATTACAACGGTGGCTTAGTCCTGAACATCGACCGGGTGACCTTACCAGCCGCCGGTGGCCGCTTCTACTTCAGAGGAGAGAACCCTGATTCCTTACCGCAGATTCAAATTGAAATCAACGGGGTTTCACTCGCCGAAGGCACTACCTACGGCTTGATTTTTGAAAACCTGCACCTGCAGTACCGTAGTCCAGGTGGCTCTTCCGGACAGATCATCTACTTCAACAAGATTTACGCCAGCATGGACTCCCTGATCTTCCGTAACTGCGAGATCACCGAGAGCGTGCGTAGTGTGTTCCGTAGTGTCAAACCGGACAACATCAAAGATGCGGCTGGCAATGACTCGATTGTATTCACAAGTTGCGGTGACGTCGACTACTTTGAAATGAGCAACTGCCTGGTGCACAACACCACGTACACCAGCGGTAACAACTGGCCCATCATCTATTTCGGCCATTTGCCCGTAGAAGTGAACTTCCGTAACAACACCTTTTATGACATGCCCTATGTCAAGTCGTTGTTCACCATGAACTACGCCGACCCCAGCCAGGGGCGTAACGCTGTCATCAATTTTGAGAACAACACAGTGACGGCTACGTCCTTTGGTGGTGGTTTGATTTCTCCGGGCACTTATTTGGGAGAAGAAGCGCAGTTCAACATCAACAACAACCTGATTGTCCTTCCCAACTGGGTGAACGACAGGAATCTGGCCGATACCTCTTTTGCGGCTCCCAGATTGGTGGTGGCTCGCTATGGGATGATCTCGGCAAAAAACAACGTGATACAGGGTTACCGTGACTGGAAAGCCGGTCAATCCCTGGACGATCTGGGCAATGGAGAGTTTCTTTCCTTGGATACCGTACCCCAGTACACCATGGAAGAGCTGGGTGTCAGCTTTGCTGATTTTACCGACCCGGCCAGCGGTGATTTCTCCTATTTGTTCAACAACCCCCTGGCAACGGCCGGCAGTGACGGTGGCCCGATTGGTGACCCCCGTTGGGTGTTGAGTTACAACAATCCCCGCTCCTTCGAAGCGTCAGCCTCCATCGAACAAGCCGTTGTCACACCCATGAAAGGTGTGTATGAAAGCGGCGCCGAGGTAAGTGTCACAGCTTCTGACGTGGTGGGCTTTACCTTCAAGAGTTGGAAGGACACGTCAGGAAATGTCATCTCCACCGCAAATCCCTACACCTTTACCATCACAGCTGATGTGAACCTGTGGCCTACTATGAAGAATTGATGACACGCACCGTGACCATCAACCTGAAGGGCACGAACACAGCCTCTTACTCCATCACCCCCAAACAGGATCAATATTACGCTGGTGATGTCATTACAACGACACTTGACTTGCACGCCATCAATGAGTTCACCGGCTGGGGCGATGGCAATACGTCGCTGGTCCGTGTTGATACCCTGACCGACAACCTCACCCTGACGGCTCACTTTGTGCAAGCGCCGTATGTGATGGCCTGGGATTTCTGCCACCTCACTGGCAATAATCAGACGTTTGCCAACCGTGTTGCCAACCACGCCGTGGATACAACCAATGTGGGTTTAATGTACTACATCGCTGCCGATACCCTTGCTCCCAACTTCTCTACGCGCAACAATAAGTTTACCGGCAAGGAATTGAACTACTGCATGGTAAGAAAGACCCCGGCTGCTTATTTCAACAACCCTGATTACCTGGTGATCCGTTTCTCGACCAAGGATCTGAACCTGGTGGGCATCAAGTCGAAGATTGCATCCGACAATTGCGTCTATCAAGTACAGAAAATTCAGTACTCGCTCGACGGTAAGGCATGGGAAGACGTAGCTTCCATCACGCTGCCGGCAGACGAAAGCTTTAATCAAGTGTGGTACGATCTGAACGGTCAGTTACCCGAGGCCGCCGAAGGCAAAGACAGTGTGTTTGTCCGTTGGATAGCCGATCCCACCAGTGCTCGTTCAGCTTTGTCAAGTTCCGACCAATCCTTTGAATATGCCTACATCTCCAAGGTGGTGGTCACTGCCGCTGAAGATATGGGTGGGGCTTCCTGGCGGGTCAACCCAATTGCTGAATACACCTCCGGCCAAGTGATTACTTCAGTGCCAGGTATTCGTTTGACATTGGGTGGTGGTGCCAATGTGTGGAGCACTGCAGACTCGGTGAACACGTTTGGTGAAGCGACTTACCTGGCCAGCATCAATGGCACGCAGAATCCGGTTGATGCCGGTGGTAAGAAATTCTCCGCTTCCGGAAATCCTCCCACCGTTGGGGCATTCTATAAGTTTGAGGTGGATTATGATGGTACCCTTGACGTGGCTGTTATTGTCAACGCCAACAAAGCCTCTTACATTGTGGAAGACTCTACAGCTTTCACCGACTATAATGGATTCTTAGTGACAACAAAGACCTATACATCGTATAGCATACCTGTGAAAGCTGGTTCTGACTACTACTTCTTCAGCGAAGGTTCCAAGATGGGTATGATGGGTTTTGTTTACAAAACGACCAGTGCGTTGAAACCGACCCACGAACAATGTGGCATCTATTCAACCAATGGCTCCTTGTTCATTCGGGCAACAAAAGAAGAAGTCATCTCGGTTTATGACCTTTCCGGTCGTAGGGTGGCTAACCTCAAACTACAGGTAGGTACCAACGAAATCTCCGGATTGAAGAAAGGACTGTACCTGGTTCGCCAATCTGGCAAAACAACCAAGGTAGTTCTTTAATACCTAGAGCTATGTAGCAAAAGGGGGAGGCTGTAACGCCTTTCCCTTTTTTGCGTTATAAACCTTTTATTGAGGTGTTATTTTTGACAGTAAGGTGTTTAGAGGCCAATATAATGGCCGTCAAAAATTACACATTGCGTTTCCAAACGTCTGATAAACGAGTCTTGGCGACCGATTGATGGCTGTTTTTTGACAACTGAACCTTGTTGAAAAAAACGGCTTTTATTCCACATCATCAGCAAGTAAAGAAAGTACATTTGTTGTGTTACCCTTGGCGCAGGGTATTGAATGGCATACTACTACCTTCCTTCTATACCAACACAAAAACAACAACGTATGAAAATCAACAATCCTGCCAGAAAAACAATGGCGCTGTTGGCGTTCAGCCTCTTTTGCTCACTAACCTTTGCGCAAAAGACAGTCTCAGGGCGCATCGTCGATACCAACGGCGAACCTATGGCTGGCGTCACTGTGCTCATCAAAGGCACCACAGCAGGCGGCATTACCGATGGCGGTGGCCTTTATTCACTCAACAATGTCAGAGACGACGCCACCCTGATAGCCCGTTTCATCGGCTACCTGGATCAGGAAGAAGTGGTCGGCACCCGTACCGTTGTCAATTTCATCATGACTGAAGACGCCAAAGCCTTGGATGAGGTGGTTGTAGTCGGGTACGGTACCCAGCGCAAAGCCGACCTGACCGGCTCCATTGGTTCCGTCAATCCAAAAGACATTACACTCAAAGGGACTTCCACCATGATGGAATCCCTGCAAGGCACCGTGCCCGGTGTGTCCATCACTCAAACAAGCAGCCGTGCCGGTGGGGGGTATGACATACAGATTCGTGGTATTCAATCGATAACAAAAATTGCAAAACCGCTTTATGTGGTTGATGGGATAGTGGTTAGTGACATCCAATTCCTTAACCCCGCTGACATCGAACGGGTGGATATTTTAAAGGATGCGTCCTCAACGGCTATTTATGGATCAAGGGCTTCTCAAGGGGTTGTTATGGTAACCACCAAAACAGCCAAGACCCAGGGAGGACAAACGATTAAACCGACCATCTCCTACGATGGGTATTACGGTACCCGACGGGTAGCCCGAACACCCGATTTCATGGACGGTATGGACTTCATGCAGTACCGCTTTTCAAGGTATACTTCCCGTATTGGCAGAGCCAGTAAAGATGGATCAGTGGCCTACCAAATGACTCCGGCCAACCTGCAAATCACTTTGTTGACCAATTACGTACCTGAAAAAGACGGCGATGGAAAATACATGGTGGGCAAAAATCATTGGGACTACTACAAGAACAAGTTCCCGGCTTACACTCCCTCCAAGGTGGAGCAGATGATGGCCAATGGCGATTACTATGACTGGATGGACATGGTAACTCAGGAAGCTACCCAACAAAACCACTTTGTCAGCGTCAGCGGCGCCTCGGCAGGTACCAACTACCATTTCGGCATGGGTTACCAGCAGGACGAAGGTATTTTCCTAAAGGATAATGAAAACAGGTTCAACCTCAAGGCCGCCATCGACACTAAAATCGCGGATAAATGGACAGCTGGCATCTCTATTAACCTGGCCAGAACCATCAACGAGTTTGGTAGTGACAACGCCGTTTCCAACGCCTTTTGGTCCAACCCGTATTTCATTCCCAGGGATGATAATGGTGAACTGTACCTGCAGTCTGGTATTGCCAGCGTGCTAGGCTCTTCCACGGGTGCTCAGTTTTCTTCGATGATCAATCCTTTGATTGATATGGAAAACACCCTGAATGGTGCTCAAAAACTGCATGTTCTTGGAAATATTTATCTACAGTTCAGTCCTATTAAAGACCTGCTAATCAAGTCGGTTTTGTCCCCCAGTGTGTACACAGGCAGAGAACATTATTATGCTGGTGTAAAAACTCAGGATCGAAACTCGGCTGGAACCGACAGAGCCTCAGTTGAGTCTACCAATATGTTTGATTACACGTGGGACAACCAGATAAATTATGCATTCGTCAAGGATGACCACAGCTTGAATGCCATGGGACTCTTCAGTCTGAACAAGTATAGCAGCGAATATTTTAACCAATTTGGAGAAGATTTTCCCAACAACACTACCTACTACAACATGGGAAATGCAGCTACCATCATTGCTCCACAAAGTGGTTACACCGAATACAGTATGATGTCATATGCCGCTCGTTTAAACTACGCCTATAAGGGAAAATACATGGTTACAGGAACCATTCGTTGGGACGGTTCTTCCCGGTTTGCCGAGGGTAACCGGTGGGGTAGCTTTCCGTCAGCTGCCGTTGCTTGGCGGGCGTCTGAAGAAGATTTCCTAAAAACTGACTGGCTCAATAATCTCAAGCTGCGTCTGAGTTACGGTATTAGTGGCAATAATAACGTAGGTAATTATGAAACGGCCACAGCACCTAGTTCGACAGCGTATTATGCGTTCGGTTCGACCATGGCATACGGATATGGACCAAATGGTATTGTCAATTCAAACCTCAGATGGGAGAAGACGGGAGAGTGGAACCTTGGTGTGGATTTATCAGTTTTAAATAATCGTATCAATATCACGGCTGACCTTTACGATAAACTTTCGGTTGATCTATTGCTCGATCGAAAATTGGCCATCGAAGCGGGGGGTGGAGCAACCGTCATGGATAACATTGGAAAAGTCAGAAACAGGGGTTTTGAACTAAGTCTTAACACCGTCAATGTACAAACGAGGGATTTACGCTTTGAAACCACCTTTGGATTTGCGCTCAATAAAAACACCATTGAAGCGCTGTACGGAGAAGGTGTTACCGAAGATTTAGGTAACGCCTGGTTTGTAGGCTCCCCTGTCTCTGTCTATTATAACTATGAGTTGGGAGGTATTGTGAATGACAAACCCTTGACTGTTACGCTTCCTGAAGACATCGCCGGCTTCATGAGCGGTGGTGCCTCTATGGACGGCGTCAAAGGACAAACTGTCACGTTCGACCATGCGTATGAATTCTACTACAAGGCCTACGGCTGGTACGAAGGCCAACCCATCGTCAAGGATAGGGACTGGAACGGTGTCATCGATGCAGATGATAAGACCATTATCGGTAAGGCTCTACCTGACTGGACCGGTAGTTTAACCATGGCCTTGACGTATAAGAACTGGGATTTGTCGGCTACCGCTTATGCCAAGCAGGGGTATATGGTCATGTCGCCCTTCCTTCGTCTGTTCCAAGGCTACAATGATAGGGGACGCATGCACATCAACATGGATTACTACATTCCCGCTAATACGCCTGTTTTGTTAAGTGATGGTTCTGTTGGTGTTCAAGCCGAAACACATTATGGTTCTTACCCATATCCAACGGACGCTCTGGCCAATGGTGGTGTGGGTGATTATTATGGTGGGACAGGTGGCTCCACCGGTCTTAACTACCATGTGGATGCCTCCTATGTAAAGGTTAAGAACATTGTCCTTGGCTACACCATGCCCAGGCGGTGGATGGATCCGCTGGGTATCAGCTCCTTGCGCATCTATGGCAACATCCTCAATCCATTTGTTTTCACCAAATACAAAGGTTTCGATCCTGAATGGGCTGGTGCAGCATTGTCCGCAGGTGGACCCAGTACCGTCACCTACCAGGTGGGTGTCAACCTCAAGTTCTAACCAATAACACGCAAAATCAACCAATATGAAAAAAATAGCTTGTTTCGCGCTAGCGGGGTTGTTGGCTCTGGCCAGTTGCAGTGACTTTCTGGATGCTGACAACAAGTCCAACGTGACATCCGATGATTACTTCAACACGCCCGCAGGGTTT
>Ga0123334_1001635_pt1 | contig 27623 bp, 24 predicted proteins | sample BiotimSIPDNA_FD_89706 | JGI IMG/M metagenome (GOLD analysis project Ga0123334, IMG submission 89706) | Anaerobic biogas reactor microbial communites from Washington, USA - Biogas_R1 time_0 SIP DNA | ecosystem: Engineered > Bioreactor > Anaerobic > Unclassified | place: Washington, USA...
CAATTTCAAGAATGCCATCACTGGAATTGATGGCAATCACCTTTTTTTGGGGGGTGACATCAATCACCATGGTATCCAATTTGATATCGATAGGAAGTTCGCTCAGGCGTTTCAAATAGCGTTCGGAATACTCTGGGCCAGTCAATTCTTGTTTAAAAGTATGAAGTCCGAATCCGTTATGGATGCACTGATTTAAAATCCCACCCAGTCTCTGTTCCCGCTCAATGATCATTACGTCCGTACTTCCGGATTCATAGGCACTGATGGCTGCGGCGAGTCCTGCGGGTCCGCCACCAATCACAACGATATCTTTTCTCATTGTTTAGCCCTCCTCACAGCCAATCCTTGTCGACCCCGACAAGAATGGTGGATTCATCGCTGAACTTGGTGATTTTTAACGGATCCAACCGCAATTCCTCTCCAAGGATCTGCATGATTTTTGGAGAACAAAATCCTCCTTGACACCGACCGGTTCCCGCCTGGGTTCGACGTTTGACTCCGTCGAGCGTCGTCGCTCCAAGCGGCCGATGGATACTTGCTTTGATCTCTGCCAACGTCACAAGTTCGCAGCGACAAATCACTTTGCCATAATCGGGATTTTCTTGAAAGAGCGCTTTTTGCTTTTCCACGGTTTGAAATGCGAAACGGGGGATGTTTTTCCGTGTCTTGATAGCAGGAATGCGTTTGGTCGCTTTTAAGTACTCTGCGACCCAAGTGGCTGTATCGAGCGCAATAGCAGGAGTGGATGTCAGACCAGGAGATTCAATACCGACACAGGCAAACAAGCCGGGAACATCTTTTACTTCGCCTAAAATGAAATCACCTCCGGCTTCGGTCGCCCGAAGACCGGCGAAACCGGTGATGATAAGCTGTGTGGGAATGTCTTTGACGGATTGTCTTGCTTTTTCCAACACCATACGGATCCCTTCGGGAGTTGTTGCGGTGTCTTCCTTGTCCGCCACAAAAACAGAACTGGGACCAATCAACAAGTTGCCTTCAACACTTGGTGTGACCAATACCCCTTTCCCCTTATCCGTCGGAAGTTGAAAGATGGTTGCATTCACCAAATTGCCCAGTTGTTTGTCAAAAAGGCAATATTCGCCTTTACGGGGCGTGATGCTCGTTTTTTGTTTTGAGAGTTGATTATGGATTTCATCCGCATACACGCCGGCACAATTCACGAGAGTTTTAGCATGGAAATCGCCTTGTTTCGTCCTCACTAGAAAGGCATCGGTCGTTTTGATCACGGATAAGACTTTGGTCTCAAAGAAAAATTGAACCCCGTTCATCGCCGCAACTTCGCTCGCGGCGATTGTCAATTGAAATGGTTCCACGATGCCGCCTGTTGGTACATCGAGCGCGGCGACAACCTCTGGATTTAATGCGGGTTCTTTCGCAAGCACCGTTTCACGGTCGAGAATGCTCAATCCCTTCACACCATTTTTTAGTCCCTGACGCAAGAGTTGTACCAATTGGTCTTTTTCTTCTTCTTTAAATGCCAGTACCAACGATCCGTTTTGCCGGAATGGAACATCCAATTCCCGACATAAATCCGCCATCATCCGATTACCTCGGAGATTATAGGCGGCTTTCAATGTTCCCGGGGTGGCGTCATATCCCCCATGAACGATTCCAGAATTGGCTTTGGATGTCTCTTCACAAACATCTCGGTTCTTTTCAAGCACCGCGATTTTTAAATTATATTGACTGAGTTCTCTGGCAACATTCGCACCGATCACTCCGGCGCCAATAATCAAGGTATCAAACATCAGTTCACCTTCTTTGCTGTTTCAATCAACTTGTAAAAGGTCAAAAACTCTCGTAGGACTTGTCGGTATGTATCCGGATTTTTCCGCGACGCTTCCGTGTGCCTTGCCTGATTTCCAGCGATATACAATCGCTTTGGCCCCTTATAAGCATCATAAAGGCGTTGGCTGTTACTTGGCGAGATAAACGAATCCGCTTCTCCGTGAACAAACAATATGGGCACTGTTGCTTGCTTCAGTGCGTTGAGAGGAGAAATCTGGGAGAATCGGATACCACTCATCAACCAAAACCAGAAATTGGCGATGGCGATGATCGGAAAGCGGGGAAGATGTAATTTGCGTTTTAATAATTCTGCCATCAAGTCGGAGAGTTCGGCGAAAGTGCAATCGGTGATGCAAAATTGAATGCGGGAATCCTCAGCTTGTTCAAGGAGCACGGCGGCTCCTCCCATCGACTCCCCATAGGTGCCACAGAAGATATCCGGGCCATAGCGGCGAAACGTATCGGAAACGATCTCGTGAAGGTCGTCTTTTTCCCGATAGCCCATCGTACAATTTTTGCCACCACTTTCTCCGTGATAGCGTTCATCATAAAGAATGACATGAAAATTGTTTTCGTGCATCATTTGAGCATATTTGACACTGCCATGATGCGTATACCCGTATCCGTGGGCAATGATCACAAAGTGCTGACTATCTGCTTTTGGTGCCAAGTGATATAGTTGCAGCGAATATTTTTGCGGTGATTGAATCTGGTAACTTTCCAGAGTCCAAGCATCATACTTATCCATCAGCCCCGGACTTCGCTGATTTTCCAGTTCATACGCTCCCTTCATGGTTAAGCGTTTCGGATGAACCAGTGAATAAGCCATAAATAGTCCGATCGATAAAATGATTGCGCCAATCCCGATTAATAGATATAGTGTCCAATGCATCAGTAATTCTCCCGTCTGTTCGCGGTTTTCGTTCAAAACTATTGTATCACAGCCATTGTTGAACTGCGTGGGTTTTGTAAAAAAATCCGCCGCGAACGGCGGATGAAATGTCTTAGATACTCTCCTGGATTTGAATCGCTAAATCCACGTTCTTTCGCTGTCGGAATCGATCAAGTTGCGTGAATCCAATTATCGCTCCAAAGTAAAGTATCAATCCTTTGGTGATATCGGATAAATTGAGTGCCCACCAAATACCTTCTTCCGCCATGCTTTTTGTTAGCCAGAAAAGAAATGGGATCCGCAACAGGTTGCCACCGATACCGATGATGGATGAAATATAAGTTTTGCCGATGCCATTAAAAAATCCCGTACCGATCGCTTCCATCATCATGAACACTTGACAAATGCTGATAATCCGCAAATAAGCAATCCCGTAGTTCTTCGTGACGGGATCATCAACAAAGATCCCCATTAAAAATTCCGGAAAAAATCTCAGCAATAATGCGATCATCAAGGCGTACGGTAGCAAGATTGCCGACATGATCGCAAATCCCTTTTTGATCCGTTGATCTTGCCCAGCCCCAAAGTTCTGGCCGACAAACACGGTCAGAGCCGTCGCAAATCCTCCCGAAATCATCCAAGTCAATTGTTCCACTTGGGTCCCCACCCGTTGGGCGGCCACCACAAATTCGCCATATACGAATACCATCCGGGCAATGAAAATGGAAATACTCGTGAAAAACATGCTCTGCACTCCGGCAGGCAATCCGATGCGAATGATATCGCCAATCATTTTTAGACTAAGGTGATTTCGCTGCAGTTGAAACATTCTATGCGAAGCGAAGCGGTAATGGCAAAAGAAAATAATCATCGTCACTGCTTGAGCAATCACCGTCGCAATCGCCGCTCCAGATACGCCCAGACGAAATACCAAGATGAAGAGCGGATCCAAGATCATGTTCAAAATCAATCCCACCAACATGATTTTGAAATTCGTTTTTGTTTTCCCGAGCCCTTCGTTGACTGCCGAGAACCCACTGGATACAAATTGAAACACCAAAAGTCCACCCACGATTGCCAAATAATTCATGGCGTATTCAATCACTTGTGCTGATTGAATATTAAAAATTGAAAGAATCGGACGGCGCAAAAAAAGATGATGATCGAGAAGAAAATTCCCAAGCACAATTCTAAAAAAAGACCATTATTGGCAACTTTTTGCAGTTTATCCCAATTTTTCTCCCCGACTGAATGGGCGACTTTGACACTGGTACCAATTTTGGCGACCAAAATCAAGCCAAAAGCAAACCAGGTGATGTAGCTGGCAGTGCCGATTGCCGAAATCGCTTCGCCTTCGATGAGACCGATTTGGTCCACGCGGCCGATCCAAAACATATCGGTCAAGTTATAAGCCATTTGGGAAATCGTCGTCAGCAAAATTGGTACGGCAATCATTAATAATTTTTGAATAATTGAGCCTTGAGTCAGATCATTGAGTTTGGACATGATTTTGTTCTCCTTGAATCTCAGAACATTATATCATAAATCAATGATTACCACATCAAAAAATCAACTTCTCAGAAAAGAAGTCGTTTAAAAGATGAAAGCTGTTATTCGTCCGACGTTTCTTTAAAATATGTTGCTTCCATATCGGCCGTTGATAATGCGAATGCCAGTGGAAACAAGGTGAATGCCCGACCAACATTATTTTTGTCTTCGGTATCCGAAAATCCCATATGATAGCGGATCGCAAATGCTTCTTCGCGCGTAAGACGCATAAACCCAGAGATGATGTATACTGATTTTTCTCCATGACCATAGGGCAAATTGTCCTGATAGTCATAGCTCGGCACTTGGTTCCACTTACCGGTTTTATCCTTGACATTGCGAAACGACTTTTGATAGACATTGACTTTGCACAGATCATGCAAAAGCCCAACGATGGCCACAGTCTCGGCGGAGGGAGTTAGCCGATAGACATTCTGTACGGTATCGCGGCTTAAGTAATCTTTCAATGCTTGATAGACATTGAGAGAATGTTCCACTAGTCCGCCCTCCAATGCCAAATGGAACCTTGTGGATGCGGGAGCTGTGAAAAAATCACATTGTTCCGAAAGAAGATATTGCAATAATTCCGCCGACCCTGGTCGGTGGATATGTTCTTGATATATGGCAACAAATGTCTCTTTATTCGTCATCCTTACAACAACTCGCAATCAACAGCCGTAGCGATGACATCAATGGATTTGCCTTCATAGGTGACCGGAATATAGACCTCCATGACCGATTTGATCCGGTAATCCGTGTCGGAACTTAAATCGCGAAGTACCTCACCAGCTTGGAAGCCGTTTCTCTCCATCGATCCGTAAAAAACAAACACATCATCCTCGTCATAGCGTTTGGCATGCCTCGGCAGCCATTCCTCGATAACTTTTATAAACGGTTCAGAGGTCACCATTTGAAACTTATACGGGTTTTCCAAATTGAACCGTCGACGCAGGTTGTCTTCCAGCAGGGTATTCTCAATGCTTTCTTTAGCTTTCTGAATGCCTTCTTTGGTTTTTTCAATCACTCGCAATCCGAGCGATTGGATTTTTTGTCCCAAATCTTTCAACTTATTTTTCATAGGAACCCTCCTAAAATAATCCGACGATCCGATCGTCGATGACATCCATATTCTCAAATGCTCCTTGTTTGGGTAGTCCGGGCATGGTCATGACTTCTCCGGTCAGTACAACTATGAATCCCGCCCCAATGGACAATCTGAACTCGCGAATAGTGATTGAGAAATCTTTGGGTCGTCCAAGCAGCTTGGGATTGTCAGACAATGAAAGCGGGGTTTTTGCCATACAAATAGGCAATTGGTCCCAACCATGAGATTGAACAGAACTGATTTGGCTTAAGGCTAGTTCTGAATAAATTACCGAACTGGCACCATACATTTTTTTGGCAACGATTTCAACCTTCTCTTTGATCGGAAGTGACAAATCGTACAAATATTCTGCTTGAATCTCGGCCGGATGGCTTAACACTTCCAGCAATTGGTTGGCTAGTTCGATCCCGCCTTCCGAACCTTTGGCAAACACCTCAGAAAGTGCCAATGGAACATTATGGGACATCGCCCAATTTTGAACCCACTCTATTTCTGCACTCGTATCGGATCCGAATCGATTGAGTGCCACGACATAGGGCACATGGAAAAATCCGACGCTTTCAATATGCTTCTCCAGATTTTGAATGCCTTGAGCGAGTGCTTCTATGTTTTCTTCTTTCAACAAATTTTTGGAAGCCCCTCCGTGAAGCTTCAAAGCGCGGATGCTGGCAACGATGACAACAGCAGATGGCATGACTCCCAATACGCGAGCTTTGATATCCATAAACTTTTCCATTCCCAAATCGGCTCCGAATCCTGCTTCCGTTACAACAAATCGACTGATTTTCCGCGCGAAATCGGTCGCGATGACCGAATTGCATCCGTGCGCGATATTCGCAAACGGTCCCCCATGAATCAACACCGGATTGGATTCTAAAGTCTGAACCAAATTGGGTTTGATGGCATCTTTCAAAAGCGTTGCGACTGCCCCTTGGATTTTCAAATCCCGAACGGTGATTGGATCACCATTCGTATTCGATGCCAACACGATGCGGGCTACCCGCGCTTTCAAGTCGTCCATATCTTTTGACAAGCATAGCACAGCCATGATTTCTGAGGCAACGGTAATGTTAAATCCGTCCTGCCTCGGGTGCTCTTTCTTACTGGACATGCCGACCTGTATTTGCCTTAAAGCGCGGTCGTTCATGTCCATGGCTCGTTTCCAAAAAATCTGATCCTTGTCGATTTGTAGTTCATTGCCATGATAGAGATGATTATCAATGACGGCGCTGATCAAGTTGTTCGCTGCCGTGATTGCATGAATGTCCCCAGTAAAATGAAGATTGATATCTTCCATCGGGACCACTTGAGCATAACCTCCGCCAGCTGCGCCGCCTTTGATCCCCATGACAGGACCCAGTGATGGCTCACGAATACAAATTGTTGTCGGATGGCCGAGTCTGTTCAGGGCATCACCGAGTCCGATGGTGGTGGTTGATTTTCCCTCTCCTGCCGGTGTGGGTGTAATGGCGGTCACAAGGATGACTTTTCCGTCAGCCCTTCTTTTTGGATCGGTCACCACGTCCATCTTGATCTTTGCTTTTGTGGACCCGTATCGTTCGATGTCTTCTGGCTTTAAGCCGATTTTTGCGGCAATATCCTCTATGGGCTTGAGGGGTACGCTTTGAGCAATTTCCAAGTCGGTTTTCATCTATTTCTCCTTTGATTTTTGTGTCAAACTTATATGTTTAGACGTTATTTTGATTGATAAAGCAAATACGGAATATCGCTTTTTTTAGGCCTTACCTCTTGTTTTTCCAATCGTGAGCAAGCTGATAGATTCCACATTGGATGTCTGCGGAAACATATCAAGAGGCCGAATTGACATCAAATCATAAACAGGTAAAAATTCTTTTAAATTTTTTGCCAAGGTCGAAGGGTTGCAGGACACATAAATCATTTTGGGAATCTTGCTATCGATAATCGCCTTGATCACTTTTTTGTCTAGCCCGGCCCGAGGTGGATCGAGTATGATCAAGTCCGGGCGTTTTTTTTCAGCTAAAAGCTTTGGTAACACACTCTCAACATGGCCCTCTAAAAATTCTACGTTCGTGATTTTATTCACCCTAGCATTATCTTTCGCATCGCGTATAGACGCTTCGGAGTAATCAATACCAATCACTTTTTTCGCTTGTTTTGCGAGAATCAAAGACGTCAGCCCGATTCCTGAGTAACAATCGATAATAGTTTCATCGCCGACAAGTGCTGCCTTGGCAACAACCTCCTGATAAAGCACCGCCATTTCTGCTGTATTGAGTTGCATAAATGCATCTGGAGATATTTTGATTTTCATTCCTTGAAAATGATCGCTAATTGAAGGGGTGCCAGCTAAGAGTTGTGTCGTTTTTCCGAACATCATCGGATTGGCTTTCGTATTGACGCTATATGTCACAGATTTGACGATGGGTAGTTTTTTCATCAGTTCCTTGGCGATGATGGATAACACTGGGTCAGTGCGGGTAATGATAAAAGTCACACTTGCCGAACCCGTCGACTCTAAATATCTTGTCACTAAATTCAACAAAATTCCTTCTGGGTTCACCGAATCGTTTGCTAAGACCTGATGCTTTCGTAAGAGCGAGAGGACGGCTTGATTGATCAGGTTGACGGATTCGTCTTGAACTGGGCACTCGTCCACATAGACGAAGTGGTTCGATCCAGGACGGTAAAGCCCAAGTGCTAAACCAAAATTAGTGTTTTTAAACGGCATTTGCGATTTGTTGCGATAATGGAATGAGTTGTTTGTCGCCAAGGTTCTTTGAATAAACGGTTGCTTTAGATCCAAATCAGTATATCGGGACAACGCTTGATATAAAATCTGTTGTTTGATTTTCAACTGCTCCTTGTAATCAATATGTTGCATCTGGCAGCCGCCACATTGATCATAAAATTTGCATAGTGGTAAAATCCGGCGCTTGGAGATGCGAACAATCTCCAACAATTTCGCGATTGCATAGGTTTGCTTAAGTTCGATGATTTCACAAATCACGGTTTCTTTGAGAATCGCTCCCGGGACAAAGATCGTCAGCCGATTGTAATAACCGATCCCCTCACCGTTTATTCCTTGTTTCCGTATCTCAAGCGTAATCTTGAGACCTATCGTCAATGGATCCATCTTGTCCCTCCTTCACATCGATACTGTGGCACCTAAAACAAACATGTTGATATTGTTATTGTATCATAAAATCGGGAGATATAAAAGTCCGCCCCAGGATTCGAATACAAATAATCGCATTGATCATCTTCAGAAATAAGCAGTATTTTTAGAGTTTAAATCCGATGATCTTTTCACAGGTTCATCTCTGGTTTCTTTGACTATGATTCAGTACAATTGATCATCACCAAAAAAAAGTCCAATTCTACAAACCACGGAATTAGACTTATTCATCTGATTTATCTTCTTGGTCGATCCCACACATAACTCTCTATTTTTATTGTTTGTCTTCCTCTTTATGATTGTGATTATTGTTGAGATTATAGGTGGGAACGAACTTTCGAATGAGTTCTTTTACCTCATCATTGGATAGTTTCTCAAAAGTGTTGATAATATTCAAGCAATGCTCTTCCATCGGTTGGATATTCTTCTCAGATTCGATAAATATTTTCTTGTTGCTGGTTTTGATATGATCCAAATTCTTGTCAACGAGCAACTCCTCAAAAAGTTTCTCTCCCGGTCTCAAGCCAACAATTTGAATATCGATATCAATATAGGGACGCAGTCCTGTCAGCATGATCATCTTTTCTGCCAAATCAATGATTCGAACGGGATCGCCCATATCAAGAATGAAGATTTCGCCACCTTTGGCGAATGCCCCTGATTGGAGAATTAAGCCGACCGCTTCTGGAATCGTCATGAAATAGCGGATGATATTGCGATCGGTCACAGTGAGCGGTCCACCGTTTGCAATCTGCTTTTTAAAAAGCGGGACGACCGATCCATTACTGCCAAGTACATTTCCAAAGCGGACGATCGAGTAGTTTGTCTTGTTCTCGTGATTGAAATGTTGCACGATCATTTCGGCAAAGCGTTTGGTCGCTCCCATGATGTTGGTTGGGCGAACCGCCTTATCGCTGGAAACCATCACCATCTTTTCAACACCATGAACGGATGCGAGTTTGCAAATATTATACGTTCCACATACATTGGTTCGCACCGCTTCCACAGCGGAATCTTCCATGAGCGGCACATGCTTGTAGGCGGCGGCATGGAAGACGATTTCTGGTTTATAGGTCGCGAAGATATTATTCATTCGTTCATAGTTATAAACGGAGGCAATCACCACATTACGTTTGATCGCGACATTTTCGTTGTGTTGAAACTTGAAATTGAGCTCCATCTGCAAATCATAGACGCAATTCTCATATATATCGACCATGATGATTTCTGCGGGTTGATATTCAACGATCTGTCGAACCAATTCCGAGCCAATAGAACCACCGGCTCCGGTCACCATCACGCGTTTGCCATGAATAAACTCATGAATCTCAATGTCATCCAATTCGATCACGTCGCGGCTCAACAGGTCTTCAACGTTGACTTCCAGTAATGTCTTTGGTGCTTCTTTCTTCAATTCTTTGAATTTGGGAAGACGCTTGATCTTCACTGGCCGTTCCGCAATGATTTTGATTAACTCTTGGAAACGGGAAGATTCGATGTTGGCAATGGAAATAATGACTTCATCAATTTCTAATGAGTCAATCAGTTTCGGAATTTCCGAAGTCGGACCATAAATCCGATATCCGGACATGATTCTTCCGATTTTTGTCGGATCATCATCCACAAAAGCAACCGGAATATTTGTCAATTGAAGATTGTTGCGGATTTCATTCAGGACCATTCGACCGCCTGCACCAGCGCCGACGAGCAAGGTCCGGATCCCTCCTATTTTTGAACTTGAGAACCGAAATGAAGATATGATACGCTTTAACATTCTCGGAGATATTAGGATGATCGCTTCAAACACGGTCGTAAACAACAAATATAATTCGGGAATGAATTCCATATCAGGTATCGCTAGAGATACCACGGCAATGACGGCGTTGGTGGCGGTCACAGCCAAGAAAATGCGGAATCCTTCGTCAAAACCGACATTCTCTAATACAAGTTTATAAATTTTACAAACGTAGTATACAATCAGCTTAAACGCGAGAACCGGGATGAGCCATATAAAAGCGGTTTTCAGGTCAAATGTATCACCCATAGAGAACTTGAGGGCGAGAAAAGCAAGTGCATATGTTATGACGATGCCCAAAGCATCGATAATCATAAATTGAACGGTGCGGGTCTTCTTGAGATATTCCCCAATTAGAATCGTTTTCTGCCGCTTCATATCTTTCCTCCACCCACATGATTGTGATATAGACAAAGTGATTTTATCACACCGAGAAAGATATTTCAACTAAAGAAAGCATAATGCTACAAGAAATGATCGAAATGGAAAACATGTCAAAGGATACCGAGATTACTAATCATTGATTGTTTGATTTTTCTTTTTTATCTCGAAATAGAAAGCAACTCCTCCAGGTTCATTTTTCACTCCATAACGATGTCCCAGATTTAACAGTGTCGTCTTGGCGATACTCAGTCCCAAGCCTTGTCCGCCATAACTTCTTGTTCTCGCCTTATCGACTTTGTAGAAACTCTCCCAGATTCGCTCCATTTCGCTTTCCGGAATATTCTTTCCGGAATTAAATACAATTATTTTGAGCCAGCCGTCAGTCTCTTCCAGACAATCGATCCGAATCAATCGCGATTCATCCAGATGATGAAGAGCATTGGCAATAAAATTGGTGAGAACCGTTTGTAATTGATCAAAATCGGACTCTACTTCTTCATCCCCTGAATTGATTTGGAGTATGACCTGTTTTTCTTCAAATAAGATTGAAAAGAAGCGAATCGTTTCATCAATCAGATCCTTGATCGGAAATTGACTGAATTGCGGTTCGGTAAAACCACTCTCCAACTGGGAGATCTTTAATAGTTGCATCACGAGCCGATTCATTTTATTGGATTCGTCCATGATGATGTTCAGGTATTCTTCACTGGTTGCTTTGTCCAAGTCAGGAAGTTTCAGCGCTTCACAATATCCTAGTATCAAGGAAATCGGTGTTTTTAGTTCGTGGGAGGCGTTGGCAATGAATTCTTTTCGCATCGCATCAATCTTATTCTTTAGCTCGATATCATTTGCCAATTTTGCATTAGCCAATTGTAATTCCCGGATCGAGGCCTCCAATTGCGTACTCATCAGATTAATGTTTCGCCCGAGATCACCAAACTCATCATTGGATTGAACGTCGACTTTATTTTCAAAATTCATGTTGGCGATCGCTTTCGCCACCTGATTGATTTGAAGTAGGGGGTTGGTAAACCGATAACTGATGAAATACATCAAAGCTCCAGAAATTATCATAAAGATAAATCCAATCACAATGGTAAACCCATTAAATACGGCGACACTGTCTCTTATCGATTGGACAGTGACCGTCAGAATATAGTAGTGGTTCAATTGATTGTTTTGGGGGATCGCAACACAAAGACTCAACAATTGAAATTCATTGTCTCGATCGTTTTCTTTGACATTGATTTCCATGAGATAGGCCAAATTGTCATCATCGACATCGATGGGCTTCACTTGATCGCTTGTGAATCCATCGACTTGATTTTTGAACTCAAGCATGATATCACTAATGATCCCGTCGTTGATGGAAAATTGATTCCCGTACAAACGAACGTAGGGCGGTGGCAATCTTGTGATTACTCCTTCTTCAAAAGGATTTTCCGTGGATAAAAGTTCTTTTAAAATCTGAATGTCCACATTATAATCTTTTTCGATTTCATAGACAATTTGCGAGAGATCCTCGTCATAGACCTCAACTTTTGAAACGTCGGAAAAAGCCTCTAAGAGGCTTCTTTCACGAGTTCTAATATAGTATTTTTCTAAGAATGTATTGTTTAGAATGATCAAACCAAGAACAAAAGCGAGAATGATGCCATAGGTGATAAGGAAGAGTTTACTCTTGATGGATGTTTTCATTTTCCAAGTCTAGCCGATAACCCACGCTGCGGACAGTGGAAACATAGGAAGCGAAAGAACCTAATTTAGAGCGAAGTTGTTTGATATGGGTATCCACGGTTCGAAGATCCCCAAAGTAGTCATAATTCCAAACAGCGTTCAATATTTTATCGCGTGAAAGGGCGATGCCTTTATTGTCGATAAAATATTTTAGCAGTTCAAATTCTTTCGGAGTTAGTTCAACTTTGTTCTTGTCGACAAACACTTCCCTTGAAGCCAGATTCATGTAAATTACACCAAAACTCAAATCGCTTTGCTCGGTTTTTTCCTTTTTTAGAATGTTATTGATCCGGGCTATCAATACAGAAGGCGAGAATGGCTTTGTGACATAATCATCCGCTCCAAGTTTGAACCCTTTCAACTGATCATTCTCATCACTTCTTGCTGTCAACATCACCACAGGGACCGTGGAGAACTCCCGAATCCGTTCCAATACAAACCAGCCGTCGTATTTTGGCATCATCACATCGAGAATCACTAAGTCAATTTTGACTTTGGAGTTAAACACCAAATCGATTGTCTCTTCACCGTCAGCTGCCTCTAACACTTTATAGCCTTCGCGTTGAAGGAATTCCGCGAGTAATTTGCGAATGCGAAATTCGTCATCCGCAACTAATACATAAATATTTCTCATATTTTCATCACACATCCTTCCAAAAAGAAAAGACTTTTCCAAGCCTTTTTATAAAAGCAAGCGCCAATACGCTTAAACTTCCAGATCCGTGCGAGTATAACCTCGCACCGAATGTGAAAACTCAAAAATAAGACGAATCATTCATAGGGGGAGAAGTGAATATGCTGTATTTTTGATTTTTCTCCCATAGTATAAAGGTATTTTATGATGATATTGTGATTTTTCTGATAAAATCGAAATATTTTTATGATTTCTTTATTCGTGTAATGGACGTTCATTATGGAATAGTTACTCCACCATGGAAAAACCGAATTTCTTTTGAATCATTAAAGAGGCCTCTAGCAGATGATTAGAGCGGAATTGGTGAATATCCGAAGCAACAAAATCAACCAGTCCTTGTTTAATCATTTTCAGGACCTTTTTTTGGTAAGAGCGGTTGGGAATTCCTAAAACAGAAGCGGCGTTTACTTGAATTAACGCCCCCATTTTTTTGACAATAGCCCAGTCTTTATCGCCCGCATAGCGATATCGTTCCATATGAGCCATCACCGGGATAAATCCCAGCGAACGAACATTGTGGATTGCCTCGCCAAGGTCTTCGTGGTCATCACCGGTCGAAAATTCTAATAACACCAGCTTTGACTGTCCCAAAGGAATGACTGTTTTGTCACGTAAATCTTGGATCGTCTCGATCGTGTAAAAAATTTCCGAACCCAAATAAAGTCTTATCGGATAACCCTTTGCTTGCACAACTGTCTGAAGTTCATTAAAAACCGCTTGGTTATGAGAAAATGACGAGCGATAATTTTTGAGTCGATAGAAGTGCGGTGTACAAAACAAATCGGTCACGCCGCTTTTGACTGCTTCTTCAATCATAAAAATCGAGGTCTCCAGATTGGGCGACCCATCATCTACCTGAGGCAAGATATGGGTGTGAATATCAATCATGTTCATCACCGCTTAATCAAATGCTATTTTTCGGTATGATACGAATAATACGATTTGTTCTTCCGAACATCCACATTGGCGAAAACTGTTCCCAGTATACGAGCGTTATTTTTTTGAAGTTGAGACAGCGCAATTTTCGCATCTTCTTTTTTCGTTTTGTTATAGGCAATCACGTATACGATACCATCCACAAAGTTGCTGATGATGGTACTATCATTCACAGAAAGAACTGGTGGCGAATCAACAATGATGTATTCATATTCTTGTCGCAATTTTTCCACTAAATCCAAAGTTTTATGGGACTCGAGTACGATGTGAGGAAAGGAAAAGTGACGCCCCGTCAGCAACAAATCAATATGGGATTCGTCATGGATGATCAGTTCGTGGTAGTCGACGTCATCGGTGATGTAATCATAAAAACCCCGGTCATTGACCGAATGAAACGCCCGATGAATTTTGGGGCGGCGCAAATCGAAATCCAAAATGATGACCTTTTTCTTTTTTTCCGCATAAACCGCTGCCAAATTGATTGCTGTCGTTGTTTTCCCATCTTCCGGTGTCGGAGATGTGCATTGAATCACTTGCGTCTTTTTATCGATTGACATCATCGCAATATTGAGTTCGAGTTTTCGGTATGCTTCCGCTTCGGGAGAATATGGTGATTCGATGACGACATTACGATATTCAAAGTATTCCATCTAGTCCACCAGCTTTCTTTCCTTAATCACTCCAGGAACAGAGGCGATCACTCGGATATTCAACACTTTTTCCACTTCTTCGCTGCTCTGGAATTTATTGTTGAGCACTTCTTTGACAAAGACGATACCCAAAGATAATATGCCGCCAATCAGCAGGCTAATAACGACATTTAATAATTTATTCGGAGAACTAGGACTCATTGGAAGTTCTGCTGGATAGATCATTTTTAACTTGTTTTGAAGAAAGAGAAATCCGTTTTCCGGGTCATTGGCGATTTCAATTGAGTTCTCAACAATTTGATTGGCGATTTCCATGGCCATCATCGGAGAAGGATGCTCGACTTCAATATGAATGATATAAACCCCGGTCTGACTAGTAATATTGATCATACTTTCCAACTGACCCACACTTATATCTTGCAGTTCCGGAATATCTACGATCACGCTGTTCAAGATTAATTTTGTAACGATAAATTCTCGATATGTTGACATCAGCGCGTTGGCAATGCTGATTGCCGATTGCTCGCTCACTCCCGCTGCGGAAGGATCGACTTGTACGGTTACCGCTGTCTCTGCAGTATATTCAGGTTCCACGATCACAAACGTATAAATGATTCCTAAAACCGTCACCCAAATACTAACCAGTGCGATCAACACAATATTTTTCCAAACGATTTTCAGAAGTTCCGCCAGCGATATACCTTCTTCCACTGCCACTTCTGGTTGGTTCAACTCATTCATGGACAATTCTCCTTCTTCATAATATCGGATGTAAGAATGTGATGATTCGAGTTCATTTTACATTATTTCCGAATGAAAAGCAATGGTAATGGTCTATGTTTTGCTAATGTAGCCAGACGCCAATGCCCAACGACAATAACCCGATCACCATTGTGTAAATGGCAAAATAGACCAGTTTCCCTTGTCGGAAAAACTTAAATATAAATTTTAACGCCAAAATTGTTGCAATGATGCTGGCCAAAAATGCCGCCACATAATAAATATAAAGATATAGCGCTTCGGGTGTGGTGATAAGCGGATAGGCAACAGGCTGAGTTATATGAAGAATCAAGAAGCGGATGATGCTGCCAAACGAGAGCGGGATATATAACATATAAGAAAACGTCAACGTGGTTTCCATGGACAAAGTCCGAAGAAGCCCCGTTGATGTGGTAATTCCGCTTCGAGAAAATCCAGGCAACAATGACAACGGCTGAGTAATTCCAATCACCAAAGCGTTGCCATACGATATCGTCTGATTTGTTTGCTTTGCCGGCGAAAACCGCACGAGAAACAAGAGTGTCGATGTGACCAATAATCCAATTCCGACGATAATCAAATCATATTTCTGATAAAATTGATCGATTTGAACCGTCAAAAAATAGCCCAATATGCCAATGGGAATCGACGCAACCGCGATTTTGAGCACATAATGAAACTGTTCGCCCGTCTCGCTTCTTGTTTTAGGTTTGAAGATAAAAGAAAAAAAATCGTGTATCAATTTTCGAAGAAGCTTTCGAAAATGAGTTATAATCGCCAACAAAGAGCCAAAATTTATCAATGCTAAGAACAATATACCTTCGTCCATATCCAGAGATAATATCTTCTGGAAAATTGCAACATGTCCGCTGGAAGATATCGGTAATACTTCGGTCAGTCCCTGTATCAATCCAAGAAAAACATACTTGAGTAACTCTAACAAAGACACGTTGCCACCTCGCATTCATGAAAATTACGACATCTTTTTTCTAACGGGTGATCAATATGATGTATCAGAAAATGTAGATTCCTATCGATAGTAACCCGACGGCCAAACAATACAGTGCAAAATACTTCAACTTTCCAGTTTTAAAAGCGCTAAACACAATTCGAAATGCGAGATAAGTGGCAACAATCGCTCCCACAAGCGCCAATAGATAATACCCAATATAATCGCTGCCCGGCAGATTGAACCCCGACTGAATCCCGTCGATTACCGATAGAAGCAAAACCCCGATCGAAACAGGAATATACATCATAAACGAAAAATCAAGCGCGGTCGCGATCCCGATTCCGCGACTGATTCCAGTGGATGTGGTCATCCCTGATCGCGAAACCCCGGGGAAAAGTGCTGCTGCCTGTCCAAGTCCCATCAAGATCGCATCGACAAATGAAACGGTTGCTTCACCATTAAAAGCTCTCTTTTGCGAAACGATAAGCAATACTGATCCGGTCAAAATCAAGCCAGTCCCTGAAACAAGCAGTCCATGGGATTTGAGCAAAGCATCCAGTTGATCTTTAAAAAATACGCCCACAATCGCTGCCGGAATTGAAGCGATTACTAATTTGATGGCATAATAAAAGCCTTTGCTGGTCGCTTCTCGGGTTGAGGGTCGAAAAATATAAGATAGAAAGTCTAGTAACACTCGCCATAATTTTCGCCAATAGATAAACAAAAACACGATAAGCGATCCCGTGTTGACCAGAATTAAAAAAAGCAAACCCTCATCCGCTTCCAACTGCACCAGTGTTTGCACTAGTTCCACATGGCCACTGGATGAAATTGGCAACACTTCCGTCACCCCTTGAACTAGGCCAAGCAATAAATATTTCAGCGCTTCCAGTAAATTCATCCAGTACACTCCTATTCTGGTAATTTAAAGGTTTTACCCCTTTTATCTTATCCCTTATGGGCTGCAAAAACAAGAAATCTTATTTGCATTTTACACCAATAACCTTTTGATTACAAGACGATAAAGAAAAGCCGAATCAATGATTCGACTTTTATCTTTATGTTTTCTTATTTTTTGACTTCAGTTAGCCAAAGGCCATGGATGTTGCAGAATTCATACACGAGAATATTTTTCTCCGGCAATACATGAAACAATGCCTCCGGAACATCTCCCGGTGCAAATGTCTTGATCTGATAATGCCCTTCTTGAGAGATGAACACCCATTGAATGAAGTGTTCAGGAAGCATTGGATGCAACACGCTGCCAACGGTGACCTTGATTTGGTCTTTGGCAGTTCGAACAACGACAGGCAAGTGTTTTTCATTTCCTTGGTCAGTAGTCTTTGGTTGTAATAACGTCATTTCATCCCCGCAGCAAACCAGTGTGCTGTCAACTGGATATGTATAGCAGATGCGCTTGCAATGTTTGCAGTAATAAATATTCATCTCTTGCACTACCTCCTATATTCTATTTAACGATATCATTTTATCACAATTGCTCAAAAAAAGATAGTGGCTAATCCATTGGTCATTTTTCTGGAAGCTTTTCAAATTCCGTAATAACTTCATCGAATAATTCGTCGTCATCTACGGTCGAAACAAAATATTCATCTTCTTCTTCATCATAGTCCAGTTCCAACATCACGATGCCACCCTCTTCATCCGTCACAGATTGTCCCTCGATTTTTAAGAGGTCCAACACAGCATAAATCACCCCGTGAAGAGGAATGACACCTAAGGGTTCCAGTTCAAAGGTTTTCTGATCATCATCCGTTAGGATAATGTGATTCTGAGTTTCCTCGTTAACTAATTGTTGATAAATCTCTTTGTCTGTCATTTGAAACCTCCTAATAGTGATTAGTTATTTTTTCCGCAAAACCGATCACGTCCTGAAAATCGATTTTGCTGCCGTCATCTAACAAGACAGTCCCCGAAAACTTTCCAAATACTTGATGCCCCAAATTTTTGATAATGCCAAGATTCATTGTGTCTTCTCGATCGATCAGCGGTTTCATTGTCATTTGTAGCCGGCCTTCATTATCATGAAACTTCCAAGGCTTCAGGAAGTCTGGTTCTTGAATTGTGAAGGATACTTGATCGAGCTTGTGAGCTTTTCCTTCATAAAAAACCATATTCTCTGTCGCTTGAGTGGTATCGCCGAAGCCATACCCCAAATTCATTCCGAATCGCTTCCCATTGACTATCCCTGACAAACTCCCCCAATACCAAGTGTTTTTATACGTCCAGACTCCTCGTCCCCAATCCAAAACAGAAAAAGCGGTTTTCTTCGAAAACACATAACGAGCGTTTCCTATTTTGACAACACCTTCCGTGGGCATGCAATTGATTTTTTGATTATAATAGAACGCTTTTGGCTTGTGAGCCCAAGGAGTGGCAATCACGAGAGATTCATCTTTTAAATCCTCTAGGATCAATTCCGCGTGAAAATCCTGCTCGGGAAGAAAATCTTGAATATGAGCGGTAATGACTCGCTGTTCTGGGGTGCGAACGAACGAAAGATCAACGCCCTTTTTATGAAAATGAACGTCGCCCTCCAAAGACGATTTCGGCAATTTCAAACGACCGAAAGGGAACCATTGCAACAACGTTTTTTTCTGAATCGCTTTTTTTTGAAAGTCCAGAAAAACGACTGAAATCAGAGCAGAATAACCCAAATCGGAAATAACAAATGCGACACCATAATCACGGGTCAAAGCAGCATAATAGTCCCATTCTTTGATTCGCCATTTCGAAGCCGCAATGAGCTCTCGATCATAATCAAATAGTGGCTCGGTCGCATATCCCGGGTTGGCCAGCAATCCTTTTTCATTCAATAATTTCTGTTGGGTGACGATTCGATTCTGTTGCATCATATCCTCCTGCGTTGCTCAGTTATAATTATAACAGTTATACTGGTTTTCGCTTGGTTCGGATCATTAAAATCGTCACAATCACGACCACATACATTAAGCATCCGATCAACGCGATAAAGTCCATCCATTTCGCATAGGTTTGCCCATAGCCGATCTGAGGTAACATCAAAAAAACAAACAGAGGAATCGCCATTGTAATGGCGGTTCCGGACCCCAAAACCAATTCTTCGGCAACGGGAGTTTCCAAATCGCGGTCTATTCCTTTCAAGAGCGCAATCCCAGTGGAGGCAACCCCCGTCAACATACCAAACAAGGCGATGAAATATTCATCCTTGAACTGAGAATATACCCGTCGAACAAGAAAGTTCAAATAAAATAACGTTGACACCCCGCCAATCAATGCAATAACTAACAATAACACACCATAATCTGCCAAGAAATCAATCGTGATTGTCAACACCGATCCGGCAATCATAAAATTGAAACAAAGGGAACTGATATTGGATAGTATATAATCATTCTTCATGAAATTGACATTCTTTCCATGGGATTGGATCGCTTTTAAAATCAGTTTGTAGATCAATGCATAAAATATCCCAATGATGAAATTGAATCCTTCCAGTAATCCGAAGACGGTATTCCCAATGGTTCCAAGCGGTGTCAATACCATTTCTAATAGAGTTAGTGTTAGCCAGACAAGGCCATAGATAATAGAAATAATCACTATTTGAGTCGTCAATCCGTCCACTACGCTGACTTCTTTGACAGTATCGATGGATATTTGCGTGGTTTGTTGCGAAACATCGCTATATTGTGTGGGTTTATCGATTCCCCTTTTTCGGGATAATAGATTGATAAGCAATACGCCCACCGTTCCACCGAAGACAAATCCGAGAAAAGCATAGGATGCTCCCAAGGCTCCTCCTTGATTATTCAGCATCGCATTCCACATATTGCCAAAACTGATAGCGAGCCCTGGTCCTTGACCGAATCCCAGCGGCAACAACATCCCGGCACCCACAAACTTATCGGAAAAAAAGATCAAAACCAGTAGAATTCCGAGAAACCCTTGAAGCGCATACGTACTGGAGATCATCATCCCGGTCGTCCAGACTTTGCGTTTGTTTTTGCTTTCTCCTTGTTTCAAGGTCAAGGAAATGAAACCCAGTGCCAGTGCGTGATATACGATCGCCGTCATCGTCTCAACGTCGATGTGAAACGATCCTGGAATGATCACATCCGATAAGAGCAGACCAATCAATCCACCTAAGAGTGCCGTCGGCAAGACGATGCGGTTTAAGAATAAAAATCGCGTTTTCAGAATCTTACCAACAAACAACAAACTGCCAATCAAAAGAAAATAGATAACAACATCCCATTTTTCCATGTCAATAATTCTCCTTTTTGGGTTCTTTGAGAAGTATTGATTATGCGATCCGCCAGAAATTGTTCTCACAATCGTAACAAGATGGGTTTTCTGGAGATCTGTCCAATCGCAAAGAAGCAAATAAATCGGACAATGGTGCTGGATCATTGAATTTTATTATATCATCAAAGGAACAATTTGTCTTTGATTGAGGCAGAAAAATCGACACGATGACCACTGGAATTTTCACTACAATCATGATATGATGATTTTATGTTTGAGCATAAGGAGGAGCGTATGGCCGCAATCCCCGAACCAATTAAAAAACAAATCTCGCAACTGCAAAAAGGGGAGATCACAGAGTATTATGTCTATAAAAACATTGCCAAGCGTACCCGAAATCTCGATAATCGACGAATTCTGGAAAAAATCGCTTCCGAAGAAAAAGCCCATTATCTAATTTGGACACAATTATTGGGTCAAGAAACAACACCTCGGCGCTTTCATATTTTCTTTTTGAATTTTCTCAGTCTACTCTTCGGTTATACCTTTGCCATAAAATTAATGGAAAAAGGCGAAGATAAAGCAAAAGCATCCTATGAGGAAATTGGAAAGCATGTTCCAGAAGCCATTCAAATCGCCCACGAAGAGGATATTCATGAACAACAGTTGATTGGCTTGCTTAACGAGGAACGCTTGAATTACATCGGTTCGATGGTTCTCGGATTGAACGATGCGCTTGTCGAACTTTCCGGTACTTTAGCGGGTTTGACATTTGCTTTTGCCGATCCGAAACTGATCTCATTATCCGGACTGATCACCGGCATTGCGGCCAGTTTGTCTATGGCAGCAAGTGAGTATTTAAGTGCTCATGCGGAAAACAAACCGGATGCCTTAAAATCAGCACTTTATACGGGGGGCGCTTACATTGTGACGGTGGCGCTTTTGATTCTTCCCTACTTGTTGATACCGAATCATTTTGTGGCTTTAGGCGTCATGTTATTGGTGGTCGTCTTCATCATTTTCATCTTTAACTATTATTTATCTGTCGCAAAAGATTTGCCTTTCCGTAAACGTTTTTTTCAGATGGTCGTGATTTCCTTGGGTGTTGCTGCCATTTCCTTTGGCATTGGCATTCTAATCAAACTCGGTCTGGGTATTGAAGTATAATCCTCTCATCCACTGCGAAACACCATAAAGAAATCTCCTGCCAAAATGACAGGAGATTTTTATTCTTGGGGTTTATTCAGCCATTATTTCGCCAATTCCCGGCATAAACGAATCAATGCGTGCTCTTTGGGTGCTACTCAATGAATCTTTATCATAGGTCTTAAATACTTTCATTTCGTCTAGTATAAAGTCAATCACTTCAAGAGCGTTCACCTCATAAGTTTCGATTTCCGTCTTTTCACCAGAGAGCACTTCGAGCATCTCTGGAGTGATCAACAAGTCGGCGATGGCTTTGACCAAATTTTCTGCAATCGTTGTATTCGTTGAATTCATGAACTCGCTCACCCATCCGGAGAAATGAATGATGAGCGCATATTGGCCATATGTATCGCTCTCATAGTCCTCGTCCACATGATAATCTGATCCATATTCGCTAATGAAATGCGTATGGATTTCGCCAAATTCAGTCAGTACGGCATCGATGACTTCTTCGTCATCCACAAATTCAGTCAAATTCTGGATCAACTGTAATAGCTTGGGCAATTGTTTCTTTAACATACTGCGCATATTGTCTCTTAACTTTTCTACTTCGGTATCCGTCAGAATTTCTTCTTCGATCATCATTCTAAATGGATAATTATCCGCAATGACATTGGCGATGAATTCCATATCGGTTGCGGTTAGGGTATTGGCCACTGCCCCTAAATGGACCACAACTTCGCCGATCAATTCGATGGCGACCAAACTGCTGGCGTGAGCCATTGCGGTTTCATTGGCATAGGTCTCTCCTGTTGCTCTGTTGAAATACTCCTCGTAATAAAAATCATCAAACCCATTCATTTCGGCGATTAACAACAAGATTTCCGAATCGGTTGCGACCAACGAATCCAGTAGCTTTTCACCAACTTTATCCATGATGTCCGCAAATTGGTCGAGTTCTTCATAGCTCATATTGGTCAACACTGAATAGAGGATATCCTCCTCCATCATCTCCGGATCCAGTTCGGCCATATAAGCATCAAACATCGCTTCTTTCTGTGCATCGGTAAAGACCGCATCCATTTGGTCGATCAATTCGTCGTTTTCATCTAAGAATTTATTATAATACTCGATTAATAGAGCCAACATCCGCATCTGTGACATTTCTACCAACTGCTTCATTTCTGTGCTCTCGATGGACTTTGAAGCCACGTCGCCCGCGATATCTATGGTCTCTTCGATAAATGCGAGATCAATCGTATCCAAAAATGCCGTGATAGCTTGAATGGATAAAATGGCTTCTGCCGCATAATATGTCTTGTTGGCTTTAAACGTATCGATAGCGCCTTGATCATCCGAAGTGGCAACCACCATTGCTTCCGCCATTTCCATCATTAAGATCATATATTCCATCGAGGGTAAGTTTTCTTCCAATATCGTCACCAATTCATCCTTGATGAGGATGATTTCGGAGGCGTTGATCTCAGAGATTATCACAAATTCACCCGAAAAAAGATCCAATATCATTTGAATGAAATCGTTGTCGATGTCCGCTTGCAAAGCGACCAGCTGTTCATACGTCTCGACTAATGCAATCAACATCGCTTCCGGAGTATCCTCCAGCAAGTCTAATAATGATTCATACAAGGTTATCTGGGTTTCCAATTCGTTGATCTGATCTTCATACCAATAACCCCAAGATTCATATTCATCGATTTCGGCTTGGATTTCAGCAATCGCCTCTTCCATCATCTTCGGTGCCATGGTGACTAAAAAGGCACTGGCGATCGCTTCAAAATTAAATTCCGTCGTCATCATGGTTTTCAAGGCGGTGTTGATCGCGATGGGATCATCTTCAGCCGCCTCAGCCGTTGTTACAAACGTCTGAAATGCATCCAAGACTGTTTCCATCTGACTCGCCGTCATGCCTTTTCGAACCAATTCTTCCGCAAAGCCTTCGGGTACCTCTTCTAGATCGTATTCTACCATCAATCCTTCAATAGCGCTCTTTTCTTGAGCAGGATTGGCGTTATAAGCAACGGAAACACTGAAAGCGGAATCCGCCATTCCTTTCGGCCCTTTGGCCTTCACCTGGAAGATAATACTGGTTCCCGATAACGAACTAAAGTCATATTGGGTGGTGCTGACGGCTTCTTTTTCAACTCCGTCCGCAAAAACAATATACTCGCTCCCACCTTCTACCGCATCCCACTGCAATAATTTGCCAGAAATCCGGAGGTTGGATGGTGGTGTCATGGCTTCAGTATAATCAAACGGAATTTCTCCGGTTTGATCACCCGTGCAGCCCGTCACGAAAACAATGGCAAACAATAACGAAAATGCTAAAAGAATCCTTTTCATAGTCAATCCCCTTCTATTTTTATTTTATAAGATTTTATTTTTATTCTTGACGAATCTCGTGAATTAGATCCATTCGTTTCAGCCGAAAATAATTGAGACCATAACTGACACAAAAAGCAAAAATCATGATTGCCCCGCCTAGCATCAAAGTGCTCCACCCCGGGACAATCTCGCGGTAATAGTTAAAAAACAGCATAATTCGGGGCAGAGCAGTGACAAGCACCCAGACTTCTCCTAAAACGAAGAGACTCACGATTAGACCTGTTAGCAATGCTTCTTTCAGAATATTAATGAGAAAATCGCGATTTTTCACTCCCAATGTTTTCAGTTTGGCGTATTCTTTCTTCATTGATTGGAAAACGAGTGATAAATTATTGATGACGACGACGAGGAAACTCAAGATCATAGCGGCGGTGATGATCATAAACAAATCGCCTGCTGTCGTAAATACCGAACCGATCGACTCGGCGAGTTCAGTGAAAGAGAGCACATAATACATTTTTGATCCATACCGATTGGCCAATTGTTTCAAGAGATCGGTTTCGCCATTCGCATCAATCACCAGACTGTTGACTGGATAATCTGAAGCAATCTCTTCCAGCGTCGCTATGTTTGTATAGGCGATTTCATCAAAACTTGTATCTAAAAAACCAGCAACTTCCAAATTAATGATACCATGAGTCTTATTCAGCTGTAAAGTCACCTGGTCTCCTATTTTGAGTCCTCTTGTATAAAAGTACCTTATTGGCAACAAAACAAAGGGTATCTCCTCTTCCAGATAACGTGCTTCCAAAGACATCGTCAACTCAAAGCAAAACAACTCGTTGAAGTCTGTCATATCCATGGATACAAAAAAATCAAGAGTATCCGCTTGCTCGTGATCGGTGCCAGCGTTCATCAACAATACTTTTTCATAGATGACTGAGGGCTTTGCGCTGATCTCATAATCGTTTTCCAGTTCCAATCGAAGCGATTCTTGATAATCAAAAATATTGAGCATGATATAGTCAAGATTGACTTGATTTTGGATCCGGCTTTCTTCTTCAGCAATATACACTCTGACACTGAGTGCAATCAAAATCGCGGCGAACGCAATAAACAGCACCCGGAGCGAATGATGGATCAGTTTATTGTCGTGAAGGTGCTTCAAGGTAAAGAGGCGAAACAAAGACGCTCTTTTTCGTTGACGCAGTCCATTTGTCACTATTTTCAAGAGCACGCTGATACCGATAAAAGCGGTCATGACGGATAACACGATCATAATCAATGCGTCAACCTTCCAACCGAAGGGTTTCACAATATATATCAGTATCGTCAGTATCAACAAAACGAGAAAAACCCATACCGAACTCGATTGCTTCTCATAGCGATCATCACTTGTCATCGCGACTTCACTCTGCTTTTTCAACTTTCGGAAGCAAACCAGGACTTCGATCAAAACGAACCCCGTCACAAAGAGAACCGCTCCGATCGTTTCCAACCAGCCAAGTCTGATCCAGCCATCCACTTGATAAGCGCGAGCGGTCAAATTAAAAATCAACAGACTTCCACCGATGCCTATCGGCAAGGAAAGCAATAGTCCGATCAACAATTGAATCAAAAAGACATCTCGCATGATCCTTGGATTGCCACCAAAGATTCTCACCAATCCCAATTCTCGTTCAATCCGTTTGGTCATGGTTGGAAACAACGAATGCAGCACGACGATCATCGTCAAAAAGATCATCAAGCCAAGCCCAGAAAAGACAGCGGAGCTCAGTCGTGTCTGATTCGCGATCGCTTCTTTATCTTCCGCAAGAAATAGTTTGTAACTGCTGTATTCGGGATCTGCTTCTAACAACACCAAAACATCAGAAGCGTTCATGGCCTCATTGACATCGATATAAACGGTATTTCCTAAATTGTCGCCGATGGGAATTCCAAAAAAGTCCGCGATGAGTGCTGTTTTATCTACAAACAACTTGTGACCAGAAAACAGGCCTTGATCCGCAACGATATCCTTGATTTGATAAGTATAAGTGCGATCGAGCATTTGGATCGTCATTTGATCGCCCAAAGCCAGTTGATATCGTTCTGCTAAAGAGAAAGTGACGACGATGTCACCCGGTGATAAATACTTTAAGTCGGTATCAATCAATAACTCCATCTCGTGAGGTAAAGCGGACATCAGCTCCACATAGAAAACATCGGCCTCTGTCTCCGTAAATACATGCAAATTGAAAAAGCTGAGTGCTGATTCAATGGTATCCGAATAGTCATTTTGCATCGTGCGTCGATTAATGAGCCGAGCAGTGGCATTTTCGTCAAAGGTCATGACCAAATCGGTATCCAAATATCGTTCCTCAGCATCCAAATGGAATATCTGCACAAAGAACGGGCGAATATTCAAGAGGGCAATCGCAAACATCATCACCAGCCCTAAAGACAAAAACACGGCAAAGGTGCCGCCTTTATGAACCAAAACATTGCGAACGGCCAACCGAATTTTAAATGCTCTCGGGCTGATCATTGACGATACTTCCGTCTCTTAATTCGATTTTTCGACTACAATAATCCAAGTGATCCGGATTATGCGTCACTAAAATAACCGTGATTTTTAAATCGAGATTCAATCGACTGAGCAACTCCATGACTTCTCGACCGCTTTTGGAATCCAAATTGCCGGTTGGTTCGTCCGCAAAGATGATCTTAGGTTCATTGACAATTGCCCGCGCAATTGCCACGCGTTGCTGCATACCTCCAGAGAGTTGGTTGGGAAAGTAATTCCGATATTTTGCCATGTTGACCAGTTCCAAAAGGGCCTCCACGCGTTTTTCATCGATTTTGTGAGCGACAATCTGCGGGAACAGCATATTTTCAAAAACCGTGAGATTCGGAACCAAGTTATAGAATTGAAAAACAAAGCCGATCGTGCTTTGCCTGAGATCGGCTATTTCGGTTTCTTTATATTCGCTGAGATCTTTTCCCATCACCAAACATTGACCAGATGAAGGTTTTTCTAATCCGCTCAGGCAGTAGAGCAATGTGCTTTTTCCGGATCCGGATGGACCGATGATTCCACAAAAATCACCATCTTCAATCGACAGATTAACGTCTCTAAGCGCTGGTGTCTGAACCTCTTGAACTTGGTAGTCTTTAGACAAATGAATGGCTTTGATCAGGGTCATAAGGGCGATTCCTCGCTGTGAAAAGAAGACATATGAATTGATATATATCATATCATGAAAAGCGGATAAAAAAAACCGAATATTCCGATTTAGTCGGAGATATTCCGGTCATCTTCACCTCGTGAAACTGATTTGGTTTCGGGCAAGGGGATTTTGCATTTCGCCCGACTGATCTCAAATAGAAGCCAACCACCGCCCAAAAGCAAGATGAACAGTGAAATGAATTTGTATGGCAAACCTGCCAGAGGCAGTGCGGCCACAGAGAACGTAATTCCAATTGTCGCAAAAA